>FWPU01003797.1_pt1 | contig 36943 bp, 28 predicted proteins | sample 2228361 | NCBI WGS metagenome assembly FWPU01 (sample SAMEA103939777, study PRJEB20133) | metagenome
CAGAGCGTGAGGGAATCGGGTGAAAGTCCCGAGCTGCCCCCGCAGCCGTAACCGGCAGCGAGGCTCCACACGAGCCACTGGGGATGAGGGGTGAAAGCTCCCTCTCTGGGAAGGCGTGGAGACGGGCCGGGAGCCGGAAGACCTGCTCTGTGCACCTTGCCACCGGGGGGAGGGCATCGAATGAAATTAAGTTTTTGCCTGCTAGCCGCCGCGCTGCTCGGCGCAGCCGTTCTCGCTTCAGCCGATCATCCGCGCATCGTCTCACTCGTCCCAAGCAACACCGAGATTCTCTTTGCCCTTGGCCTGGGAGATAAGATCGTGGGCGTGTGCGTATGGTGCGATTACCCGCCGGAGGCGCGGGCCCTGCAGAAAGTAGGCGACTTCATTCACCCCAACATCGAAAAGATCGTAAGCCTTCGTCCCGATCTGGTCTTCGCCGGCAGGTGGCAGAGCACGCGCACCGCGCACCGCCTGCGGCTGCTTGGCCTGCGCGTGCTCGAGATCGACATGCCGCAGAGCGTGGAGGGGATTTTCGCCTCGATTTTACAGATCGCAAAAGAGGTGTCGCGCGAAAGCGAGGGGGCTGCGCTGGTTGCCGCCGCGCGGCGCCGGCTGGAGGCTGTTCGGATGCGCGCCGCGCGGTTGAAGGTGCGCCCGCGCGTTTACATAGAGATCGATGCTCCGCGCTGGACCGTAGGGCGGCGCAGCTTCATAAACGACCTGGTCTCGATATGCGGCGGCCAGAATATCTTCGCTGATCTCGACGCTTCGGCCGCCCAGGTCTCCCAGGAGCAGATAATCGTGCGCAGGCCCGAGATTATCCTCTCGCTCACCGAGAAAAAGGAGCAGGTCGCGCGCCGCCACGGCTGGGATGTGATGGAGGCGGTGCGCGCCGGGCGGATCATCGACGATATCGATCCGGATTTGATCGCCCATCCGAGCCATCGCATCGTCGAAGGGGCGGAACTTCTGTCCAGAAGATTTCTGGACGGCAGGTGATCGGCCCCTATGGATTATCAGCAATGATCGCAAAGCGCTTGAGGCCTCTCGCGCTGTTGCTGGCGGCGCTCGCCGCCGTATCGCTCGGCGCCCTCTTCGTCGGCCCGGTTGCCGGCTGGGACCGGGCGATCGTGCTCGAAATCAGGCTGCCGCGCGTGCTCCTCGGGATAATCGTGGGGATGGCGCTGGCCGCGGCCGGCGCCACCTTTCAGGGGTTGCTGCGCAACCCGCTGGCCGATCCCTTTATCCTGGGCACCTCGAGCGCCGCGGCCTTCGGGGTCACACTAGCTGCTGTTCTCGGCATAGGTTTTTATCAGGGCATATACTTTTTCTCGATCTCCTTCTCGCTGCTCGCCATATTCATGGTCTACCGCATCGCCCGCCTGGACGGCCGCGCTCCGGTCCAGACCCTGGTGCTCTCGGGCGTAATCGTCAGCACCTTTTTCAGCGCGCTGGTGCTGCTCTGCCTCTCCCTCTTTTACCTGGAATCTTTCTCGGCCATGTTCTTCCTGATGGGGACGCTGGCCGAAGGCGACCCGCTGCTCATCAAGACCTCAGCAGCCATTATTTTGACCGGCTTCCTCGTGACCATGGCCTTCGCCCGCGACCTGAACGTGATGACCCAGGGGGAGGAAGCAGCCCTTCATCTCGGGCTGGACGTCGAAATGGTTAAAAAAGCACTCTTCGTGATCGCCTCGAGCATGGTGGCGGCGGCGGTTGCCGTCTCGGGCATGATCGGTTTCATCGGCCTTATAGTCCCGCACATCATGCGGGCGCTGCTCGGCGCCGACCACCGCGTCCTGATACCGGCCTCGGCTCTGGGCGGCGCCCTCTTCCTGGTCTTCGTAGATACATTGGCGCGCACCGTGGCCGCGCCCAGAGAGCTGCCCGTGGGAGTGATTACCGCGCTCTGCGGCGCTCCTTTTTTTATTTATCTCCTGCGCAAACGGCGCGCCGGGCTTTTCTAAATGCTCGAGCTGAGAGGGGTATCCTTCAGTTATAAACGGACGAGGGTGCTGTCCGGCATCGACCTCACCGTGCCGGAGGGGGAATTCCTCGGCATCATCGGACCTAACGGAGCGGGCAAATCGACCCTGCTCCGGCTGATGAGCAAGGCCCTGCGCCCATCTTCAGGCTCGATCCTTATCGGCGGCCGCCCGCTCGAGAACATCAGCTGGCGTGAGCTGGCCCGAGAGATGGCCTGCGTTTCGGCGGAGGCCTACTTTGATTTTCCCTTCACTGTGCTCGAAGTTGTCCTGATGGGGAGGACACCGCACCTCGGGCGATTTGCTGTAGAGGGGAAGCGCGACCTGGAGATCGCGCGACACGCCATGCAGCTGACCGGCCTGGGCCATCTGCAAGACCGCATCATCAGCGAGCTTTCGAGCGGAGAGCGCCAGCGGGCGCTCATCGCCCAGGCCCTGGCGCAGCAGCCGCGCATCCTCCTCCTGGACGAGCCCACAGCCCATCTCGATATCAAACACGAGATCGAAATTTTCGATCTGCTCTGCGCCCTCAATCGCCGGCAGAACCTGACCATAATTGCCGCGCTCCACGATCTGAACCTGGCGGCCGAATACTGCCATCGCCTGCTGCTCCTCGCGGGCGGGCGCATCTACAAGCTGGGCAGCCCGGCCGAGGTGCTCGACGAGCGCGCAATAGCCGAAGCCTACGGGGCAAAGGTCCTGGTAGCTGAAAACCCTGCCACGGGCGCCCGCCACGTTTATCTCGTAAGTGAGGAGCCAGAAGGAGGAGCTAGAAGCTAGGAGTTAGGAGCTAGAATAAATACATGGTGTAGGAATGAAAAAGCAAGCCGATAGATAATCTCCTCTGGCCGGCTTTGAATTCTCTCTTTCTATGGCCTCGCCACCTCTGTAGCTTTATCGAGATTAATATTCTAGCTTCTAACTCCTAGCTTCTAGCTCCTGATCTTTAAGGTAAATTTCAATCGCCACTAAGGCGAATTCCCTATTTATTGCTGCGCGACGGCGAAGATATAGTCATTAGGCGTGGGGTAGGCTCGCCCGTTTGGGCTGAAGCGTGAGCGCGCTTCAGTGGGAGGTACCTTGCGCCAGGTGAGGGTTCTGGTAGCTGTCAGGCCGCCCGCGCTGCTGCGGGTAATAGAGCACCTCTTGGGCAAGTGCCCCGAAGTCGAAGTAGTGACGAGCCGGAGTAAGGGGAAGCGTCTGGCGCAGGCCACTGCTGCAGTGCTCCCGGAGCTTGTAGTAGCCAACGGTAGGCTCCTTGGTAAGGAGGCCTGCCAGACCATAGCCGAGATCAAGCGCTCAAGCCCCGGCTCGAAGTTGATCTTGATTTCTTCGGTCGAAGGCTTTGCGGGAGCGGCACGCCGCTGCGGCGCCGATGCCTGTCTCGACGAGGAAGCCATTGTGAGGCGACTCCTTTTGACTGTGCGTAAGCTGATCAGTCGGACCACACACTGCCGCCGGCAGGCCGGAGGCTTGAAAGCGAGCTTTGGCCGCAGGCACGTCAGGGCTTTTATGTTAACGGCAGCAAACGAGAAGTAGATGGGAGGTTCGATTCGTTGCCGGCCTCTTCCCGGGTCGTCCTGGAGAGGCGCTGACCTTACGTCTAATCATTAACCCCAGGCGGATAGTCGCTTCACCTCAAGGGGCGAGCGCCTCGATAAAAGCGCCTGCCCATCCCCATTATTCTGGCTCCTGTCTTCTGACTCCTGGCTCCTGACTTCTGGCTTTATGTTATACTCTTTGTCGCAGCCTTTCGTACAGGATGAGGGTCTTTGTAGCCGTTGAACTAGATGAGCGCTTGCGGCAGGGGATGGCAGAGGTCGCCGCGCGTTTGAAGAGCTTCGGCGCCGACGTCCGTTGGGTGCCGGCCGAGTCCCAGCACATCACGCTGAAATTTCTGGGCGAAGTAGAGGAGCCCAGGCTGGAAGCGGTCCGGCAGGCGCTTCGGGCTGTCGCTTGCAGCTCCTCTCCCTTCAGCGTGCGCCTGGCCGGGCTGGGGGCGTTCCCGAGCCTGCGCTCGCCGCGCGTGATATGGCTTGGGTCGGAGGGAGACGAGCTTGCTGCGCTGGCAGAGGCGGTCGAACGGGCGCTCGAGCGGCTCGGCTTTGCGCGCGAAGCGCGTCGGTTTCGCGGGCACCTGACGCTCGGGCGCGTGAGGTCGGCCGACGCTCGCCTCGACCGGCTTGCGGAACAGCTACGGCAGCCGGCGGCTCGCGTGGAAATCGGAGCGTTTCGCGTCGAAGAGTTTCATCTTTATCGAAGCGTTCTCAAGCCGACCGGAGCCGAGTACAAAAAGCTCGATACTTTCCGGCTCGGCCAATCCGCTTGAAGCGGCGATGGTTGAAAAATTATCACTGCTGGTTGGAGCTTATCTGCTCGGATCGATACCGTTCGGCTACATAATCGTAAAGCTGACGAGCGGCGTCGACGTGCGGCGGGTCGGCAGCGGCAATATCGGGGCAACCAATGTGCTGCGGGCCTCGAGCAGGTGGGCCGCGATCGTCACCCTGCTGCTCGACGGTGCGAAGGGCTACGCGGCAGTAGCTTTAGCGCGCCTCCTGATCGAGGACCCGTCGCGCACATGGGAGGCGGCCGCGGCCGCCGCCGCCATCTCCGGCCACATCTTTACCATCTTCCTGCGCTTCCGGGGCGGAAAAGGGGTGGCGACCGGCTGCGGCGCCTTCCTGGCGATTGCGCCGCGCGCCGTGCTGGCTACCCTGGTGCTCTTCGTAATAGTCGTTGCTCTTTCTCGCTACGTCTCGCTCGGCTCGATTGTGGCCACTGCCGCCTTCCCGCTCTGGCTCCACTTTTATTCCGAGCCGACGCCGGTGTTGATCGGCGGAATTATCGGCGCGGCCCTGATCATCGCTAAACATCACGCAAACATCAGGCGGCTGATCGAAGGCACAGAGCATGTATTCGCGATCAAAGAGCCCGGGCCCCGTCGCGGCGAGCGCTGAGCGGAGAGCGCTGCCGCTCTGCGGCCCGTCACTTCGCTACGCGGGGGAAGTCCTATGCCTATTAGCAAGGAGCTGCTCGATATCCTGGCCTGTCCGTTGTGCAAGACCGAGGTGAAGTTAACCCCGGATGGCAAAGGTCTTAAGTGTGTGCAGTGTCGGCGGGTATACCCGATTCGCGACGATATACCCGTGATGCTGATCGAGGAAGCGACCATCGATGAATCGTGATGCTCCCGCCGCCCCCGAGAAGATAGACCTTGAGGCGGTAAAGAGCCTGCTGCTCGTCAGGCTCCGCTCGCTGGGCGACTGCGTCCTGATGACTCCGCTCATCTCGGCCCTCAAGTCGTGGCGGCGCGAGCTGAGGCTGTCGGTGCTCGTCGAGCGCGCCTTGGCCGCTATCTTCGAAGCGGACCCTGAAGTGGACAGCTTGCTGCTGCTCGAGCCGGGCGCGCTGGGAAAGCTGGCGCTGGCGCGCCGGCTCTCCCGCACCGGATACGACCTGGTCCTGAACCTGCACGGCGGCAACACCAGCCACCTGCTGGCGCTGGCTGCACGCGCCCGCTGGCGACTGGCCTACAGTCACCATCGCTGGAGCTGGCTCTACGATGAAAGGGTCCCGGAGCCGCGGCTCATCTGGGGACGGCGCGCGCTCCATACGGTCGAACACCAACTGGCGCCGCTTAAATGGCTGGGCATCCCGCTGCCCGAGCAGCCGGCGCTGCGGCTCCATATCGCCGAGCGCTGGCGCCATTCTATGGCCGAAAAGATGGAGCGCTGCGGAGCAGCATCCGACGGCTACCTCCTGGTCCACCCCGGAGCGACGCTCTTCACCAAGCAATGGGAGGAGGAAAAGTTCGCGCGGCTGATCGAAATAGTTGCCGAGCGCTACCGGCTGCAGCCGGTCGTGGTGGTGGGATCTGCCGAGAAGAAGATCGCAGATAAGCTCAGGTCAATGCTGCGGCGCGAAGCAATTTTCTTTGAGGGGCTGGAACTGGGCGAACTCATGGCGCTCATAGATAAGTGTCTCCTCTATATCGGAAACGACAGCGGCCCGACCCATATAGCGGCTGCGCTCGGGCGTCCGGTCGTCGTCATATTCGGCTCGTCGGACTGGCGCGCCTGGCACCCCTGGAACAGCCGGCACGAGCTGGTGCGGTCTGACCTTCCCTGCCAGCCCTGCCCGGGCTATCGCTGCTATCAGTTCGACGAGCCGCTCTGCATCAGGCAAATCGAAGTTGAACGAGTAGCGGCGGCCGTCGAGCATATGTTCGGCGGAATATCCGGTGCCAATTGAGGCGGGATGCCTATGTCGCTGGCTGAGATCGTCAAGGCTTTCAAGGGAAAGCGCGTTCTGGTCGTCGGCGACGTCATGCTCGATCAGTTCATCTGGGGCTGGGTGAGCAGGATCTCGCCCGAGGCGCCGGTGCCGGTAGTCGAGATACATAAAGAGACGCAGCATCTCGGCGGGGCGGGGAACGTCGCATCGAACATAAAGGCGCTGGGCGGGCTGCCGCTGCTCATCGGTGTTATCGGGCGCGACGAGGCGGGCCGCCAGGTCCAGCACCAGGCGCGGCAGCTTTTGGGATCGGATGACCTGGTGGTTGATCCGGCGCGGCTGACCACGGTCAAGACCCGGATCATCGCCCACAACCAGCAGGTGTGCCGGGCCGACCGCGAGTGCCGCGACGAACTATCAAAAGAGATAACGGGCTCTCTCATCGACCGCTTCCGCAGCGCCGCCCCGCGCGCCGAAGCGGTTATCATATCAGACTATGCCAAGGGCGTGGTAACTCGCCCCCTGCTCGAAGAGATCCTGGCCGAAACAAAGCGGCGCGGGATGATTGTGGCCATCGATCCGAAGTTGAGAAACTTTCCGCTCTATAAGGGAGCAACTGTAATCACCCCCAACCAGCAAGAAGCGGAACTGGCTTCGGGGATTAAGATCGAAGACGAGGAGGACCTGCGCCGTGCCGGCAGGAAGCTGCTCAGGATGACCCGAAGCCGGCATCTGCTGATAACGCGCGGCGAGCATGGCATGACCCTGTTTGAGGACGGGCGGAGAGCGGTCCAAATCGAGGCGGCCGCGCGCGAGGTCTTCGATGTTACCGGAGCGGGCGATACCGTGATTTCCGCGCTGACCCTGGCGCTGGCTGCAGGAGCCGCGCTCAGGGAGGCTGCGATGATCGCCAATCACGCCGCCGGCATCGTGGTGGGAAAGATCGGCACTGCTGCCGTCACGCCCTCTGAGTTGCTGGCCAGCCTGAACTCGATTTAGTTGTCTCTCATTTACTTCCTGCGCTTCTTCGCCCTGGCTTTCGCAGCGAGCCCTTCCAGGAAGGCGTCGATGACTGGTTCAAAGTCGGGCGCCTCTTCGAGCAGGTCGATAACTTTGCGAGCCGGCTTTGGGACCTCGGCTCGTTCCGGCTTCCCCTCCATGACCAGGTGACTTTCGGGGGCGGAGGATAACTTGGGTCCGCGTCCGATGATCAGCCAGTCGAGCGTGACGCCGAATTTTTCTGCCGCCCTGACCAGGAAATCCAGCCCCGGCGTATGGGTTCCTTTCTCGTAGCGGCTGATGTAGTTAGCCCGCTCGGGAGAGATTCCCAGGATTTCGGCCATCTCGGCCTGGCGTTTCCGGCCACGCAGTTCGCGCAAGCGCTTGCCTAAGAGCTTTAAAGTTTCCGATCTGTCGTCTTTACGCGTCACGTATTTTTAATCTTGACAACTTACGCGCTGTGTAGTAATATACACAGCGGGTGAACCGCCGCAATCGTAACAAATATTACGGTTGTAGTCTACTGTGAGGAATATCGCCGTCAAGAAAATTTTAATCGATCGCGGGCTGACCGTAACGCAACTCGCCCTGGCCTGCGGCTACAGGCGGGATCAGGTCTCCATGTGCATAAATGGCATAAGGCGTTACGAGCATATTCGGCGGTGCATCGCCGAGGTGCTGGGCCTCGAGTACGACAAGCTCTGGCCCGAGGAGGCAAGATTCGACCGGCAGTCGGCTGATCGGATGGACGACGATGCCTGCCCGACGGGCTGCTGAGGCAACCTCGGGGTGAAACGCCGGGGGGCGGTCCCTCGACTTGCCTTTCTGTAGCAGCTTGCAAATGACATCCGGTCTGATAGGCGCTACATTTGTAGCCTCTATGATGGGCGGCCGTCGGTGTGAGGTCTCACCGATTGCGCTCGGGGGCAAATCAGGAGACGCTTAGCTTGATCTGGCCATCTTCGAGGGAGATGGGGAGGGCCTTCAGGTCGCCCGAGCCGGCCATGCCCATGAGGCGCGCGCCGGTCCGGACATCGAAGCGGCAGTTGTGCCACGGGCAAAAAATTATCGCCTGAACCAGTTGCCCGGCGTGCAGGGGCCTGTCCGTGCCCGGACAGGCATTGGCATATGCGTAGAATTTGCCGCCGAGATTGCAGAGCAGGACCGACGCTCCCGCGACCTCGAAGGCGCGCATCGTTCCCGGCGCAACGCTGTCGGCAGCGGCGATGGGAATCCATTTCGCCTGCTGCGCGCGCGCCATAATCGTAGTGCGCTGCCCGCTCGGGTCCTCGATATGCATCCCCTTGAAGCCCGGCATGTGCTCGCGCAGCGCGGACTCGACCATCAGGTTGAGGGTCAAAGCCGAGCCGGGGCAGGTGAGGCAAGAGCCGGAAAGACGAAGCGAGACCATTCCGTCTTCCACCCCCAGGACCTCGAGCCGGCCGTCGTGAGAGTGTATGTACTCGAGGACGGTCTCGAGCGCTTTTTCCGCCCTGGCCTTTTCATCCAGCGGCAGCAGGTCGTACATCTCGAGCAGGGCGGCGACGCTTTCATCTTCAGCCAGTTGCTTGATCATGGCGACGCCCTCGCGCTGCTTAAGCTCTTCGATCAACCGGCCGAGCGAGCGCCGGTGGATGGCGTCGAGCGCCTTGAGCAGACCGAAGGCTAAGCTCTTGGCCTCGGAATCCGGCAGCGCGTCGAGCCGGTTTAAAAGCTCGTCGCCCTTCCTGATAAGCTCTTTGAACTCGGACGACATAAGTAGATATACGTCCGGTTGCCCTACAGGCGATAGCGCCGGACGGAGGGATCAACCTCGCGCGACCAGCTATCTATCCCGCCGCGCATGCTCTTGACGTTGGTGAAGCCGTGCCCGCGGAAATAGGAAGCCGCATCGAGGCTGCGTATGCCATGATGGCAGTAAAAGATAATCGGTGTATCTTTAGGCCAGGATGTCACTATCTCCTGGGCAAGCTCGACGCTGAGCAGCTCCGATCCCTCGATGTATGCCAGGTTGCGCTCGAACGGCTCGCGCACGTCTATCAGCTTGACCTGGGGATTGCTTTTGACCAGATCGGCCGCGTCCTTCGGCTCGATTTGCAGCTGTTTGTCGAGCACGTAGCTGGCGACGATCTGTTCGATCGCCTCATCGACCGAGAGGATATTGTGGCTCCGGCACACCTGTTCGAGCGTGTCGCTCTCCTCGAATCCGCAACTGCTGCACCCGCCGATGTGAAACTTCTGAAAGAGCGCCCGCTGCGCGCCCGGGTAAAGCCGCAGGATCTCGCCCATGGTCATATCCTTGCGGATCGACAGGCCGCGCGTCTGTTCGGGCGCCGGCCCCGCCTTTACCTGTTGCTCAGGTCGAGTCGAAACGGCGGCTGCGGGCCGCGACTCTCTACGTCCGGATGAAAATTTCGATAAGAAATTTTTTAATCCCATCAAATTCTCCTTTAAAGCAGCAGAGTTCAACCGTCGCTTTCGGCCTTTAGCTGAACCCTGGAAACTGACCGCTAATTGCTTTCCACCGGGATGCAGACGGCGCCCTCGGCAGATGACGAGACCAGGCTGGCATATTTAGCCAAAGCTCCCCAGCGATACTTAGGCTCGTAGCGCCAGCCTTTTAATCTGCTTTTAAGCTGCTTGTCGCTTAATTTAACTTCGAGCTTCGAGTTTACAGCGTCTATCATTATAACATCGCCGTCGGCGAGCGCGGCGATTGGGCCGCCGACCGCCGCTTCCGGCGCGACGTGGCCGACCATCAGGCCGTGGGTTGCCCCCGAGAACCTGCCGTCGGTGATGAGGGCCACCTTGTCGCCCAATCCCTGTCCGACCAGGGCCGCGGTGACCGCCAGCATCTCGCGCATGCCCGGGCCCCCTTTCGGCCCCTCGTACCTGATGACCACGACCTCGCCCGCCCGCACCTTCCGCTCGGAGATAGCGGCGTATGCTTGCTCTTCGCTGTCGAAGACGCGCGCCGGCCCGCTGAAGCTGAGCGCTTTGGCGCCGGCGATTTTAACCACAGCCCCTTCGGGGGCCAGATTGCCGCGCAGGATTACGATGGTGCCGGCTGCGCTTATCGGCGCGCTGACGGGCCGCACCACGTTTTGTTGCGCGGGCCGGGCGAACCCCTCCAGCTCTTCGGCCAAGGTCCGGCCTGTGACGGTAAGGGCATCGCCGTGCACCAGCCCGGCCCCGAGCAGTTCTTTCATTACAGCCGGCACGCCGCCCGCCCGGTCCAGATCGAGCATGACGTATCTTCCGCCCGGGCGGAGGTCGGCGATATGAGGCGTCCTGCGCCTGATGCGCTCGAAATCGTCGAGGCGGAGCGGAATATGTGCCTCGCGGGCAATTGCCAGAAGATGCAGAACAGCGTTGGTCGAACCGCCGATGGCGTGCAGCAGCGCAATGGCGTTCTCGAAGGCCTTGATCGTGAGGATATCGCGCGGCCTGATATCCTTCTCGAGCAGCCTCATCACCGCTTCGCCCGCCCTCCGGCAGATGGCGTCGCGCCTGGGATCGACAGCGGGGGCCGAAGCGCTTCCGGGCAGGGCAACGCCCAGCGCCTCGCTGATCGCCGCCATGGTATTGGCCGTGTACATGCCGGCGCAGGAGCCGGGCCCGGGACAGGCGAAGAGTTCGATCTTGCGCAATTCTTCGAGCGAGAGCTTGCCGGCGGCATAGGCGCCCACCGCTTCGAAGACGTCTTGGATCGTGAGCTGCCTCCCCTCGAGCATGCCGGGCATAATCGTGCCGCCGTAGACGAATACCGAGGGGAGGTTCAGCCTGGCCATGGCCATGATCGCGCCGGGGAGGCTCTTGTCGCAGCCGGCAATCGCTACCAGCGCATCGTATTTGTGCGCTCGCATCATCAACTCGATCGAATCGGCGATCGCTTCGCGGCTGACCAGCGAGGCCTTCATCCCCTCATGGCCCATGGCGATGCCGTCGCTCACCGCGATGGTGACGAACTCGCGCGGCGTGCCGCCCGATGCTTTGATCCCCTCTTTCGCCTGCTCGGCCAACCGGTCGAGGTGCAGGTTGCAGGGGGTCGCTTCGTTCCAGGTGCTGGCGACGCCGACCAGAGGCTTGCTCAGGTCCGCGTCGGTCAGCCCCATCGCCCGATACATCGCGCGGTGCGGCGCCCGCTCGAGTCCCTCAGTCGCCTCTCCGCTCTGTCGCTTGAGTGAAGTCGATTTAGCCATAATAAAAAGGAGCTAGGAGTTAGGAGCTAGAAGCTAGGAGTTAGAATAAAGCTATGGGCTGCGAGGCGAGGTACGAATAGAATCTCTCTGCTCCTATCATCTCGCCCATTGCTCCACCACTTCTGTAGCCTCATCCAGACCAATCTCCTAGCTTCTAGCTTCTTCATTAGCTTTGCGCCACCAGCTGGCGCGCCCGCTCGGCGGCGCGCACCACGGCTTTAATTAAAGTGACGCGCAGTTTGCCCTCTTCCAGTTCCAAGATGCCATCTATCGTGCAGCCGGCCGGCGTGGTGACCAGGTCTTTAAGCATGGCCGGATGCTCGCCGGTCTCCAGGACCATCGCCGCCGCGCCGAGCACCGCCTGGGCCGCCAGCTCCCTCGACAGGTCGCGCGGCAGGCCGGTCTTTACCCCGGCTTCGGCCAGCGATTCGATGATTATGTAAATGAAAGCCGGACCGCTGGCGCTCAGCCCGGTCACGGCGTCCATGTGCTTTTCCTCGACGACCACGGTTCGGCCAACCGCTTCGAAGAGCGCGCGTGCCAGATCGAGATGTTCCGGACGCGCGTGTCGTCCCGAGGCAAGCGCCGTCATGCCGTGGCGGATCAGGCACGGAGTATTGGGCATGGCGCGGATTACCGGGATGGGGAGCGCGCTTTTCGCCTCGATGCTCGCGATGGTGACCGATGCCGCGATCGAGATCAGCAGCTTGTCCGGCACGAGGGCCGGTTTGATCTCGTCGAGCACCTCGGCCATCTTCTGCGGCTTCACCGCCATGAGCACGACATCGGCCGCGTGGGCCGCGCGCAGGTTGTCGAGAGCGATGGCCACCCCGTATTTCTCAACCAGATATTCGACCCGCTCGCGGTGCGCCGCGGTCGCGATGATCTGGCCCGCCTCCGTGGCCCTGGCGGCGAGCAGCCCCTTGATCAGGGTCTCGCCCATGTTGCCGGCGCCGATTATCGCCAGCCGCTTGTCCCTTAACATGTTTCTACCTCGCTTATGGCTTCCCCATAGGGGTAAAGGGAATTTTAGGGCTGACGCGGGATTTTTGCAAATTTATCTTCGATAAAAATTTCGGGACCGGTGCATTATGGCGACTTTAAATTGGACTGGACTTTTGCAAATTTGAAATTAGCTACTATATCCTGGGGTCATACTTCGCTTTAGCTCCCAACTGATGGTAGTGGAAAACTAATTTGCAAAAGTCCAGTTGGATGTACGATCCAACCAGATATTCTTTCGCCCCGCCGGGGCTTGAATTTAAATAAGCTTTCCTCTTACCTGGTCTTGGAAACCCTTAAATTGCAAGGAAATGCAAGAGGATCGAGACTGATACTTTCATATACTATGACAGGAAGGGCAAAATATGCCCGCACTCTTCGAGGCGGCCTGGTGCCCGGAGATGCCGTTCGCCCTGGCGAAAGCAGGCGGAGCCGAGAGACGGAAGCCCAGTCTGGGCAACGTTCTTTGAGAATCATGGATCCTCGAAAAGCCGGAAAGACCAAAAAAGGATCGAACCGCGGATTTCCGAGGGCTGCCCGGGAATGATTTCGATATCCACAAGTTGAATCTCGAAGCCCTCGCCGTTATCGCCGAAAAGTTTCCTGAGCAATAGTTTGGCTTTGTCGATCAAATTGCCCTCGCCCGACTCGAATTTCAGCACGGCGGGACGGGTCAAGAGGACCGCGCCGTCGGCGGATAGGAATTCTACGTTCGCAGGATCCAAGCTCTCGGGGCGGAAGCGCAGGGCGTAGGCACCGGGGGGTATTTTTTTACCAGGCTTCGTATCGGCCGCTTCGCTCGAAAGCCAGAAGACGCCGAAAATACCGCCATCGGTTAGGAAGCTTTCGAGACTTTGACTTTTCGCAAGACGAACCGGAGCCGTCATCGCTACCGCTTGCCCAGACTGCGTGGTGATCGTGCTGGCATAGAGAACGTCCTGAACGCCGTTTTTCTCTAATAATGGCGTTAGGGGCGCGATGTTCTTCCTGAAGAGTTCTATATTATTGTTGTGAAGCTCCTCGACCGGTGCCATCCGGCAACCCGCTGAAAAGGCGGCCAGCGCACCTGCAAACACGAGAAAGATAATGGATTTATGCATGGTATGCCTCCGTTTCAAGCCAGATACGTATTACGATAAGTGGAGCGATGTAATCAAGTCGCTGTGGTCCTTCGCACGGTCTGAGCGACTGCCGGGCCTCTCCGGCCGGCTCTCGATTGCCTTCAGCCTTCAGGCTTTGCGCCTGTTTCCTACCAATTGCCGGAACGGCTGAAGATCGCGCAGGCTCTCGAAATCGGGGTTGTCCCTGATGTGCTGATGTTCGCCGGCCCCGGCCGCTATCGCCCGGCCCAACCATTTGAGCGCGGTCGCCTGGTTCCCGAGCACGGCATGAATTCGGGCCAACTGGTGGCAGAGCGCGGGGTAGTAGTCTCCTTCCAGCGGTATCTGCTTGATCAACGATTCGCATTTCTGCTTAAAGCCGAGGCGGCCCAGGGCCAGGGCCTCGAGCGTATAAGTCTGGAGATAGCCGATGGTGTTTTTGTCCTTACCCGTCCAGTCTCGGCGGGCGGCCCGGCATAGCTCGATGAGCTTGCGAAAGATAGACTCGGCCTTCTGCCGGTTGCCCAGCTTCTCGCAGGCTACGCCTGCGTAATAAAGCGCCGGCAAATCGCCTCCGATGATGCCATGGAAGGCCGAGCCGAACTGCGGCGGCGTCTGGGCATAGGCGCGCTCGAAATCGGCGGCTGCCTGCTCGAGTTTTCCCCGGCTCAAATTGATCCAGCCGCGCAGGTGATAGGCGTTCCCGTACTTTCGCTCGACGCCGAGCGCCTGCTCGGCCAGTTCGAGCGCCTCGTCTATCTCTCCCGCCATGTAAAAGCCCCACGCGGCATCGGTGAGGTTAGGGGCATCGCCTGCCGCCGCTGCGCGCGCCCGCCGGAAGCTGCCGAGCGCCTCGTCCCTGCGTCCGGCATCCAGGTAGTTGCGCCCGAGATTAATGAGGTGGAAGATGAAGACCGAACTCTCCTTCACCGGCCAGAGCTCAACGCACTTCTCGGCATAAATTATCGCCTTGTTTAAATCGCCCTTGCGCCGGAAGGCCGTTGCCAGGTAGGAGCCGAGGCGTGCCTTGTCGTCGGGCCGCATGTTGGGGTCATTGATGTACTGCTCCCCGTATCTGATGAGCGCGCTCAGTTCGCCGCGTTCCATGTAAATGCCGCTGATCATGATCGGCACTCCGGCCTCCACGGCGTAAGACGGATAGATCCGTTCGAGCCGCTGCCAGATAGCGAGCGCCGCGTCCGCATCGCCGTCCACGGCCAGGGCCTTCATGCCGCTGATCAGCAGGCGCTCCTTCTCGGGCAGGTCGCTGCCGTATTTAAGCGCCAGCATCAGCGACTCGCGCGGGCTGGCGTCGCTGTAGCCCCAGGCGCTGGCCCACTGCCGGACCTCGGCCAGCTTGAAATAGGCCATGGCGAAAGAGGGATCGATCCGAATCGCCTTTTCCAGTTCGCTCTGCGCCATCTCGGCGCCGCTCCGCCCGCCGTGCAGATATTTGTCCAGGGCAGCGACGTAGTGCCGGTACGCTTCGAGGGACTTAGTCGTCACCTCAGCGATCTGGCGCCGATGGAAGGCGTGCGGCTCCTGCTCGAGCACCAGGGCCTGGCGGACCTTGTAGCAGATCTCATCGACGGCGTTGAAGATATCTTCGGATATCTGCCCTCTGGCTCTGAAGCTTGCCGTCTGGCTGCCGTCGGCCACGTTGACCAGATGAGCATTGATTTGAAAGCCCTTGCCGAGCTTGATGAAGCTGCCGGTTACCATCCGCTCCGCTCGAGCCCGCCTGGCGACCTCGAGCGCCCCGGCCTCGAAAAGGGCATTCGAGTCCTTTTTGTTCGCCGCTCCGGCCAGCAGCAGCCGCCTGTGGCTTATGATCCTTAGCTCCGGCGACTGCGAGAGCGCCGTGCTGAGCATCTCGGCAAGCCCCCGGCCCAGCCATTCGTAGCCCGGAGCATCAGACTGCACCTCGAACGGCATCACGGCCATGGAGCCGGGCTCGACCGTTGCCGGCGACTTCGAGCCCGGAGCCAAAGTCCCTTTCCAATCAAACGGGGTAAAGTAAAGCAGCGCCACGAGCAGCGCCGATGTTCCAGCAATCAGGAAAACAGGCCGCCAGCCGCCGGCGCGAGGTAGAGCTGTGCTCGGTCCGGCTGCCCGGCTCTGCCTCGCCTCCGCGTCCATGGCAGGATCAGTCCCATCGGTCTGCCCGGCCCTCCCATTGCCGCTCTCGGTCTGGCCCGGCTCACCTGCTGCCGCGCCGCCTCCGATATCAATGGCCTTCGCCTCGGCAATGAAAATATAGCCCCGTCTGGGGAGGGTCTGGATATACCTGGGGTGGCGCGCATCGTCGCCTAGCGCGCGGCGAATATCGACAATGCTCTGTACCAGGACATCATCTGTGACGAAACAGTCCGACCAGATCTGTTTGATCAGTTCCTGCTTGCTGACCAGCCGGCCGCGGTTTTCCAAGAGATAGGCCAGGGTGTCGAACGGTTTGGGGCCGAGGTTGATTCTTTCCCGGTCTCGATAAAGCGAGCCGGCCCTGAGGTCAACCTTAAACGAATCGAAGAGATAAACTCTTTTATCCCCAATGCTCATTTGTTACCGGAACGAGAAACGACTTTTCGTCTTTTTTTAGTCATTTTTTCGTGATATGTTCGGGACTTATCGACAGGACCCGTGTTATAAGATCGAGCCTGAACGTGCTGAAATTGCTTGATCGGGCTCCGGTTGAACCCTTTCCAGCTCGCGGTCCAATTTCTCGCAGGTGAGAGTGCAGCCATGCGCCCAGAGCTTGTTTTTGCCGGGCTTAACTTATCATAAAACAGGGCCTGATGCAATTGAGGAGTCAGGAGCCAGAATAAAGGCCGTGAGGCGGAAGGGGATTTTTTCGCCTTCCTTCTTTGCGGTGCGGCAACTATCGGTAGAAAAAAGTGAGGATTCCTGTTAGCTCCGGCAATGTAGCGGCGGCCTTTAGGCCGCCATGTGTACGACGCCATTAACGTCTACCGTCCTGGCGAGCTTTAGGGGCGCAGTTTACTGCGCCCTAGCCGCTACAACAGAATTTGCCGCACTGGCTTCTTTGCTTACAAAAACGTAGGAGGCATCATGGGATCGGCAAAACGACAGGCATTCCTCCTGATTGTCAGTTGTCTGGCTATGCTCTCCCTGTGCGCCGTCGCGGCATGGGCGCAGACGGACCGGGCAACTATCACCGGGACAGTTAGAGATGAGACTGGAGCTGCCCTGCCAGGGGCGAGCGTCAAGGCAACGAACACGGGGACCAATGTCGCTCGCGAGGCTTTAACCGACGAGAGCGGCCGCTACATATTTCCTTCGCTCCTGGAGGTAGGAAAATACAGGATAGCCGTTTCGCTGGTGGGCTTCCAGACGGCAGTGGTGGAAAATATCGAGCTGCGCGTCAGCGAGGTTCGCACCGTCGATATCACCCTGAAGGTCGGCGAGATAACCGAAGAGGTGGTGGTAACGGCAGAGGCCGCGGCGGTCGAGACCGAAACGAGCGCGCGCGGCGCGGTGATCATCGGCCGCCAGATTACCGAGCTGCCGCTCAACGGGCGAAACTACACGACCTTCGCAACTCTCATCCCGGGGGTGGGCAGGACGGCCCTCGGCGCGCTTACCGACAACACCGCGTTTCAGGGAGGGGTCAGCGGCCTCAGCGCTGGCTCGACCGAGTCGGCGCGCTTCAGCCGCTCGCAAAGCTCGGTGCTGGTGGCCAACGGCATGCGGCCGACCAACAACAACTTCTCGATCGACGGCGTGGATAACAACGAACCGCAGTACGCGCAAATCGGCGTCTTCCCGCCGCCGGACGCGATACAGGAGTTCCGCGTCGAGACCAGCGTCCCGAGCGCCGAGGTGGGACGCGCGGGCGGGGCGGTGGTCAATACCCTCTACAAGTCGGGCACTAATGATTTCCACGGCTCGGCTTACTATTTCTGGCGCAACGATGTGCTCGATGCCCGCCCGACCTTCAGCCGCGGCCCGGCCGGCTTCAAACCGCCGCGCCGCGAAAACGAGTTCGGCTTCACCGCCGGCGGGCCGATATTTAAAAACAGGACCTTCTTCTTCGCCGATTATCAGGGGCAGAGAAATAAGTTCCCCTTCGAGGAGAACTTCTTCAGGTCGGTCCCAACGCTCAAATCGCGCCAGGGCGACTTCTCCGAATTCACCTCTTCGGTGCTAGATCCCGATACCGGCCGGCCGTTTCCGGGCAATATCATCCCGCGCGACGACCCGCGGCTGGACCGCGTGGCGCTCAATTACCTGCAGGCCTTCGACCAGCCGAACCGCCCCGGCGTCTTCAACAACTTCTTCAAGATCCGCCAGGTGAAGGAAAAGATCGACGCCTTCGACATTAAGATCGATCACATCCCGAGCAGCAAGCAGACTATTCTGGGGCGCTTCAGCTTCAGCGACCAGTTCCGAGACCGCGAGAGCCTGTTCACCAAGCTGCCGGCCGGCTTCGGCGCCGGCAGCGAGAGCGGATCGACGCGCCAGGTGGCGCTGGGCGACACCTACGCTTTCAGCCCGAGCGTGATCAACGACTTTCGCTTCGGCTACACGCGCGTCTTCATCGGCATATTCGAGGCGGGGGTCGGCGGCACCTTCGGCATCAGCCCGACCATCTCGCGCGACCTGGGGATACCGAACGTCAACCTCGGCGACCTCTTCACCTCGGGCGGCATGGGGATCGGCACCAGCGGCAGCGGCGGCATCGAGTTTACCGGAGACGGCGGGCCCTTCGTCGTTCCTTCGGACAACTGGTACTGGTCGGACAAGCTCTCGGCGATCCGCGGCCCTCATTCGATCAAGGCCGGGGTCGAACTGCGCTGGCGCAAATTCTACACCTTCGACGGCGGGCGCTCCGGCCCGGCCAAGGGTTTCATGGGGTTCGATGCCGGTCCGACTTCTAATGCCCAGGCGAGCATGATTCTGGGGCGCGCCGCCTTCGCGGCGCGACCATCGCTCAACGGCCCGTTCACCTTCACCCAATCGGAATGGGGCTTTTTCGTTCAAGATGACTGGAAGGTCAGTCCGGACTTGATCTTCAACCTCGGCCTGCGCTACGAGGTCTTCACCAATCCGGTCGAGCGCTTCGATCGTCAGGGGAACTTCGATTTGCGCAGCGGCACGATCCGCGTGGCGAGCGCTGATGACCGCGATCTGGTCGAGACCGACTTCAACAACCTGAGCCCGCGCTTCGGCTTCGCCTACGCCATCGGCGGCCGGCGCAATCTGGCGCTGCGCGGCGGCTACGGCATGCTCTACTTCCTCGATGCCGCCGAGCTGCCCAAGCTGATGCGCAATCCGCCCAACACCGCGCCGGCCTTCACCGGCGGCACAAATCCGGCAACCGGCGCGCCGATCAGGCTGGGCACCGGTCCTCCGATCTTCCCCGGCGGCAACGACCCGATCAACCTCCCCCCCTTCAACAACTACTTCTTCGTCGATCCGGATGCGCGCACCAGCTACGTGCATCAGTACAATCTGACCGTGCAGTGGGAGTTCTCGCCAGGCTGGATACTCGATCTCGGATATGTCGGCAACCGGTCGAAGAAACTGCTGGCCACGCGCAACATCGGCGCGGGCGGCAATGGCCTGGGGATAGCGCGCGATCGAAACGGCAATGTTCTCTTCAACGTCAAGGCACATGAGAACCGCGCCTCATCGGCCTACGATGCGTTGCAGATTCGCCTGGAGAAACGTTTCGGGACCGGCGGGCCGTTCGGCGGGCTCTACCTGCTCGGCGCCTATACCTATGGCCACACCATCGACGAGTCCACCGGCGATTTCGGCGCGATAGGCGAGGCGCGCGGCGCCTTCGGCGGTCCGCTCAACCCGCTCGACGCGCGGCTCGAGCGCGCCGATTCGTCGCTCGACCAGCGCCACCGCGTCACGCTCAGCATGGTCTACGATCTTCCTTTCGGTCGGGGGCGCTCTTTCCTGGGGAACGTGAGCCGCGGCGTCGATGCGATTATCGGCGGCTGGCAGCTCAATACCATCTTCGTCGCGCACAGCGGCCAGCCCTATTCAGTGCTGGTCGGCAGCCCGAGCGGCGATACGCGCCCCGATTTGATCGGCGACCCGAGCCCGACCGCCGCCGACCGTCAGGCAGGTCGCTCGTTTAATCCCGCGGCATTTGCGCCGCCGAGCCGCCGGGTCACTAATTTCGCCGGCAATACCGTGGTCTTCGGAACGGCGGGCAGGAATATCCTGCGCGGGCCGCACCGCGTGAACTTCGACGTCTCGCTCTTCAAAAACACCAGGATCAACGAGCGGGTCAATCTTCAGATCGGCATCGAGTTCTTCAACTTCTTCAACACGCTGCAGAAGCTGCTGCCCAATAATTTCTTGAACTTTAACCCCGACAGGAGCGTGAACTTCGACAACCGGCCCGGCGAGATATTCAATGCCTATCCGAACCGCCAGGGCCAGTTGCGCATCAAGATCATCTTTTGATGAACAGTGTGTCGTTCTCGAAGCGCAACGCGGGGCGCAGTGCTGGCGCTGGTTACCGTCGCCACCGCAACCGGATGGGGAGCGGCGCTGTTCGAGCAGCCCGCTCCCGCCGTGGAGCGGACCGACCCGCCGGGCTGGTGACCGTCACACTCGGTTGAACTTTGATTATCCTCGATCTATTTCCTGACTTCTGGTCCCTTTGAAAAACAGGGGAGGCATTATGGAAATGGGATGGGCAAAACGAAGGGCGTTTCTCCTGATTGCCGGTGGTCTGGCCGTGCTCTCTCTGTGCGCCGTCGCGGCATGGGCGCAAACGGACCGGGCGAGCCTGAAGAGCGACGTCTGCTACCAGGTCCTCACCGACCGGTTCTTCGACGGCGACTCCACGAACAACGATCCAGCCAAGAGCCCCGGCCTGTACGACGGTACGAAGTCGAACTGGAGGCTTTACTGGGGCGGCGACTTCGAAGGGTTGCGCCAGAAGCTCGGCTACCTCGTGGGCCTGGGTGTGACCGCGCTCTGGGTCTCGCCGCCTGTGGACAACATCGACAAGGCGGCCGTCTACAGCGGCGTGCCGAACGCAGGGTATCACGGCTACTGGGCGCGCGACTTCAAGCTGCCTGAGGAGCACTTCGGCACCTGGACCGACTGGAGCAACCTCGTCGCCGACGCCCGCGCGAACGGCATCAAGGTCATCGTTGACTTCGCGCCCAACCACACCAGCCCGGTCGACCCTAACGACCCTAACTTCGCCGAGAAGGGCGCGCTCTACGACAACGGGACGTTCGTCGCCGACTATCTGAACGACACAGGCTGGTACTGGAACCACAACGGCTCGATCAGCGACTGGAACAACCGATTTCAGCTCCAGTACGCGAACCTCTTCGACCTGGCCGACCTCCGCCAGGAGTCGGCCTTCGTTGACGGCTATCTGCGCGACAGCATCAAGCTCTGGCTCGACCGGGGCGCCGACGGCATCCGGGTGGACGCCGTCAAGCACATGCCCTGGTGGTGGCAGAAGAGCTGGGCCGACACGGTGTACGCGCACAAGGACCTGTTCATCTTCGGCGAGTGGGCGACGACCGGGCCCGGCGACGGGCTATGGGGCGATTACGTCCGCTTCACGAACCAGATGGGGATGTCCACGCTCGACTTCCACCTGAACGAAACCATCCGCAACGTGCTGGCCAGGAACACGCAGACGATGCGCGACCTGCACAACGCCATCGTGCGCCTCGACCAGGACATCAAGTATAAGGAGAACCTCGTCACGTTCATCGATAACCACGACATGCCGCGCTTCCTCTCGGTGCTGAACAACCGCACGCGGATGCACCAGGCCCTCGCCTTCACCCTTACCGTGCGCGGCCTGCCCTGCGTCTTCTACGGGACCGAACAGTACCTGCACAACGACACCAACGGCGGCGGCGACCCCTACAACCGACCGATGATGTCGAGCTGGGACACGACGACGACGGCCTACAGGCTCATCCGGAAGCTCGCCGACCTGAAGGCCACACAGCCGGCCCTCCAGTACGGCTCGCACCGGGAGCGCTGGCTCAACGACGATGTCTACATCTACGAGCGCCAGTTCTTCGGCGACGTGGCGCTGGTCGCTATCAACCGTAACCTGACGAGCGGCTTCAGCATCAGCGGCCTCCTCACGAACCTACCGCAGGGCACCTACGGCGACTATCTGGAAGGGCTGCTCGGCGGGGTCGGCATCACTGTTGGCTCGGGGAGCAGCGACCGCCCGGTAAACACCTTCAACCTCCCCGCCGGCTCGGTCTCCATCTGGCACTTCAAGGCGAGCGAGCCGGCCGCGCCGCAGATAGGCTCGGTCGCTCCGGTCTTGACCCGGCCGGGGAACACGGTGGTCATCCAGGGCCGGGGCTTCGGGACGGCAACCGGCTCTGTCATGTTCGACTCGGCCACGGCGTCGATTGTGAGTTGGTCTCAGAACAAGATCGTCGTGAAGGCGCCCTCGGTCGCGGCAGGCATCCGCAAGGTGAAGGTCACAAGCTCAAACGGCAATGCGTCCAACCTCTACGACGTCGAAGTGCTCTCGGGCAATCAGGTCCCGGTCGTCTTCAAGGTCAAAGGGTGTCAGACTGTCATGGGGCAGAACTGCTACCTGACGGGCAATGTCTGGGAGCTTGGCAACTGGTCAACGAGTGCGACGCAGGCGATTGGCCCGATGCACCCGAAGGACTATCCCGACTGGTTCGTCACCGCGAGCGTGCCGGCCTGCGCGACGGTCGAGTTCAAGTTCATTAAGATCGACGGCTCCGGCAATGTGACGTGGGAGGGAGGCTCGAACCACAGCTACACCGTGCCATGTTCGGGGACCGGCTTCGTCGAAGTCCAGTGGCAGCCGTAAGGCGGCGGATGGATAGGAAGCAACGCCCGCCGGCGCGACCGGTATCGAGGGGCGCTCGCCGACGTTTGGTAGCTTAAAAACGGCGATGACCTCATCATCTTGCTTAAATTGAAAAAAAAGGTTAAAGTCAGTTTCTAATTCTCTCGAACCGCAATCGGGCAAGTTTGTTTCAAATGAAACGCTCTCCCAAAGAGATTACGCCTTATATCTGTTTGCGCGTTGCTATCCTCTTGCTCCTCCTCGCGATTCCTGGTCTTGCTCAACCGTCGGAAGAGTTGAGTCGCTTCGCGGAGCGGGAGAAACAGCTCCTGGCGGAACTCGGCAAAAAGCCCGATGTCGGCCTCTACCTTCAGCTCGGCGCCGTGCAGTTCTACCTAGGAAAACGGGCCGAGGCCGAAGCCAGCTTCAAGCGCGCGATTGAACTCGACCCGCGCTCTCCCGAGGCCCATGCTAATTTGAGCTTTTTTTACCTACAGACGGGGAGGGAAGCGGCGGCCGAAGAGGAGCTGAGCTTGGCCCTGGCCGCCGGGCCCGGCCGCTTTCTTCCCAATTACTACGCCGCACATCTTTACATGCGCCGCGGCCAGCCGCTGAAGGCCGAGCTTTATCTGCGTAAGGCGCTGTCGATTGAACCCTCGCATCTCGAGGCGCGGCTCGACCTCGGTCGGATGCTGCTCGGCCAGGGGAAGGACGAAGAGGCGCGGGCCGAGCTGGAAAAGCTCGCCGCGTTGCGGCCCAAGGATGCGGCGCTCAGCTACCTGGCGGCGGCGCTGTATGCAGAGAACAACCGGTTCGGGGAGGCGGTCGCCTGGTACCGCAAAGCCCTGGCGCTCGACCCGTCGCTCGACCGCGCGCGAATGGAGCTGGCGGTGGCGCTTTTCAAGCAGCGCGATTGCGGCGCCGCGGCTGATGTGCTCAAAGAGCACAATAGGCGCGCTCCGAGCGCTGAATCGATTTACCTGGAGGGGCACTGCCTGGCCGAAATCGGCCGCTTCGGCGAGGCGGCCGAGCTGCTCGAGCGCGCGTTGCTGCTCCGACCCGACCTGTACGACGCGCGTTTTCAACTGGGCCGCCTCTACCTGAACGCGGGCGATAACGCCGGGGCGGCTGAGCATTTCGAGCAGGCGCTGGCCCTTCGCCCCGAAAGCATCGAGGCGCGCTACCTGCTCGGCTATTGCTACGAGCTGTTGGGAAACCTGGACCGCGCTGCTGCTCTTTACAGCAAACTGCTCGAACAGTCCCCAGAGCGTTTCGAGGGCTACCACGGCTCGGGCTCCATCCTGCTCAAGCGGGGCCGGGTCGAGCAGGCAATCGAGAAGCTCGGGCGCGCGGCTGAGCTGAACCCGGACAACGCCGATATACGGTTCCTGCTCGGGAGCGCCCTCTCGCGCGCCGGACAACTCGAACGCTCGGTGGCCGAGCTGCGGCGCGCCCTGGCGCTCGACCCCGCGCGGCGCGACGCCCGCTATCAGTTGGCCCTGGCGCTCGAGCGCCTCGGGCGGCGCGAGGAGGCGGAGGCGGAATTCGAGACGGTCAGGCGCATGAACGAAGAGTTCCGGAAAAGGAAGGAGCCGGGAGTCAGGAGCCAGGAGCCGGAATAAGAACCTATCCTAAAACCGTTCGTAGTGAGGGCTTTAGCCCTTTTCAACGCGCTAAAGCGCGCACTACGAACTGTTCGTAGAGCGGTTAGGAGAACCGAGTGGGAATAATCCGCAAGGATACGGGAAATTGGCGCCATCCGCGTTATATTTTTTGGATGGCTATTTGCCTCTGCTTCTCGTTTATCTGCCGGGCTGAGGAATGGAAGGCTCCGGGTTCGAAATGCGCCTTTGCCGATGTCACAGCCGCCGCCGGCCTCTCGCTCTATCGCAACGTTAGCGGAACGCCCGAGAAGCGCTACATCTTGGAGACGCTCGGCTCGGGCGTCTGTCTTCTCGACTACGACCGCGACGGATGGCTGGACGTCCTCTTCGTGTCGGGCGGAGATTTCCAGACCGCGCGCGGCGCCAAGCCGCCGCTCGGCGATAAGCTTTTTCGCAATCGCGGGGACGGGAGCTTCGCCGAGGTCGGAGCCAGGGCCGGGCTGAAGGGGGCGCGCTGGGGCTTCGGCTGCGCGGTCGCCGATTACGATAACGACGGCTGGGATGATATTTACATCACAGCATTCGGCCCGAACCTGCTCTATCGAAACAATGGGGACGGCACCTTCAGCGAGGTCGCGGCGCGGGCCGGCGTCGGCGACGAGCGATGGGGCGCCGGCGCGGCCTGGGGCGATTACGACAACGACGGCGACCTCGACCTCTTTGTCCCAAACTACGTGGAATTAGACCTCGAGCGGCTTCCCGAGCCGGATGGGCGCAACGTGGCGGCGCCGCACTTCTGCCGCTATCGCGGCATCGCCGTGATGTGCGGGCCGCGCGGGCTCGCGGGCGCGGGCGATGTCCTCTACCGAAACAATGGCGACAGGACCTTCACGGATGTGAGCAAACAGGCTGGAGTCTCCGATGATTCGGGATTTTATGGACTGCAGGCAGTCTGGGGCGATTACGACAACGACGGCGACCTGGACATCTATGTGGCCAACGATTCGACCGCTAATTACCTCTATCGGAACAACGGCGACGGAACCTTCACCGAAATCGGCTATCAAGCTGGCGTCGCCCTAAACGAAGAGGGGCGCGAGCAGGCGGCTATGGGCATCGCCTGGGGCGATTACGATGACGACGGTCACATGGATATCTACATCACTAACTTCTCCGATGATACTAACACCCTCTACCGCAACGAAGGAAACGGCTTCTTCTCGGACGTCACCTCGGAGACCGGCCATACTTTGACCCTGCCCTATTTAGGATGGGGCACTGCCTTTTTCGACTACGACAACGACGGCGACCTCGACCTGCTGGCGGTAAACGGTCATGTCTATCCAGAAGTAGATAGACACAACGTGGGGACCAGCTACCGGCAACGCAATCTCCTTCTGGAAAATCGCGGCGGCAAGTTCTCTCTCGCCAACGAGAGCGCCGGCCCGGCCTTCCTCGTCGAGCGGCTCGGGCGCGGCGCGGCGGTCGGAGACCTGGACAACGACGGCGACCTCGATATCGTCGTCAACAACATGGACGACGCTCCGCTCCTGCTGCTCAACCAACAGGGCAACGAAAACAACTGGCTCTCGCTCGTGCTGGTTGGCAGGAGAAGCAATCGAAACGGCGTCGGAGCAAGAGCGCGCTTGGTGGTCGATGGACGCGCGCGCATCGCGGACGTTCAGGCGGGAGGGAGCTATCTGTCGCAGCACGATATGCGCCTGCACTTCGGGCTGGGCCGCGCCGAGAGGGTCGAGCTGATAGAGGTAATCTGGCCCTCCGGCACGAAAACTGTGCTGAAAGATATAAAAGCAAACCAGCGGCTCGTCATCGCGGAGAGGGAATGATCCTCTTAGTTTTACTTCTGCTAGCTTTTCCTCCAGCCCCGGCGGAGAGGGGCGGGCCCGATGCCCATATCGAGCGCGCCATAGAGGCGCTATCGAGAGGCGACTTGAAGCGTGCCGAGGCCGAGGCGCGCTCAGCCCTGGCGCTAGATGCGAAACAGCCTATCGCTTACAATCTCCTGGGCATCGTCTACGATAAATTGAACCGATTGGCCGAGGCCGAGCGGTTTTACCGGCAGGCGCTCGACCTCGACCCTTCTTTCGTAAGCGCGCGCAACAATCTCGGTAACCTTTATTTAAAACGGCGCGAAATCGCGCGCGCCATGGAGGAGTTCAAAGCAGTTATCGCCGCCGACCCGGACCATATCGAGGCCAACTACAATCTCGGCGCCCTCTACTTTGAGTTGGGCGAATACGACAGGGCGCGGGCCCATCTGGAGCGCGCGGCGGCCGGCGATGAGCCGACCCCGCTGCTCCTGCTATGCAAGTTATATCTCAAGCAGGAACGCCCGGAAGCTCTGGCTGTGGCCGCGCGCCTGGCGAAGGCGCACGGCGCGGACGAAAAGTTACAGTTTACTCTCGGGCTGATGCTGGCCGAACATGGCAAATATCAGGCCGCCGCCGAGCGCTTTGCCTTTGTCGTCGGCCGTCGGCCCGATTCGTTCGAGGCCAGTTACAATCTCGGGCTGGCGCTTTTCAACCTCGAACGCTACCGCGAGGCCGAGCGGGCCTTTGCCCGCGCCGCGGACCTTAGACCCGGCTCGGCAGAGGCCCATTACCGGCTGGGGCTGGCGCTGGCAGCGCTCGGCGATTCGAACGGCGCTGTGGAGGAGCTGAAGCATGCGGTGGAAAGAGAGCCCAGGCACGCGGCTGCCCATTTCGCGCTGGGCGATGAACAGGCTAAGCTGGGCCGCTATGAGGAGGCTTATGCTGCGTTCGAGAAAGCGGCCGAGCTGGCGCCGGACAATCCCGTGTACTTGATAAGGCTCGGCCGCGCCTGCTTTAAGGTGCAGCGCTACGCGCGCGCGGAAGAGGTCTACAGGCGCGCGCTGGCCCTCGCGCCCGGGGCGCCCGAGCTGAACTACTTGGCAGGATATGCCGCCAGGGCACAGGGAAAGCTCGAGGAGGCTGCAGCTGCTTTTCGCAAGGAGCTGGAGCTGCGCCCGCAGCATGTCGAGTCGCTGGCTAACCTCGGATATTGCCAGCTCGAGCTGGGAGAGATGGCCGAAGCGGAAAAATCGCTCCGCTCCGCGCTCGCGCTTAACCGCGAGCATATCGAGGCGCACGCCGACCTCGGGCGCCTGTATCTAAAGCAGCAGCGCTTTGCCGAGGCTGAAAAGCAATTCGAGCGCGCGCTGGAGCTGAAGCCGGACCATCTTCAGGCCCGCTATAATCTCTTCCTGCTTTACTCGCGCACCGGGCGGAAGGAGCTGGCCGAGAAGCAACTGGAAATTTTTCGCGCTCTGGAGCGGGAGGAGAAGAAGCCGTAAGTCGAAATGAGATTCGGCTCACTACTCGCCATACTGCCATGGTCATTTGTTTTTTAACTCTGCTGATATCGATGGCTCAGGTCGAGCCCTCCGACCTGTATCGCAAGGCCGCGGTGCTGCTCGAGCGGGGCGAGCTTGAGGCGGCCGAGCTTGCCGCCGAGGAGGCAGTAGGCCGCGCTCCGAGCGACCCGCGCGGCTACAATCTGCTCGGCATCATCAGGTCGAGGCGTGGGCGCGTCGCCGAGGCCGAGGCGGCATTCGAGCAGGCCATCCAGCTCGAGGCGCCGCGCGCATCGGCGGCGCGCTACAACCTGGGCAGCCTCTATATGCAGACCGGCCGCCGAGCCCAAGCGAGAGCCCAGTTCGAGCAGATCCTGAAACTCGATCCAGCGCATCTGGAGGCAAGCCTCAGCCTGGGTGTGCTCTATCTCCGTGACGGCGAAATCGCGCGCGCCATCGAGCGGCTCGAGCGGGCGCGCTTGTTCGGCAGCGATGAGCGCGTCATGCTCGCTCTGCTCAATGCTTATCTCAAGGGGGGAGAAGGCTATCGGGCAAAAGCTCGGGGGCTTCAGGTTGAGATCGAAGAACGGGGCCGCAGCCAGCCACGCCTGCTCTACGAGCTTGGAACGGTGCTTGCCGAAAACAACAAGCTGGAGCCGGCGCTCGATTATATCGAAAGGGCGGGTGCGGCCGGACCGCTTGCGGCTCGCTTCGATCTCGAATATGCGCGGGCGCTAGTGCTCTACAAGCTGGGGCGTAAAGCCGAGGCGGAAAATGCCGTTTCGAAAGCTCTGCTCCTCGACCCGGCACGGGCTGAAGCGTACCGGTTGAAGGGACTGCTGCTGGCGGCGCGCGATGATTCGGCCGGTGCGCTCGATGCCTTCATGCGCGCCATCGAGATCGAACCGAATCGGGCCGAGGGCTATTTTTTGCTCGGCGAGGAATATTCCCGGCAGCGGCGCTACGTTTCAGCCATCGAGGCCTATGCGCGCGCGCTGGCCCTCGAGCCTGAGAATTTCAAATACTGGTCGGCTCTCGGGAACGCGTATTACTACAGCGGCGATATGGTGCGCGCGCTCGAGGCCCTCGAGCGGGCGCGCGCGCTGGCGCCCGGCGCAGCCGGCATCAATTACCTGATCGGCATGTCCAAGCTGAAGCTGGGCCGTCCCGCCGATGCGGCCGAGGCCCTGGGGCGGGAACTCGAGATCGATCCGCAAAATCCCCAAGTTTTGGCGGCGCTCGGCCGATGCCGTCTCGAGGCGGGGGAGCTGGAGGCGGCCGAGGGGCTTCTGAAGAAAAGCCTGGAGCTTTCGCCGAACAACATCGAGCCCTACTACGATCTGGGGCGGCTTTACATTAAGCGACAACAATTCGACCAGGCGATCGCCGCGCTCTCGCGCGCCGTGGCACTAGAGCCCGAGCACCGCGAAGCACACTATCAGCTTTACTTAGCCTTTGCCCGAAGCGGCAGGCGGGGCGAGGCCGAACGGGCATTGGCCAAGCTGCGCGAGGTAGAAAAGAGAAGCCAGAATTAGGAGCTAGGAGCTAGAAGCTAGGAGCTAGAATAAAGCCATGCCTTCAGGCATAAGGAGCGAAACATGTGGTTGACATTTCAACCATTGCCACGCCACCATGCCGGCAGCTTTATCGAAATCTCCTAGCTCCTAGCTTCTAGCTCCTAGCTCCTTATTCTGGCTCCTGTTCTTATGAGGAGAAAGATGATGAGGATAAAGGATAGGGTGGCAAACGCGATTCTCTTCTTGGTTTTAGCAGTGCTGCCGGCGGCGGCCCGAGCGGAACAACTCGGCGCGCTGGTCTCATATCAAAAGAAAGACGACGGGGTGGTGTTTCGCGTTCGGTCAGAGCCGGAAGGGGAGACGGCCGAGGTGAGGCTGCGGCTGCTCGGGGACTCGATAGCACAGGTTTTGCTGGCGCGGCCGGAGGTTGGGCCCGAAGACAAATCTTTAGCAGTGGTCGCGGAGGACTGGCCGGCAGCGCCGTTCGATCTCAAGGAGAGCGGCGCGGAGGTAGTGCTCTCTTCAGCGCGGCTCTCGATACGGGCGCAACGCAGGCCGTTTCGGCTGGCCTTTTTCGATGAAAGCAGACGGCTGCTGGCGCGCGAGCGCCAGTCCTCGGGCATGGCCTGGGAGGGCAGCGTGGTCGAGCAGGCTATGGCGCTGGCCGAAGACGAGCATTTCTTCGGCCTGGGCGAAAAGACGTTTCCCCTGGACAGGCGCGGCGCGAAAATAGTCAACTGGAACACCGACCACTACGGCTACCTTCCAGGCAGCGACCCGATCTACAAGTCGATACCGTTTTTTTTAAGCACGCGCGGCTACGGCATATTTTTCGACAACAGCTACCGCACGACCTTCGATCTCGGCGCTTCGTCTCCGGAACATTACAGTTTCAAAGCTGATGGCGGCGACCTGAACTATTACTTCATCTATGGGCCGAGCTTCAAGGAGATCTTAGCTCATTACACCCGTTTGACCGGGCGGCCGCCGCTGCCGCCGCGCTGGTCCTTCGGCCTGTCTATCTCTCAATGGGGATTCATTCAGGAAAACGTGGAGGAGGCTGCTGAAGGGTTCCGCAGCCGCGACATCCCGCTCGACCTGGTGATTCTGGACCTGGAATGGGTGAACAATTTCTGGGACTTCAAATGGCACGCCAAGGAGTATCCGGATCCGGACGGCATGATCTCGCTGCTCAGGTCGAAGAACCTGAAGCTGGCGATGATCATCGATCCGATAATCGTCCCGATTGCCGATAATTACCGCGAGGCGCTGCGCGGCGGTTACTTTGCGACCACGTCGGATGGAAAGGAGCTGCTTCTCCCCTGGCCGTGGGGCCGGAGGATCGGCCTGATCGATTACACCAATTCCGAAGCCATGGAGTGGTGGTTCAAACAGCATATTCCGCTCATCGAGCAGGGGGCCGACGGCTTCTGGCTCGATATGAACGAGCCGGCGCGCGAGACGCCGGGAATGCTCTTCAAGGCGGGGCCGAACGAAAAGATCCACAACCTCTACGCGCTGTACGAGGTCAAGGAATATTACGAGCGGATGCGGGCGCACAGGCCGAACCGCCGCCCCTGGATATTGACCCGCTCCGGATTTTCCGGCGTGCAGCGCTATGCGCTCGCCTGGTCGGGCGATTCTCATGCCAACTATACCGGGCTCTCTTTACAGGTTCAAATGGGGCAGAGCATCGGCCTTTCCGGCGTTCCTTTCTGGGGGCACGATATCGGCGGTTTCATCGGCCGTTCAGGGCCCGAGGTCTACATACGCTGGCTCCAGGTCGGGGCCTTCAGCCCGATAGCGCGCGCCCATTCGGACCGCTGTTCGGGCAGCCGTGTCCCCTGGAGCTATGGCGAGGAGGCGGAGAAGATCGCGCGCAGGTATTTCAAGCTGCGCTATCGCCTGTTCCCTTACATCTACAGCTACGCGCGGCGCGCGGCCGAAGAGGGGCTCCCCATCATGCGCCCACTCGCGCTCGAATACCAGGAAGATCCTATAACCTATACGCGCGATGATCAGTACCTTTTCGGCAGCGAGTTGATGGTAGCGCCGATCCTGGATGATTCGGGCCGGAGGCAGATTTATTTGCCTCGGGGCAAATGGGTCGATTACTGGACCGGACGGCTCTATCGCGGGCCGACTTTAATAAATTATCATGCCGGTCTAGATACGCTGCCGCTGTTCGTGCGAGGGGGGTCGATCATACCGATGGGGCCTGAGATCAATTACATCGGAGAGAAACCGCTCGATCCTCTGACCTTAGATATCTACCCGGCAGATGGGGAAAAGGGAAGCTTCAGGCTGTACGAGGATGACGGCGAGAGCGAGGATTACATGAAGGGAGTTTTCTCCGAGACCTTTTTCGAGAGCGAGAGCAAGGAGGGGCGTGTTTCTGTCGTGATAGGCAAGCGGCAGGGGAGATACCTGCCCGGCCTCACGCGCACTATCATGCTCCAGGTCCACGGGCGAAAGCCGAGCAGCGTTTCTGTAAACGGCATCCGGCTACAGGAGATCACTGATCGAACAGTACTGGAACCAGACCCGAGCGGATGGACCTACGACGGCGAGCGCAATCTGGTCCTGGTTAAGCTCTCGCCCGAACAGACCGTCCAGGAAACGCGGGTAGTGCTGGAGTAGAAGCAGTATTAAATTAAAGGGGTACGACTGTAGCTCGATTTTCCGCTTAAAACTGCTCTAGTGCGTAGCAAAATAGGGGAGCCGCCCGGGCGCCGCCCATCGTGCCCGCAGCGGGCTTATGAAAAAGCTGGAAAGGTCCCGCTGGGCCCAACGCCTGGCAAGGAATTTACGCCAAATGCGCTGCATCCAACGGGCACCGTAAGCAAGCTTAAAGCCTTCCTCAAGCAGTGACTCCAGGACTGCGGGACCGCAGTTTGGATGATTCCAAACCAGGTGCTTGGTATCATACTTAGCCCAGTCTCTCTCAAAGATCCCGTATTTGGTTTCCAGCTCGCGCCAGAGCTGAGTTTGCGGGTGCGGCGTCACAATGGTAATCTGCGTGACATCGAGCTTCAGGGAAGCGAGGGTACGCAAGTCCTCCCTGATAGAATCTGCCGTTTCAGTCGGGAAGCCAATAATATAGTAGCCTTGAGCATACAGTCCCTCTCGGTTCAGGCGCTGCGTAAGCTCCCATACCGCTTCTAGTTTTTCGGCTTTCCTGATCTCTCTCAGCACATTTTGATGAAAGCTTTCGATACCGAAGAGCGCTCCTTCCATGCCCTGCCTTGACCACTCGCTGAAATTGCGCAAGAGAAGGTCGATGCGAGATTGAACGAACCAGTGCATCCTATGCCTGGCGAGCAGTTCGATGGCAGCCTCAGCGTGATCGGGGAGGTTGCCGAAGTTTTCATCCAGAATGAGCACGTGCCTGATCCTGCGGCTCGCATAGAAACGAATCACGCGTTCGAGAGCATCCAGGGGAACAGGTCTAGGGCGGGGCGCGAAGGCAGTCGTTTGGCAGAAGGTGCATCGAAAGCTGCAGCCCCGCGTCGTGAAGATAATCCCAACCGGCAGGGGCCATCCACCCGCCAGTTGGAAACGCAAGATCAGGGGAGGATACTTGATTGGTTCGAGTTTCCTTCCAACGCGCTGGGCGACAGCCTCTTCGCTGTATCCAACGAAAACTTGATCGAACTCGGATTGAATCGACGGCGTCAGTGCTCCATAGTTGCCTGCCCACAACCGGGAAACGCCGGCCCGCCGGGCTTGCTCGGCCATTTGAAGAATGCGGTTGGTCTCATCCAGGTAGAAGGAAAAACCCACAACGTCCCAACCGCGTCTGAGCATTTCGCAGTACTCGGCGTGAGTCGGATATTCCAGAATCTCCAAGTCCGGGATATTCTGCTTGAGAAATCTGAGGCCAAAGGAAATAGTGCGCTTCATCCGAAAGCGCCAGCGGAAGTTCTGGGGCGCGTTCTCGCGAAAGTAATCGTAGAGATCCGGTTCCCGACAGACAGTCGTTAACAGAATCCTCATAGAGGCGATTAGAGGCTTCCCATGCTTACAAACGCCGCGAACCGATCTCCGCGCGTTCGGATTATCGAGTCTATTCTAATCTGATCGAATGCAGTCTTCCCCTGAACCCGACCTGAGGCAAGCCTTCGCTTTGGGCAAACTCAGGCTCGGTGTACTTTATCTTGCCCCCCCACCAGAGTCATCAGAACCTTTATCTCCGAAAGCTGATCATCAGCCAGCGCCGCATCGAGCGGGTCCTGGTCCAAAACCACCAGATCAGCTATCTTGCCAGCTTCGATCGAGCCAAGCTCCTTCTCTCTCAAAATGTACTCGCCGCCCCATCTGGTCATCATCAGAAGGGCAGTCCTTCGGTCGATGGCCTCATGTGGCCCGTAAACTATCCCTCGATGATTTCGCCTGGTGACCAGAAACTCGAAACCGAACATCGGCCTGGCCCGCTCGCCGTGAGTGTCAGCCCCATAGCTTACCTTCATGCCGGCATTGAGGATGCTTCTGGTAGGCTGCAGCCACTGGTGGGCTATCGTCTCGCCATAGGTCATCGAGGTGAGATCGCTGCGCGGTCCTTGGGCCATCTGTGGCTGCACGCTCCAGATTATCCCCAGCCTGGCCGCTCGCTTGATTATCTCTGGGCTGACCATCATCGTGTGGTCGATGGCAAAGCGCCTGCCCGAAACCGGCCGGTCAGAGCTGGCCTCCTCGAAAGCATCGAACATTGTGGCTATGCCCTTATCGCCAAAAGTGTGCACGCCTGCAATCCGGTAGCCGAGCCGGTTGGCAGCCAGCACTGCCTCTCGGCTCACCTCCCCGCCAGGACGCAGCCAGCGGCACAAGCCCTCTGGATAGATGTCTTTGGTGACAAGCGTGGTCTGATTGCCCAGCTTTATCTCTCGAGCCACTGCATCGGTGACCACCATGCGCAGCTTCGGCGCTTCGCTGCAAACTCCTCCTTCGCTGTCGGGCGCATCGTCCGGAGGCGCTGGGGCTATACCCACCATCCAAATCATATCCGTTCCGTGCCCCTCCAGTCCTCCGACGTTCCAGAGGTCCCTTTCAGGCATCGGATTCCACCAGCCTATCTGATGGGTGTAGGCTATTCTAATTGGCAGTTCTCCCTTTCTATCCAGAAGCGAGAAAGTTGTGATATCTTCGGGCTTCAGCCTGGTCGATATGGTAGTCACCCCCATAGCTGCCCACTCCTCCAGTTCCTTCTTATAAGCGGTCATGAACAGGTCCGGCGGCGGCTTGGGTAGGATCTCATCCAGGGCGCCACGCGCTCCCCCGAAGAGGTAGCCGGTCGGGTTTCCTTCTTCATCCTTGTAGATCCCAGGCATATCCTTGTACTTTTTGAGAAGAAGTTCAAGCGCCCGGCTATTTACAACAGCATGGGTGCCTGATTCGAGCAGGGCCACCGGATTGTTTGGGGCGATCTTGTCGAACTCCTGCTTGAGGGCTTTAGCGTTCTTAGCCGAGCCAGGTTCGATCTCATGGCCGACGCTGGTCACAACCCACTGGCCAGGAGCAGCACTGTCTACGGCCTCTTTTATCCTGGACAGGGCGACCGATTTGTCATTCCAGACCTCCATCGAGACGATCTTCGGCACCTTGTACAGGTCCAGCTTCTCAAGCTCATCGCGGTAGTCGCTGGCGAAGTGTCTCTTGGCATAATTTTCCGGATGTGAATGCGTATCGATAATCCCAGGGATTATCGTTTTTCCCTTCAGGTCTATTTTCATTGTCTTAGGCCCGGCCATTATTAGAATCCTGGCATCGTCGCCCGTGGCCATCACACGGCCCTCTCTTATGGCCACTGCTCGGGCGATGGTGAAGTTCGGGTCATCGCGGTCCATGGTGAAGATCTTGCCGTTGTAGAGCACCAGGTCGGCATAGCTCACCACCTCTTCCGGAAGCTCATGGGCGGAAATCGGTAAGAGGCACATCAATAGGAAGTTTATGGTCATTAAAAACATCTTTACTTTCATCGCGATATTCCTCCTCTTAAGCCGGTTTGGAACCCGGTCAATCGGGCCTGTGGCCAGCATTACGGTAGCATTTTTATTGCTCTCGGTGCGGCAGCTGGTACTTAGCCAGAGCAAATATTTTGAGAGGCGCACCGGGCTCTCAGCTTTTCGCAGGCCGGGCGGGCTCTGGCTGCAAGCGTTTGCAAAATAAAAAAACTAATTAAACAACCTTCTGCCGTCATTCCAATTCTGCTTCATATCGTTATTTCGCCCCTGCGACCTCAATATAAGGCCGCCGTGGCCCGGATTTTAATCGGTGTGCCGCAGCATGTCAAGAGAAAACAGCGGGAACAGGGACGGTGCGGCAACTAAAAGTCGGTAGAAAAATTCCGGCAATGTAGCGGCGGCCTTCAGGCCGCCAGGTGTACGCCGTCATTGCGAATATAGCGTGTCCCGTCCTGGCGAGCTGTAGGGGCGCATGGCCATGCGCCCCCAGCCGCTACAACGGAAGACCCACCGACTTCTGGTTGGCGCGCCGCCTAACGGCTTGACTTTCGTATACATTTGTCATATTATGTAAACACAATGGTCTTTGATGCCTCCACCCTGATATTGCTGGCTAAAGTTGACCTGCTTGAGGATGTTGCGAAAGAATACGGGATAATTATCACCAGAATAGTTGAGGAGGAAAGCACAACAGTTGACCTGCCTGATGCCAAGCTGATTTCGAGGCTGATCAAGGAAAAAAGGATTATGGTAAGGGATGTCGAACAGGGGGCGAAAGATATAAAGAGGCTGCAAAAGGATTTTAATATCGAAGATGGCGAGGCTTCGAGCCTTTGGCTGTCATCGAGGCTCGGTACTATTATAGCTACAGATGATGGATTGGCGATTCGTGCGGCCAAAGTATTGGGTGTTGAATTTACTACGGCGCTTCAATTTCTGATCTTGTCATATGAGAAGGGGAGGATCACAAGGGAGTTGGCTTTGGCAAAACTTGAAAAATTCGAGAAGTTCGGGCGCTATCATAAAAGGATCATGGAGAGTGCAAAGCTAAAATTGGAAGGAGGCAAATGATGCCGGTATTGAGTGTAAGGCTGGAAGAAAAGGATTTTGAGAAACTCCGGGAACTTGCCGGCAAGGAGAAAAAAGATCAATCCACCATGGCCAGAGAGCTTATTGCTTACGGGTGGAAGTATTTGATGGTTCGGCGATACCGGGAAGGGAAGCTCAGTCTCGGCAAACTGGCAAAGGAACTGGGGCAGTCTCTAAGCGAGACGATAGACCTTTTGGCGGAGATGGGCATAGAGGCTCCAATTGATTATGACGACTATGTGAAGGGATACGAGACCCTGCGGCGGGTTGCGGGTTAAGGAATTTGGACGAGTGCCTATAACGCTCGGAGGCAGTCGCCAAGGTGGCGCCTGCTCGAGGCGAGGGGCTGGCTCGGTATTTGAGATCAAGGCCCGGCGCTAGGCCCACCGATCCGCTTACTGTGGTCGCCGGTGATCAGCATCGCAAAGCGGGCTACTACACATCAGTTCGGCTTAGCCCCGCTGGGTAAAAATAGCGCTCGAAACGCTCCCGGCCGTCGTGGTAATCCTCCTTGAAACTATACGTCAACCGATAGTCGAACCTGCACTCGGCCCCTTTGTAGTACTCGCCAACCGATTTAAGGAAGCTATCGATCGTGGCCGGGTCGGTAATCGCAACTCCGACCGCCAGCCGTGGCCGTCCCGAGTCAGCCAGCCACTTCGAAAGTTTCGGGCTCTCGGTCAGCAACCTCATTGAGACCTGGCCCCGCACCACTGAGACGTGAAGGAGTACATTGTTATGCTCGCACTTTGGGTGGTCACGACAAGCTTCTTTGAGCCAATCCTTAAAATTATCGGGCGGGGGTGGATCGTCTAACTTCGTGATTTTACGCCATCTATCCAGACGTTCCTGAAGCTCTGTAATCTGAGAATTGGCCTGCTTCAGTTCCTTGTTAAGCCTTTCATTTTCCTTCTCGAGCCGTGCCAGCCGTTCCTTCATGTGGGCGACCGGGTCTGTACGCAGAATGGTGGTGTGCCCGTACCAAATTATGAACACCAAAAGCAGGAAGGTCTCAGCTAGCGTCATGCTGATCACTAGTGGACTGTTCGCAAAGTAATTTAAGGTAGCCATTGAGCGTTTCTGCTGACCCATCGCCGCAAGTCGCGTCTGCTCCA
>FWPU01003799.1_pt1 | contig 36936 bp, 39 predicted proteins | sample 2228361 | NCBI WGS metagenome assembly FWPU01 (sample SAMEA103939777, study PRJEB20133) | metagenome
TCTCGTATGTTGTATGCGCGCGCCATCGTCAAGGCCCGCTCCCCAACTTTGGCCAGCTCTAGAACGGTTGAATTCCAGCCGGTTGCAGCGTTCACAAGCTCTACCCGTTGAGTATGGCTATAAAGGTTGTATAAATTGGAACACAAAAGCAGACAATTATCTAATACCCACCAGATCACGTCATAAGCGTACAGTCTCACTTTTAGGGGTGATAAATCATCTGTTGGTAAGGGTTCAAGGATACCAATAGAGCGCAATCTCTCCATATCAGGCCCTTCCAGACTGTACATCGTATCATGCACATTATGGCAATGATCCGCTCCAGTAGGGGAGAGGGCATAACCCAGTCCGAACCCGTGTTTGGTACGTGGATCATGCATCGGGATTTCGAGGCCCTTGACTTCCATCGCTAAGGGCTCCGCCTCTGGCCCGAGAGCATGCGACATCCGCTTCACACCCTCAGCTAGCAACTGTCCGAAGCCCTGCCTTTTGGTTAACAACTCAATTGCCTCGATAACAGCAGACTCATTGCCAAACCTCAAGGTGAGGCCGTTCGTTATTTTCGCTGGTAGTAAGCCAGCTTCAAAGCACTCCATGGCAAAAGCAATCACATTACCGGTACTGATCGTATCCAGGCCATAGGCATTACAAAGTTCGTTAGCTTTTGCGACCATCTCCAGGTTTCCTATCCCACAGTTTGAGCCAAAGGATGCGATGGTCTCGTATTCTGGACCACCGTAAGTTGCCTCGACCTTGTATGGACCTCCATCGACTTCAACTTCTCGCTTACAGCTTACTGGACAACCAGCGCAAGTCCCACGCCCGGTCAGTATCGTGTCACGCAGCCGTTCACCGCTGAGTTCCTCAGCTAGATCAAATGTGCCCGCTTGAAAATTACGCGTTGGAAGGCCGCCCATTGCGTTTTGGATTGTCGTAAGACCCGCCGTGCCTGTATCCTTGAAATCACGCCAGACATCTTTGCTCTCGTTAATCATGCGCGTAAATGAGCGTAAAACTTCCGGATTGGATACTTGGGGAGGCTGATGCCCACGGACAGCAATCGCCTTAAGTTTCTTAGATCCCATAACCGCGCCCAGTCCACCGCGGCCAGCTGCTCGAGAGCAGTCGTGGATGATGCAGGCATAACGCACCAAATTTTCACCCGCTGGTCCGATCGTCGCTACTTTTATTTTTGCATCGCCTAATTCTCTGCGGAGTTCCGATTCTGTAAAGCCGGTGGTTTTCCCCCATAGGTGTTTTGCGCTACGGATTTCTGCTGATGTGTCATGTATCCAAAGATAGGTGGGCTCACTTGCCCTTCCCTCGATGACGATTGCATCAAAACCGCTGTGCTTGAACTCGGTTCCCCAAAATCCGCCCACTTCTGCCGTACAAAAAGCTCCCGTTAGTGGTGATTTTGCGCCGACGCTATGCCTGCCACTACCAGGTACCGTTAAGGTTGTTAGTGGGCCTGTGGCAAATATCAGCTTATTGGCTGGGCCCAGTGGGTCAATGCTTGCCCCAGTTTCTTTAAGTAAGTAGTAAACAACAAAATTCCACCCGCCGACATAAGTGCGAAAAAACATCTCATTGACTTGTTCGAATGAAATTTCGCCCGTGGATAGATTGACGCGTAAGATGCAGTTGTGGTATCCCAGTGTCACGAGGGGTTACTCCTATTGACAGATAATTTTCTATAGACCGCTCGGTAAAGACAGAATTCAATTCATCAGATCATCCTGGGCTTTGCGCATGATTCTCTTAAACTCATTATCCTCAGTTGGAGATAACACGGGTACTCTTTGCGATTCCAGCAATGCTAAAACGCGCTCGTAAGCATTCGAAGCAATACCTTTTGCACCGCTTGCTTGCCAACTCTCCCAGGTTCCCCTAACAGGTAGTTTTGATAAGAAGTATTCTCTTCGATGGTTCTGTAGTGTATGGCTATCAGCAAGATAGTGCCCCCCAGGGCCCACCCTGGCAATAACATCTTTAATGACATCAATATTTTCTTGACTGATACCTTGGGAAACCCGCCGTATATGTGCAAAGATGTCATTATCTATGACAAGTTGTTGTAGGCACGCCATCGAAGAGGTTGAGAGACTACCCGCACCACTGATAATGTTCGCACCGGCAAGGACAGATAGGTAAGCAGTTTCGACCTTCTCTATACCTGTCTGTACATCGCAAAGGTGAGAATCTGTCTTGAGACCGCTGCTCTCGGTTGGGAGATGGTAGCTCCGTCCAAGTTCGATAAATGCACTATTAAGCAGGCCAAGCTCAGCATACCCAAATGCCGCGTTGCCTACCCTCATATCAAAAACGAGTGGCTGCATATCATAAATGCACGCAGCGCCTGGAGAAACAAGCTGGATAAGCGCGAGGCCAGCCAATGCCTCGGCATTCATTTGCACCAGGCAGCCTCGCATTGTTACAGGACAGGTTGCCCCAGCTAGTCCAGCGGAGTTAAGGATGATAGGGAATCCATTTTGTACTGCAGCAAGCATGATATCTAGCTGGTTTTGAGAATATGTTAGGGGGCTGTCAACTGAAATTACTACCGCGATCCTGGGTACAAGCCCTCGTGGTAAAACCGAGACAAGTGTGGCCATCCATTCAAGGCTGGCCCTTGAATAAGCACAGATTACGACGGGCTTATGGGAATAACGCAAAGAGGTTTCCACGGCTTGAACATCCCTGATTTCTTGTGGCACATCACGTGGGTAAAGCGGAGCAACAATATGTATATTTTCCAACGCTTCGATTATTTTCACCCAAGCTTCCAATTCGCTCAAGGATGCATTTCTGCGTTCCTCACTTGAATCATCAAAAATTGTATCCATGCCAATTGCTGGTCGAGCATAAGGTTGGCATTCGTCAGATAGCTCAAGATCATCATCTCTAGCATAGCTTGCCAGTACAACTGTTTTGGGGATGTTAGAGAGCTGATTGTATATTAGGTCAGTAGGGAACTTAACAATTAGCGTGTTACGATCAACATCGGCACCGGCGCTCTCCAGTATGCTTAAACACATTCTGTGTTCAATACGTACCCCCACCTTGTTTAGGACCCATAGACTTGCTTCTTGGATATCAGTTATATCCACCTGGTTGAGAACAGAAACAAATGGCCTTCTCATCATCGGGGACACAGTTCCTCTCGTAAGATTATTGACGCCCCCCTTGGTTCTTTATTGCTTTGATTCTCTAGCGTCGTGAAAAGCTGTGTTTTAATCTACACTTTGAAGCGATCAATCGAGATCAATTCTTCCTTTCCATTCATTCTTTGCTTTTCTAGATTCCGCATGCGCTCAATACAAGCGTTTGATGCAACACTGATACTTTTATATATCAAAGCTTTCGCAAGCTCGGAATCATGGATTTTCAGGGCATCAACTACAGGAAGGTGTGCTTTTGTAAGTATCATCCTCTGGTCCAACGCTGGTGAGATGTATTTCTCATAAATCATGTTCATATGGGAGCGAAGTTCAATCGCGTAATAAATTTGTACCAAAGTGCTATTGCGGCTGGAAGCAACAATTTGCTTGTGAAAAGCCAAATCGTAAAGTATCTCTTGATCAACTACATCCTGTTTTGCGGCAGCTTCTACCATCTTGTCAACCAATAAATAAAGACGGTCGATTTCATTTGGTGTGATACGCTTGGCAGCATATTCGGCTGACTGAACTTCGATCTGAATGCGAACACGGATAAAATCCTCAATATCATCCACGCTCCATTTGGCCACATAGGCACCCTTCCGAGGTGTGATGACAATGATCCCTTGATTTTCCATCTCATAAAGAGCCTGGCGTACCGGGCTTCTACTTACCCCTAGTTCTCGAGCGATTGATTCTTCAACAAGCCGTTCACCAGGCGCAATCTTTCCATCAAGTATTGCGCGGAAGATAGATGAAATCACCTCTTGATATAGAAGGTTTGTATTGGGTTTATTAAATCTCCCGATTTCTACCATCATCTAGCCTCCAAGATACGAAAAAGGAATCAACAAAAGTGTATACAATGTTCAGGATTCTGTACACTGTATACAATATTATAGTAAAATATATAATATGTCAATAGAATGTGTCATTACTATCCAAACCCAATAACAACGCCCCACCTTATCTAAGGAGATACCAATGCCTCAAGATAGGATTCCTGCTAAAAACAAGCTACAGATCACCGTATTACAGCAAGACGATGTGGAGCGTATCCATGAATATTCTTTAAGAGTACTCGAAGAGACAGGAATGATATTTAATTACCCGATTGCGCGAGATGTTTTTCGCATGCACGGCGCTTGGGTGGATGATAGCAAGGGCTTGGTGCGCATCCCACGCCGTCTGGTTGAAGAAGCCTTACAGGCAGCTCCACGCCAAGTCAAGATATTTAGCCAGAATGATCCGCAAAAGGACTGCACTTTAGAATTGGACGGACAGCGGTACACACGCACAACTACGGGCCTCAATTGGATTGTAGATTATCGAAGCATGAGACGTCGTCCAGTTGTTGAACAAGACGTCATAAATTGGACCCGCGTAATCCATGTACTACCACATGTGAACCTGGCAGGATCACTCAACGATCAGGAGGAGGCTGCAAAATCCGAAGAAGTGCGCGCAATGGCGCGTATGCTCCATTACACCGATAAGCCTTTCATGTATTCCACCTTCAGCGGCGATGGTATGCGCTGGTTATGGCGATTAACCGAGGTGACCCAAACCGTGAATCGCCAACCTCGCTTCCTGGTATTGAGCTCAACAAATAGCCCCTTGGTGTACGGCTGGGGTCAATGCGAAGGCGCTATGGTCGCGGCAGAACTAGGCATACCAGTCTACTTTAATTCCTCCGCAGTAGCTGGGGCTACTGCGCCAGTCACTTTAGCAGGTGCGATTGTGCAACTCAATGCGGAGATGTTGGCGGCGCTAACCGTACTACAGTTGCACAGACCGGGGGCGAAGGTCGTCTACGGCGCTCATCCGATGTGCATGGATATGAAAACCGGGATGTCGTCGATAAGCACGGCTGAAGTGGGGCTTATGTCGGCTGCTTGCGTCCAGATTGGTCGCTTTTATGGATTGCCTACTGCATCGAATGGGATTACCACAGATACATGCACGCCCGACCCCATGGCTACAATTGAAAAATGGACAAGCGGGTATCTACCGTTCTTGGTAGGCGCTAATCTGAATGGGGGAGCGGGGTCGCTAGCTACTGTTGGAACCGTCAGCTTGGAGCAGTTGGTAATCGATGATGATTTGTATGGAAATTTCTACCGGCACCTGCGAGGTATCGAAGTTGACGAGGAAACCCTGGCGGCAGAAGTTATCGCCACAGTTGGGCCGGGTAATACGTTCTTAGCAGAAGAGCATACCCTTGCTCACTTCCGCGACGAATATTACTATTCTGCCTTGGCAAATCGCCAGAATTCTCCTACCTGGGAGGCATCAGGATCGAAAGATGTTGTTGAGCGCGCTTTTGCTAGGGTTCAAAAAATACTCGCTGCTCCAGCTCAAGTCTTCCTGTCAGAAGATCAATCCAATGAGGTGAAAAACATCCTGGCAAAGGCTGAAAAGGCATTAGCTGATTTAGAATTACACACATAGAATTTTGGATCCTGCCTTCCGCACCTAAAGATAGCAAATTTGAGGAATATCGGGTAAGCTTGGCGCATGAGCGCCAAACCTTACGAAACTCAACGCATCGATCATTTAGGCATAGTGGCTGGTATCTGCAGGGAGATTTCCCTGATTGAAAAGATCAACGCCCAAGTCGAATCCAGTGAACGGAAAGTCAGCTGCAGCAAACGCACCCAGGCGATAATCTTGAATGCGCTGGGCTTTGTTGGCCATGCCTTGTATCTGATGCCAGACTACCTGCACAACAAACCGGTCGATTTGCTGATCGATCCCGACTTGATGGCTGAGGACTTCAACGATGATATCCTGGGGGGGCGTTGTTGAAATGACCTGTATGCAGCCGGTGTCACCGAAGTCTTTTACCAGATCGACTCACATGCCCTGTGTGAATACGCCGGGGTCAAACAACGTTGGCTGGTGGTGTTTTCACAGGCGGCTCAAGGGCGCGAATTGAAGACCCTGGAGAAGGCACAGGCCAAAGAACTGGAGAAAGCCCGGAAAGAATGGCGCAAGCGGGAAGGGCAGACCTTCAACTGCCAGGCCGATGCCGAAAAGGCACTGGTGCAGTTCAACCGGAAGTGGAAGTATCAGCGGGCAGTTGCCCAAGCAATTCCAGTGAGGCAATATTCCAGACGTGGCCGTCCCACCGCGCAGGATCAAATGGAGATGAATGCAACCGTGCCTGCTCAAAGGCGAAAATCAACCCAGCGGCCGACCATCCGTTGGATTTTCCAGCTTTTTGAAGGCCTGGACCTCCTGCTGGTGTAGCAAAACGGTGAAGTGGTGCTCCGCTAGTTGCTCAACTTGCGCCCGGCTCAAGAAAAAGTGATTACACTACTCGGGCATCGGATCTAAAAATGCTATCTATTCGGTTCTGAAGGTGCGGAATGTGGGATGGATCATCGAGAATATGGATTAGTTATTTCCCCAGAAGTTCTTCCGCACCCAAACGATCGAATAAATCCAACAATGGTCGGACGTGATGAAGGCCAACTAGCGTTTGTTCCACGAATTTAGCCTTTATTCAGCATAATCCATGACACGATGAACTGCATCAATCACGTCTCGATCATCTGGCAAGATTTCTTTTTCCAGGATTGGTGCAAAGGGAATAGGGGAGTCTTTAGCAGCAACCCGTTCAATTGGAGCTTGCAAATAGTCGAACGCTCGGTAGCCAACCTGGGCGGCAATCTCCGCGCCAATTCCACCAGTCAGATTAGCTTCGTGGGCGACCACCAGCTTCCCGGTTTTCTTTACTGAACGGACTATCGTCTCAATATCCAACGGCGCAATCGTGCGTGGGTCAATCACCTCAACCGAAATCCCTTCCGATTCAAGCACAGTTGCAGCTTTTAGAGAATAATCCACCATGTCCGAGACCGCCACAACAGTCACATCATTGCCTTCGCGAACAACATTTGCAACCCCAAATGGCACAAAATACGGTTCTTCGGGCACTTCGCCCTTGACATTGTATAGCATTTTATTCTCAAACACAATTACCGTGTTCGGATCTCGCACAGCGGTTTTCAAGAGCCCTTTGGCGTCATAAGGATTGGCAGGCATAGCAATCTTGATACCAGGGATATGCATGAACCAAGCTTCCAGGCACTGACTGTGATGAGCTGCTGCAGATCGTCGCCCGCCCATAGGAGCTCGGATGGTTAGAGGGATGGAGAGCTTACCGCCAAACATATAACGCATCTTAGCCGCCTGATTGAATATCGGGTCCATCGCCATCCCGAAGAAATCACTATACATTACTTCTGCAATCGGTCGTGCTCCAGTGGCAGCAGAACCCACCGCAGCACCCAAAAGCGCCATTTCGGATATTGGTGTATTCCGGATACGTTTGGGTCCAAACTCATCGAGTAATCCCAGCGTGACCTTCAACGAACCCCCAAATTCAGCAATGTCCTCCCCGATCAGATAGACGCGCTCATCATGTTGCAATTCTTCGCGCAATGCCTGCCGAATTGCCTCGCGATACGTCATGATCGCCATATTAAATCGCCTCCATTTCGAAAGGGGTAAAGATATCTGCGCGGGCATCTGCCGGATTAGGTAGTGGACTCTTGTCGGCGTACTCAATCGCTTCTTCTAATTCTTGATCTACCCGAGTGTTTATCTCATCCAAAGCCAGCTGTGGGATGCCACGCGAAAGCAACACTTTCTCCCACCTTGCAATCGCATCGTTATTCAACGCGCGCTGAAACTCCTCCTTGTCTCGATAGCTCTGGTTATCAGCCTCATGATGACCTCGCCAGCGAGTAGTTTTAGCCTCGATCAAGGTAGGCCCACCCCCAGACCGGGCGCGCTCAATTGCATCTCGAGCACAAAAATACACAGCCTCCACATCATTGCCATCCACAATCACCCCGGGAATATCGTACGCCTGCGCTCGGATGGCAATATCTTTGATTTTCTGATGTTGCCATCGCGGTGTAGACTCAGCGTACTCATTATTTTCACACACATAAACCACTGGCAAATTCCACACTGAAGCCAGGTTGAGTGACTCATGAAAAGCTCCCTCGTTAGAAGCGCCATCCCCAAAGAACGCCACTGCAATCCAGTCTTCTCCTAAATATTGAGCGGTCAGTGCAGCGCCTGTGGCTATCGGAATCCCGGCGGAAACGATAGCATTCGCTCCTAACATACCTAGATCTGGTTCGGCAATATGCATCGAGCCACCCTTACCTTTGTTATACCCGGTAGCTTTACCAAACAGCTCTGCCATGGCTTTATCGAAACGACCGCCCTTAGCAATCATGTGCCCATGACCGCGGTGGGTACTAGTGATCTTATCCTCCATCCGCAGATTTGCACACACTCCGGCAGCGACAGCCTCTTCACCGATATATGTATGTAAAAAGCCGGGAATTTTTCCCTTGGCAAACAGATTGACGACTGCTTGCTCAAATTTTCTGATGCGCACCATCACTTCATACAATTGCAAGGCGATTTCTGGCGAGACTTGTTTTTCCATAAGAATTCTCCCATGTGTCAAAGGAGTAAGTAGGGTTGTTCCAGTCGTTCTTTGACCAATGTCAGGAATCTTGCTCCATGCATACCATCCAGGCTACGATGGTCGATAGATAATGTCAAATCCATCATCGGTCGCAAGGCAATGCTATCATCCGGCATCCCAATCGGGGTCTTGATTATCCTTCCGACCGCCAGGATGGCTGATTCTGGGGGATTAATGATGGCATGAAAGTGATCAATCCCAAACATCCCCAGGTTGGAGATTGTAAACGTTCCACCAGTTAGGTCATTCGGGCTAAAGCGCATCCGGCTGGCTTTTTCCTGCAATAATTTGAGTTCCAAGGCGATCTCAGCCAGACTTTTTTGGTCCGCATCATGGATTACAGGAACAATCAGACCTTCCTCTGTGCCAACCGCCACGCCAATATTCACCTGCTTATGCAACTTGACCCGACCATCCACAAAAGAGGCATTGACACGTGGGTAAAGTTTAAGGGCACTGGCAACAATCTTAATCAGAATTCCGGTCACCGATAATCGTGCGCCAGTCTCCTCCTCGATACGAGCCAGCAATGTTTCTCTCAGATCAAGAGCACGGGTCATATCCACGCTGATTGTCAAAGCAAATTGAGGCGAATTGTGGACGCTCTCAACCATGCGTTGTCCCGTCATCAATTGAGCACGGGATAAATCCAACCACTCATCACCTTCTTCAGTGCCAGCCATTGGCTTGACTGTCGTCTCACTCTCGCCTACATAAGCGAGCACATCCTCCTTGGTAATCCTTCCGGGCGTCGTGACTGGTTTGACCCTTGTTAGATCAACCCCCAATTCCTGAGCCATACGTCGAGCAACCGGAGAAATCGATAAGGTCTCCTGGGATTCTTGTCCAGAAACAGGGATAGGTTGTTGTATAACTCGCTTTTGAGCCTCAATATATGCCTGCACATCTGATTCTAATATCCTACCGCCCGGACCACTGCCTTTCACCTGTTCCAAATCAACACTAAGCTCTCGCGCAATACGTCTAACTGCTGGAGATGCCCGCACCGGTCCACTCTTTTCAAGAGTAACATCGGGAATACTAATAGGTTTCGAACTTGCCACCACATCCGCCCCACTTGGGATCATCTCCTTTACAGCACTTCCTAGTGGTGGCAAAGTTGGCACAATTTCTTCCGGCGTCTTTACGATAAAGGCGATCGTCTCACCTACAGGCACGCTTGCCCCCGCTTCTACCCCTGCTCGGATTCCTTTTAGTATTCCGCTCTCTGGAGCCTCTAGCTCAACAGCTGCTTTATCGGTCTCCAATTCTAGAATTGGCTGACCTCGCGCAACTTTTTCACCCTCTTTTACCAACCAACCAATGATGACTCCCGCTTCCATATGATCGGACATTTTGGGCATAAACACTTCAACAGCCATATGACACTCCTAAACGGGTTTGATATAACGTCGCAACCAATTGATCGACGATGCAGCCGCCGTATCCGGATCAGGCCAGGGCAAAATCTCCAGGGATACGTAGCCTTTATATTGAATTTCTTTAAGTGTGGCTACCATTTTTTCGAAATCCAGGTGTGCACTACCTGGCCAATGGCGATTGTTATCTGAAAAATGGACAAGCCACAAATAGGGTCCCGCCTGCCGAATGCCGTTGTAGATATCCGCTTCTTCGATATTCATATGATAGACGTCCAGCATGAGACCGAAGTTCGGATGGTTCACTCTTTTAACCATGGCGATACCATCCTGAGCTGTGTGAATATACGCCGCCTGTAACACATTAATAGGCTCAAGAACTATTTTTACATCACGGAGATTTGCGTATTCAGCCAGTTGACGGAACGCCGCTTCCATTTCTACCAGAGTGCGCTCAGGATCATCAGGATAGCCAGGTCCACGAGAGCGACCAATATTAACCAAGGTCCCTTCTCCCCCTACTTGGGAGGCGAAATCTATAAAGCCCTTGAGACGCTCCATTGCCTTGGAGCTTATTTCTTTCCCCAGTCCAACTAACCCTAATCCATCTTCTGCAAACACATGACCTGTACATAAACCCACCAATTCCAGACCATGGTTCTCCAACTTTTGACGTATCTGTTCACCATCCAGATTCTGAGGATCGCGCGTCATCAACTCAACACCATCATAGCCTAGCGCCGCAAGCTTCTCAAAAGCCGTCTCGAGATCATTACTGTAAATCGCCAATGTTTCCTGCTGTAAATCTGGGGCACCGACCATGGATGCAATCTTGATCATGAGTGGATCCTCACCATGCAATGACATCTTTACATGCCTGAACAATTGTCCGAGTATCTGGCCAAAAGCCTTTCTCGAGGCTGTTTGCAAACGGAATTGGCGAATGACGTCCCGCAAGCCGTATAATCGGTGCCTTGAGATATTCAAAGGCTCGTTCCATCACAACCATTCCCCACTCACTCGCCGGACCATAGTCTCGACAGGCTTCTGCCACCAATACAACCCTGCCCGTCTTCTGAGCTGATCTTCCAATCGTCTCTTCATCCAATGGTGCAATAGTGCGAACGTCGATTACCTCCACATCAATGTCCTCTTGCTGTAATATCTGGGCAGCCAGCATCGCATGCCAGACCATATACCCTGAAGCAACAACGGTCACGTCCTTTCCCTGTCTCTTAACATCGCACTGACCAAGAGGCAGAACAAATTCTTCTTCAGGAACTAGACCACGAAATGAATACAACAATTTATGCTCTAAAAAGATTACCGGATTATCGTCCCGAATGGCAGCTTTCAACAAACCTTTAGCGTCATAAGGGGTGGAAGGTAATACGACCTTCAATCCAGGTATATGCGCGAACCATGTTTCCAGACTCTGCGAGTGCTGTGCTGCTGTGCTCTTGCCGGCTCCTCCACCTTGTGGCATACGTAAAACCCAGGGCACCTTACACTGCCCACCCGTCATAAAGCGCAGCTTTGCAGCCTGTGTGCAGATTTGATCCATGGCCAGACCAGAAAAATCAACAAACATAATCTCAATTACCGGGCGCATCCCCACAATCGCTGCACCGGTAGCCGCACCAACAATTGTGTTTTCCGAAATAGGCGTGTTACGTACTCGCTCTGGCCCAAATTGATCAAATAGGGTTCGCGTTACGCCAAATGCGCCACCATGCTTGCCAATATCTTCTCCCATCAGGAAAACATTTTCATCGCGTTGCATCTCCTCACGCAATGCTTCACGAATTGCTTCCTGATAGGTCAATTCCCTGGCTGGAACACCATCCGCGACCTGCCGAATTAGATCGGCTGACATCACAGGTGTGGTCGTTGCTAACGAGGTTGCGTCCCGGCTCGCCGATATCACTGTTGCCTCCTCTCGCTTCCCTAGGCAAAGATATAATCCATTGCCGTAGTGGAATCAGGTTCAGAACTTCCCCTGGCAAACTCAACCGCCTGAGCGATTTCCTGGCGTACCTCAGTATCAATGGCATCCAGCACAACTGGCTCAATTTTGCCTGCATTTATTAATGTCTCACGAAAACGTGGTATTGGATCATTTTTACGATATTCTTCCACCTCCTCCCTGGAGCGGTACACTTCGGGTTCACCTGCATAGTGACCTTCGAACCGATACGACTCAGTGACAAGGAGAGTGGGCCCCCCTCCATTACGAGCCCGGTTCACAGCTTCCATTGCTGCGTGATAAACTGCCAGCACATCAAATCCGTCCACGCGAACTCCAGGAATACCGTACGCCGCAGCGCGTTGAGATAGATCTTTTACTTTAATGACATCTTTGATATTGGTGGAAACCCCATAATGATTGTTCTCTAACACAAAGACAACCGGCAGGTCCCAAATAGCAGCCATATTCAACCCCTCATGCCAGTTTCCGGTATTCGAGCCAGCATCGCCAGTGAAGGGTACAGCTACTCGTTTTTCACCCCGCATCTTAAAGGCTAATGCTGCTCCTACCGCAAGGGGGATTCCCGCGCCGACTACCGCCAATGCCCCCAAACTGCCCGTCTCAAACGCAGCAATATGCATGGACCCACCACGCCCTTTACAATAACCAGTTTCTTTACCCAAAATTTCAGCCATCATACGCTTTGTATCAGCCCCTTTGGCAATATTGTGTCCATGGCTGCGATGTGTACCAGCGATCAGGTCTTGTTTTGTTAATGCCATGCAAACACCTACACCAGAAGCTTCCTGACCAATATACGTATGAATGGCGCCTTTAATCTGCCCTCGCTTGAAAAGATCCATAGCCGCTAGCTCAAATTCCCGAATTCGCACCATGCGGCGATATATTTCAAGTAATATGTTTTGATCAATATCCATGGATCCGCGCCTCCATTTAGGCCCTCGGTTATAAATTTGATTTTAAGCGCAGGGATGCACTTGTATCGCGCTTGGTCTGCTGCATATGTTCACTCATTGCGTGAAAAGCCTCTTCTGCATCGCGATTCTTAACCGCTTCTAAAATTCGTCGATGATAATAGCTTGACCGTTCTCCAGCCCCTGGGGTGGAAATCGCCAACCGTCTAATCTCCTGAAGTAAATCAACGATAGAGTTGAGTAACAGGGTAAAAATGCTATTTTTTGTAGCCTCAGCCAACGCCACATGGAACAGTTTATCCCCCTCGATATATCGATAACCATTAGATAGATTTTGTTCCATTATCATAATTGCTGCTTCCATTTTTTCTATATCTTCGACAGTGGCATTCTGAGCAGCCAACGCCGCAACCGCAGGTTCAAGTACTTCACGAACTTGCTGAAGGTCAGAAATTTTCTTAGATTCTGGATCATTTGAATAATTCAATGAGTCCTCAAGAATATTGACTGGATCATCAGCGATAAAAGTCCCCACCCCCATCCTGACCTTCACATAGCCAGAAGCGCGCAACATCTTGATTGCTTCACGCACCACTGTCCTGCTAACTCCCAATCGTTCGCTCAACTCGCGCTCAGAAGGAAGGCGATCCCCTTTGCGTAACTCCCCACTTTTGATCAATTCTTTGATCTGATGGGCTGCCTGGACAGACAAAAGCCCTTCGTCAAGCTTTATCGCCCGAAAAATATCATTTGTTATAGTGGGCTCACTTTCAGTAGCCATCTAATTCCTTCCTCACAACTTCCCGGGGTTACCTGGTTGACATCCTCCTCAATTAATCAAGCAAGTAGGATTTGACACAAAAAGTAGCATGGTATGACAGGTATGACAGGTAATACCATTTATACCATAAAATTCTACGGTGTCAATCTAACCCAACCGAGAGAGGGGAGCACTAAAAAAGTTGTTGGCGAGTTAAATAACAAGCGCCTCCGAGGATGGTATGAGAAGTGTACCCAGATGGGCTTAGCTCAAACCAGGAGGCTGAAATGGAGTTTAGCACAGAATTGATCGCTGCAGTAGCCGATTTTCAAACAGGCGCGCCTTGCACGATCTGCGGCATCGTGGTAAACTCTGGCAACGATGACCACGCAACCCCTGCACCATCATCACCATCACAGCTTTCCAATCCGCCTGAGCGGGCAGGGTTGCTATTGAGGCATCAAATCCTGGCAATTTGATCCCATCCGCATAGATCCTCACAGCGCCTCCCGCCCAGGAGGCGCTTTTCGAATTCAGGAGCAACGATGGACGGTTCAACAGCAAAAGAAGTTCGCCTGGCACTGCCGAGTAAAGGACGGCTGGCCGAAGCCGCCCTGGAGCTGCTGGCAAACGCCGGCTTTCACGTTTACAAACCCAATGAGCGCCAATACCGGGCGATGATCCCCAGTCTCCCTGGCCTGGTGGTGCTCTTCCAGCGCCCAGGAGATATCGTCGTCAGCGTCCGCGACGGCAGCGTTGATTTCGGCATCACCGGACTAGACGTGGTTGCAGAGCGGCGCGATGCAAACGGTCGGTTGCTGGTGATTCACCCCGCTTTGGGCTTTGGCCAATGTTCCCTGTACGTGATCGTGCCCGAAAGCTGGGAGCAAATCAACCACATGGCCGATCTGAGAGCGCTGCAAGAACAGCTCGGCCGCCGCCTGCGGGTAGCAACCAAATACCCGACGCTGACAGCTACCTTCTTCAAACAGCACGGCTTGCCGGAAGTTGAGCTGATCTTTGCTGAAGGCACCCTGGAGATCGCTCCCACCATCGGCTACGCCGATCTGATCATCGACCTTGTCTCTACAGGCACCACCCTGCGCGATAACCGTCTGAAGACCCTCGCCGACGGCCTGATTCTGCACTCGCAAGCCTGTCTGATTGCCAATCGCACCAGCCTGAAGGAAAACGCCGCATCCTTGAAGATTGCCAAACAGCTCCTGGAGTTCATTGTCGCACACCTGCGAGCGCTGGAGAACGTCTCCATCTTCGCCAACATCCGCGGCGACTCGCCGGAAAGCATTGCCAAACGCATGTTCAGCCAATCGGTTATCGGCGGTTTGCAAGGGCCAACCCTCTCGCCGGTCATCACCCGCCAGGGGGAAAAATGGTATGCCGCCAACCTGATCGCGCGCAAAGACCAGCTTGTCCAAGCCATCACCGAATTGCGTCAGGTGGGCGGAAGCGGCGTGGTCGTCACGCCGGTAACTTACATCTTCGAAGAAGAGCCCGAAGAAATCAAGAACATGCTTGCTGCCCTGGAGGAATGATGATCCGCATTTACGACCTTCCCTCAGCCCGCCGGACAATCCTGGCGCGCACACCGCTCCAGATGACGCGCTTCCCCCAGGCTGTTTTAACCAACACAGAACGCCTCTTCGGTCAAGGAGTGACGCCGGTGGAAGCGGTTAGCCGCATTCTCGCCTCTGTGCGCGAGGAGGGAGATGCTGCCTTGCGCCGCTGGTCGTCTTTGCTGGACAGGCACGCCCCTACAGAATTTCGCCTCCCCGCGGCAGAACTGGAGAGCGCCTATCGTTCCCTGCCGCAAACCCTGCGCCAGGCGATGCAGCTCGCTGCGGAACGCATCCGTCGGTTTCATCTGTCCCAGCCACTGCCAAACTGGGAAACCAAAGCCCTGGGCGGACGATTGGGGCAGCGATGCACGCCGATTGAGCGCGTTGGCGTTTACGTTCCTGGCGGCTCTGCCCCATTGCCGTCTTCGCTGCTGATGTCGGTCATTCCCGCCCAGGTTGCGGGCGTGAAACAGGTGATCGTCTGCACTCCGCCCAGGCCGCACGAAAGCATCCTGGCGGCGGCTCATCTCTGCGGCCTGGATTATCTCTATCAGGTCGGCGGCGCTCAGGCTATCGCCGCGCTGGCGTTTGGCAGCGAATCCATCCCGCGGGTGGACAAGATCGTCGGCGCGGGCAACTTGTTCGTCACCCTGGCCAAGCAGCAAGTGTATGGAATTGTCGGTCTGGATGGGCTGGCCGGCCCAACCGAGACGATGATCATCGCTGACGAAGGCGCCCGCCCTGCCTGGGTTGCAGCAGACCTGCTCGCCCAGGCGGAGCATGATGTGCTTGCCAAAGCCATCCTGTTGACCCCCTCGCCAACGCTGGCTCAGGCGGTCCAAATCGAGGTTTCGCGCCAGATGGAGCATCTCTCCCGCGCTGAGGTAATCGCCCAGGCGCTGGAAGGCGGCAGCGGCATCGTCCTCACCCCCGATCTGCAGGCGGCGGCTATGCTGGCGAGCGAATACGCGCCGGAACACCTGTGCTTATCGGTAGCCGACCCTGACGCCCTGCTCCCGTACATTGAGCACGCTGGCGGCATCTTCCTGGGCGAAACTTCGTTCGAGGTGCTGGGAGACTATATTGCCGGACCGAGCCACGTCATGCCGACCTCTGGCACGGCGCGCTTTGCCTCTCCGCTCAATGTGCTGGATTTTGTCAAGATCACCAGCATCGTCGGGCTGGATGAAGCAACATCTCAGGCGCTCAGTCCACAAGCAGCGGTTATCGCCCGCGCCGAGCAGCTCAGCGCACACGCCGCCGCTGCCGAATACCGCTCGGGAGGTGGATATGATTGACCCCACCCGCCTGATACGCCCCCACATCCTGGAGATGCCCGCCTACGAGCCAATCTTGCCCTTTGAGGTGCTCTCACAGCAACTGGGCCTCCCGGCTGAGGGGATTATCAAGCTGGACGCCAACGAGAACCCCTATGGGACGCTGCCGGAGGTCGCCCAGGCGCTGGCCAGCATGCCTTACACCCACATCTATCCTGATCCCGAGAGCCGTATCCTGCGCCAGGCGCTCAGCCGCCACCATGGACTGCCGGCTGAAAACATCCTGGCAGGGGCAGGCGCCGATGAACTCATCGATCTGGTGCTGCGCCTGCTGATTGAGCCCGGCGACGCGGTGATCAATTGCCCGCCGACGTTCGGTATGTACACCTTCGACGCCGATTTGAACGGGGGGCGGGTGATCTCCATCCCACGCCGGCACGATTTTTCCCTGGACATCGAGTCAATCGAGAGAGCTGTGGCTCAGGAGAAACCCAAATGTCTCTTCCTGGCGTCTCCCAACAATCCGGATGGCAGCCTGACACCGTCACCTGTAATTGAACGCTTGCTCGAGCTGCCCCTGCTGGTGATACTGGACGAAGCCTATATCGAATTTGCCCCACCCGGATCATCCTTTTTGAACCAGGTGCCTTTCCGCGAGAACCTGATTGTGTTGCGCACGTTCAGCAAGTGGGCTGGTCTGGCGGGATTGCGCATTGGCTTTGGCGCCTTCCCCCTCTCGCTGATGGCGCATCTGTGGAAGATCAAGCAGCCGTACACCGTCTCGGTTGCTGCATCCACCGCTGCAGTCATCTCCTTACAACATGCCGATCGGCTCCGGGAAATCGGAGAGCGAATCATCGCCGAACGCCAGCGCCTGACCGACTTGCTGGCGGAATTTTCCTGGTTGAAACCCTATCCATCCCAGGCAAACTACGTGCTTTGCCGGGTGATTGGCAAAGATGCGCGAGCGCTCAAACTGGAACTGGCGCGCCATGGCATTCTGGTGCGGTATTTCAATAAACCCGGCTTGCAGGATCACCTCCGCATCAGCGTAGGTCGCCCGGAACACACCGACGCCCTGGTTCAAGCTCTTAAGAGACTGGAGTAAATTTATGCGAACAGCAGAGATTCACCGGAAAACTGGCGAAACAGACATCCAGGTCAGGCTGAACCTGGATGGCAAAGGCATCTGTCAGATCGCTACCGGCGTTGGATTCCTGGATCACATGCTCAACCATCTTGCCGTACATGGTTTATTCGACCTGGAAGTCCATGCTGTGGGCGACTTACACATCGATGCCCATCACACCATCGAAGATTGCGCCCTGGTCCTCGGCCAGGCTTTTGACCAGGCGCTGGGCGATCGCCGCGGCATCGCCCGCATGGGCTGGGCTTATGTCCCGATGGACGAATCGCTGGCTTTTGTCGCCGTTGATCTCTCCGGCAGACCGTACGCCGTCTTTCAAGGTGACTGGCTCACCCCCGCGATTGGCAAATTCCCGACCAGCCTGTTTGCGCACTTTTTCCAATCCCTGGCTGTAGCAGCCCGCGGCAACCTGCACGCCCGAATCCTGTACGGCAGCGACGATCACCACAAAGCAGAGGCGCTGTTCAAAGCCCTCGGCCGCGCCCTGGAGGCGGCCAGCCGCCTGGAGGCGCGCCGCAGCGGTGAGATTCCCAGCACCAAAGGCAGCCTGGCATGATCGCCCTGATTGATTACGGCATTGGTAACCTGCGATCGGTTGAGAAAGCCCTGCAGGCAGTATCCGCGCCAGTTCGCTTGACCAGCGAGCCGGCCGAGATTCTGGCAGCCAGGCAGGTGATTCTTCCGGGCGTGGGCGCCTTCGGCGACGGCATGGCCGGTTTGAACCAGCGCGGTCTGATACCGATTCTGCACACCATTGCCGCCAAAGGAGTCCCTCTGCTGGGGATTTGCCTGGGAATGCAACTGCTATTCGAAGAGAGCGAAGAACTGGGTCTACATCAGGGATTGGGATTGCTTCGCGGGCGCGTGCGCCGCTTTCCCCAAGCAGGCTGGAAGGTGCCTCAGACCGGCTGGAATCAACTGCGCATCGAACGCCCAACGCCCTTGCTGGAGGGCTTGCGAAGCGGCGACTACGCCTACTTCAACCATTCTTACTATTGCGAGCCCGCAAATTCTGCCGATGTCCTTGCCAGCACAGATTACATCCTGACGTACGCTTCTGTCGTCGGCCGCGGCAATCTGTATGGCGTGCAATTCCATCCGGAGAAGAGCCAGGCGGTGGGGCTGCAAATCCTGCGCAATTTTGTCGAGCGATGCCTATGAGCGAATTTACGGTTTACCCAGCCATTGATCTGCGCCACGGCAAGGTCGTCCGCCTGGTGCAAGGCGACCCTGCCCGTCAGACAGTTTTTTCGGAAAACCCGGCTGCAGTTGCCGCGCGCTGGGCAGCGGCGGGGGCTTCCTGGCTGCACGTGGTCAACCTGGACGGCGCCTTTGAACAGCCAGATGGTTTAAACCAGGCTGCACTGCAGGCTATTCTTCAGGCGCTGCGCGCCGCCAGATCACCGGTACAGGTTCAATGCGGCGGCGGGCTGCGCACGCTGGCAGACCTGGAGCGCGCTGCTTCCCTCGGCGTCGCCCGCCTGGTGTTGGGAACTGCGGCGATCACCTCGCCCGGACTGGTCACAACAGCCATCGAGCGCTATGGCTCAGCGCGAATCGCCGCTGCCCTGGACATCGCCGATGGCAAGGCGCGGCTGCGCGGCTGGCAGGAAGAGAGCCAGGTAGACCCGCTTGCCCTCGCTCTGCGGCTGGTCAGCCTGGGCGTCCAAACGCTGATCTACACCGATGTCTCCCGCGATGGCACAGCAGCCGGCTTGAATCTGGCTACCGCGCAGATGTTGGCGCAGGTCGCCGGAGTTTCTATCATCGTTTCGGGCGGCGTGCGCTCACTTGACGACGTGCGCCAGGTGCGCGCCGCCGGCTTGAGCGGTGTGATCATCGGGCGCGCCCTCTACGACGGCCAGATTGATCTGGCGGAGGCGCTCGCATGTTAGCCAGGCGCATCATCCCCTGTCTGGATGTCAAGGATGGGCGTGTGGTGAAGGGCGTTCATTTCGTCAACCTGCGCGACGCCGGTGACCCGGTGGAACAAGCCAGGGTCTATGACCGCATGGGGGCAGATGAGCTGGTCTTCCTGGATATCACCGCCAGCCCGGAGGGACGCCAAACCACCGCCGAGATGGTGCGGCGCGTGGCAGACGAGATCTTCCTGCCGCTGACGGTGGGCGGCGGCATCCGCACCGTGGCCGACATGCGCCTGATCCTGCTCGCCGGCGCCGACAAGGTGAGCATCAATACCGCCGCGGTGCTAGACCCGCAATTGATCCGCGCCGGCGCAGAGCGTTTTGGCAGCCAGTGCGTGGTCCTGGCCATCGACGCGCGCCGCTCGCCGCAGGGCTACTGGGAGGTTTACACCCATGGCGGGCGCGTTCCCACCGGCATCGACGCTCTCGAGTGGGCTGAGCGCGGCGTAGATCTGGGCGCCGGCGAGATCCTGCTCACCAGCATGGATACCGATGGCGCGCTCACCGGTTACGATATCCCGCTAACCCGCGCCGTAGCCGATCGGGTTCGCGTGCCCGTCATCGCCAGCGGCGGCGCCGGAAAGCTGGAGCATTTTGCCGAAGTCTTCACCGAGGGTAGAGCCGACGCTGCCCTGGCTGCCTCATTATTTCATGATGCAAAATTGAGCGTGGGCGAGGTTAAACGCTACCTGATCGCCCGCGGCATCCCCATCCGTCCGGTAGGAATTTGAAATCATGCGGATCGACGAATTAATCTACGATGCTAACGGATTGATCCCTGCAGTAGTGCAGGATGATAACACCGGGCAGGTGCTGATGGTCGCCTGGATGAACCCGCAGGCGGTCGAATTGACCCTGGCCAGCGGGCGGGCTCATTTTTGGAGCCGCAGTCGTCGGCAGCTCTGGCTCAAGGGAGATACCTCGGGAAATTATCTGTTCGTCCGCCAGATCTGGGCGGATTGCGACGCCGACACTCTGCTCCTGCGCGTCGAACCAGCCGGACCAGCTTGCCACACCGGCGAGTGCAGTTGTTTCTTCCAAAAACTGGAGGGGTAATGCTGAACGAATTGTTCCGCATCATCGAAGACCGCAAAACCAATCCCCCCGCCGGCTCGTACACTGCGCAGCTCTTTGCCCAGGGGGAAGATGCCATCCTGAAGAAAGTGGGCGAAGAAGCCATGGAGGTAATCCTGGCTGCCAAAGGTCAGGGGAATCAGCGCATGATCGAGGAAGTGGCGGACCTGTTCTATCATACCCTGGTGCTGCTTGCCAGCCACGATCTCAGCCTGGCCGACGTCGAAGCCGAGCTGCGCCGTCGCCACCGCGAGCTGACTTCGAGATGAAAATCTTGCTCCTCGACATGGATGACGTCCTGCTCAAACCCGAAGGATACCATCGGGCATTGCAGGAGACTGTCCGGCTTGTCGCCGCCTGCCTGGGCTACTCATCGGTCAACCTGAGCGAGGCGGATATCCGCGCGTTCGAGGCTTCGGGCGTATACAGCGAATGGGACACCGCCGCCATCTGCGCGGCACTGCTGCTGGAGAACGCCTGGAAGGTTGATCCATCTATCCACCTGCTGCAGCACGCCAACCAGCAAACGGCGGCTGCGCACTCTCTTGCGCCGCCTGATTTCCGCCACTTTGCCCGCCTTTTGGGCAAGCCAGAGTTGCTCCCCCTGCGCCCGTTGGAGCGCGCCGAGCGACTCCTGCTCTCCCATGGCAACACGTACTCCGCCGATCAGCAGGATCAACTGCGCCATATCCTGCGCTCCGCCCGCTCTGCCGAGGGATCGCTCACCCATTGCACCTTTCAAGAACTGGTGTTGGGCAGCCAGGTTTACACCCAGGTCTATGCCTTGCCGGCGGTGCTGAATACCCCCAGCTACTTGACCCTCTATGACCGCCCGCTGATCACCCCCAAGTGCGCCCAGGAGCTCATCCGCTGGCTGGATCACCCAGGGCGTCGCGCCGCTATCTTCACCAGCCGCCCATCGCAACCGTTGCCAGGCGTCTTCAGCACCCCAGAGGCTGAGCTTGGAGCAAAACTGGTCGGGCTGGAGAAAATCCCCATCCTCGGCCTCGGCGGCCTGCTCTGGCTCTCGAAGCAACGCCAGGCAGGGCCGCAAGCCTTCGTCAAACCCTCTACGGTGCATGTCCTGTCGGCGCTGCTGCTCTCCCAGGGCAATCCCCTCGAAACCTGCCTGGTAGAAGCCGCTCGACTGGCGTTGGACGGAACGCTCAGCCCCATCTGGAAGCCATTGCAGGGCGCCTGGGTGGCTGTATTGGACGACTCGCCCGCCGGCCTGGAAAGCGCCCGATCAGCCGCTGAGCACCTGCATGCCGCGGGCATTGCGCTCGAAATGAGGCTCTATGGCGTGGCAGGAAACTTCGACAAAGCGGCGGCGTTGCGTAATCTGGGCGCGGAAACTCTTACCGCGGTTACCACAGCCCTCGAACGCATCCTGGGCATGGACAGCTAGCATTCAGGGGATGGTCATCGGCTGGAAAGAAGCATAGATCATCTCGTCCCTTGCCTCTTCCTGCGCCAGCGCCAGCCTGGACACCTTTCCATCATCCAGAGAATACAGATAAAACGCTACCCGTTCTTCCTCGGGCGGCAGAAGCCCAGTTGGATAGGCTTCGAACAGCAGATGACGACTGTCGGGAGCCCACTGAAAGGCGGGGAAGGCTGGCCAGCTAAACACCTCTTGCAGGTTGCCGCCATCTGGCTGGATGACGAACACCTTACCGGACGATCCGCTCGTTCGGACGAAGGCAATCCGGCTGCCATCAGGCGACCAGGCGGGAAACTGCCCGCTCACGCCCAGGGGTTTATCGCCAGACCCATCGAGGTTGATCACATGCAGTTCGTTCTGCCCGCCCTCCTGAATCGAAAGCGCCAGGCGTTGCCCATCCGGCGAAAGCGCCGGATAGCTCACCAACCATTCCAAGTTGGAGAGGTCATTCAAGAGAGACCAGCGTCCGCTGGTAATGTCCACACGGTAGAGTTTGGGCGGCTCAGTGGTCTCCTGCCCGCCACCCTTAGACTGCGGAACGCTGCGCAGAACCAGCAGGTTCCTGGCGTCAATCCAGCCCAAGGGGATTTGCATGCCCCCCAGGTCTGTAGCCAGGGTGCGCCTTTCAACCGGTTTTGAGCCTGGTTTCACCACCGTGATCAGGCTGGTTGCGCTATCCACCCCTTGAACCGTCAAAGCAGCCCACTGGCCATCAGGCGACCAGCTTGCCAGGTTCATCGTCGCGGTGAACGGCGAGAGTAAGGTCTCCCAGGCGCTTTGCTGCGGGTCGTAGGCTAACAACCTGGCAGTAGTGCTATCGTACAGCAGCGCTTTTTTACCATCGGGCGACCAGCTCAGCGGCGTATCCAATGTGGGGGGATAGCCCGCCAGCGCCTCGACCGGGCAGGTCGAGCGCGTGTAGAGGCAATCGACGCCGACGCGCGCCAGGCGGCGGGTGAAGGGATCGCCCAATTCGCGCAGCAGGAAATACAATCCGCCTGACTGAGAGGCTTTGCCTTCCACCGACCGTCCCTCTGCTGCAGCGGTCAGCGTGAGGGTGATGATGCTGTCGGGCGTGGGGAAGGTCGGTTGAGGCGCAGCGTTCTCCTCCGAAGGTTTCACCACCGGCAGGCTGCCCTCGCTCAGGCTGACCAACCCGGCGAAAACCCAGGCAACGCCCTGCGGCCCATCGGGATATTGCACCTGGATCCAATCCCCCTGCGGGGACACGCCCACCGCCGTGGCTTGCGCGCCTTCCGCCAGTGAGCCGACGGTTTCGTAATTCGTGCCCGGGCCAGCCCGCAGACTCACCTCGCCACTGCCCGGCAAAACGGTCACATAGGGGGCAGCAGCGGTGACCAGCGCTTGCGCCTCAAAGCCGACAATCAACTGCATGCCCACAGCAAGCTCGGAGCTGTCGGGTGAGATGTTGTTCAGGCTTTTCAGGGTCTCCACCGGCACGCCGGTTTGATCGGCAATCGAAGCCAGCGTATCACCTTCTTTCACCGTGTAGTACACCGGGTTTTCCGGCAGCGGGGTAGCCGTTGCCAGCGGCTCGGGCGGTGCCTCGACCGCGCCCGAGGCGCCCAATCCGACCTCAACAGTGGGCAGCGGGCTGAGCACTGCGGGCGCGCCGGTCGGAGTGAATGGCGGCGCCTGGCTGATTGACCGAGATGCCGGCGCCCCGCTGGGCAAGAGAGTCCGCAACACCCAGCCAAACCCCAGCACCAGCAAGACGATGGCGCTAACCCAGGCTGTTGTACCCAGCACCCACAGCAGCGCCTGGAGCGTCCGCCGGGCGACCGGTGGACGCTCGGCGTTACTCCTCTCGCCAGACAGCAAGCGCCGCCGCAGGCTATCGCGCACGCGACTTTCGTGGGAGAAGTCAGCCAGGGCAAGCTGGCGCGCCGTTTCCAGCGCCTGGTTCACCTCATCCGGTGCGTCAATCCCTCCCCGCGCCCCATTAGCCTGCTCCCAGGCGCGATTGAATTGCTCGGCGAGATCACGCTCTTTCATAACTGGTTTCCCCTTCATGCGTTTTACCCGATGTCAGCATGGACCTGAGGCGGCGGATCGAGCGGTAGAGAATCACCCCAACGTTGCTCTCGCTCAGGTGGGTCAGTTCGGCGATCTGGCGGTTATTCAGCCCAGCCTGGAATTTGAGGGCGAGCAGGTCGCGTTCGCGCTCCTCCAGACACGCCAGCGCCTGCAACAGCTCGTGCCGCGTCTCGGATTCGACCAGATCCTCCTCTGCGGAACGGTGATTGTCAGAAAAGCGGCTCAACAGCTCCAGCGGCAGCCAGGTCGTCCGCCGGCTGGCGCGCAGATAGTTGGTATGCGCGTTGCGGGCAATGGCAAACAACCACACCGCGAAAGGAGCGCGCTCCGGCCGATAGGAGCTGAGCTCTTTCAACGCTTTCTCGAACACCTGCGCAGTCAAATCATCTGCTACCTGCGGGTCGTTGCAGCGAAAGCGCATGTAGTTATAGACGCGCCGGAAATAGCGGTCGTACAGCGCGGCAAAGTAGAGCCGGTCTTCCACGGCGCGCTTCGCCAGGTTGGCTTCTTCTAACCAGACCGGGTCATCCGGCTTCACGACGCTCTCCGCAACGCCCTGATTGTTTGCACATCAATACGCATTCGTCGAGCAAGTATTACAGCAGGAGGATCTGGAATCACCACCCGCACGATTGGCAATAAAAAGGGGAAAATCGCCGAACACAGAAATCCACGTCACACGAGGGCAGATGAGCTTTCAAGCATTGAACCAGGCGCTCTAATGATCACAAGGCGTCGCCAATACTTTCCCGAAATGGTAAAGGTTCGCCCAGGAGTAAACCGGCCAGTACGTGAGGTCAAAGACAACTTCTAGCACGTTTCCAAAAACCTCAGGTTCCACAAACTCACCCTGAGCCACTTGCGCTTGCCTGCAGCTCTCCAACGCGCTCTTCCACCTCAGGTGAAACCCAAATCCAATCCCGATATAGAGAAGCGCAACGATCAAGAGAATATGGACAGCCTGACGAAAAATGTTGGTGTGCCTCATGATGTTTTCTAATGCCCCGATCGCATGATCTCCGCTGCTCACTGCACAAGGTTGGTGCAGATAGAACGAGCACGGTCAGCCCGACTGTAGATAAGGGAACATTTACAGTCTACGGCGGCACTGCAGGAGGCTGCCATTGGATGACCCAGGGTCCGTTTGCCAGGTAATGGATGCGCATCAAGCTTACCTCGAAGGGCTGCCCGGGAATTCTGGAGAACGTCATCCTTGCAGCCATTCTACCACTTTGCATGGGTGTCTCGCCTACCTGCGATGCAAAGGTGCAAAGACATCGGGGTTTCGTCGAGCAAGCTCAACGAGGGGGTTTTCATCAATAGATTCGGTCATCATTGAATCTATCGAGACATAGATGCAAAAATAACAAGACTCTGAGCGAAGGTCATGAAGAACCCGAGTGAAACAGCGGCCAAACAAGGGACAGTTTTTTTCATCATGAGAGCCTGTGTTAGGATTGTTTCCACCACAAGCAGCTCAGAACAAACCACGCTGACGATTGTAGCACTGGAAACCGCTTCGAAACTGCATTCCCCATCGCCGCCTTCCCGTCAGGACAAAATCACCGATGGCTATGTTGATATAATACACAATGAAAAAACTTCCACGACACGCGCGACATCCCAATACGTGACCATCACCGGGTTGCGCATAGGGAAAGCAGTGTGAAGTCCACTGACATCTGAACCGGCAACAGGATAACCAGAAGTCATCGCGTTTCATCGTAATGGTACTTACCCAATGACAGACAGTAGAGGCCAATCAACCATTTCCATCCTCCTATTCCTGCTGCTGGCAGCGTTTATCTTGGCAAGTTGCGCCCCCAATTCGGCTACTCCCGCCCCAACCGCAGAATCAACTCCCCAGCCCACGCGCACCCAATCCCCTCGTCGCACTCCCACCCGCACAGCCACTGCCATCCCCACCTCTTACCTGGATGTTGATCCCGCCGACCTCGAGGGCTTGAAGATCCTGTTCTGGCACCCTTTCTCCGCTCCAGAAGCCAACACTTTAGCCACCCTGGTAGCAGAGTTCAACCGCCAAAACGCATGGGGCATTACCGTCCAGGCTGTGTCCCTGGGCAGCTATGACCGCCTGGCAGAGCAGATGAGCGCCGCTCTGGAGGAGGGCGAGCTGCCGCACCTGATACTCTCCTACCCGCACCAGGCGTTGACCTGGGAAGCCAGCCATCAGCTTCTCGTCCCCCTGGATGTGTACCTCGATGACCCGGTTTGGGGCTTATCGCCTCAAGATCAGTCGGACTTTATCCCCGCCTTCTGGGAGCAAGAGGCTGTTGCGGGTGAACGCCTCGGCTTGCCCGCCATACGTTATGCTCAGGTGATCTACTACAACGTCACATGGGCGCGCGAGCTGGGTTTCCCCTCCCCGCCGGTAACCCCCGCCCAGTTTGAGCTTCAGGCTTGCGCTGCCGCCCGGTTCAACAACCAGGATGCCGACCGCCAGAACGACTCCACCGGTGGATATCTGCTCTCCAGCGAATACAATTCGATCCTGGGTTGGTTGCACGCCTTTGGCGCAGAGATCGTCCAACCTGGCGGCAAGGGCTACCGGTTCGATTCTCTGGCAGTCGAACGAGCCTTTGCCTTCCTGCGCCAGCTTTACGACAAGGGTTGCGCTCAACTGGCGGAAGGGAAAACAATCGAAGACGAGTTTGCCACCCGCCGCGCCCTCTTTGCGCCTGGCAGTCTGGCCGGTATCGTCCGCCAGGAAGCCGTCTTCGCCGATCTGGGCAGCACGGATGAATGGACGGTCATACCCTTCCCTTCGCCGGTGCAACGACCCGGCATCCTCACCTATGGACCTTCTCTTCAGGTGCTGCAATCCAGCCCGGCGGAGCAACTGGCGAGCTGGTTATTGCTCAAATGGCTGATTTCCCCGCAGAGCCAGGCCAGGTTGGCACAGGCGGTCCAGGCATACCCAACACGCCGCCAGAGCCTGGATCAGCTCGCTGGCCTCACGGCGGTCTATCCGCAATGGCAACAGGCGCTGGACCTGCTCGATTCAGCCTCGCCTGAACCGAGCCTGGCTTCCTGGCGGATTGTGCGCTGGGCGGTGAGCGACGCTGCCACCCAGCTCACCCGCTACTATTTCTCGATTGACCAGGTGCCGCAACTGGTCCGACTATTAGATGAGACTGCCAACGCGCTGCACCAGGAGACCCATTGACGATGACTGCCCCTGAATCCGGCTCCGCTGACTTACCCCAGGTGGTGATTTATACCGACGGCGCCTGCGAGCCCAACCCAGGTCCGGGCGGCTGGGCAGCGCTATTGCGCTTTGGAAACCACGAGAAAATCCTCACCGGCGCCGAACCACAAACCACCAACAACCGCATGGAGCTGACAGCCGCCATTCAAGCTCTTAATGCGCTCAAGCGCCCCTGTAGCGTGCATCTCTACACCGATTCCGAGTATCTCCGCCGCGGCATCACTGAATGGTTGCCAAACTGGCGGGCGCGCAACTGGCGCCGGAAAAAGGGCGCCCTGATGAACGTTGACCTGTGGCAGGCGCTCGAAGCCGCACTGGCGCCGCACCAGGTGGAGTGGCATTGGGTGCGCGGCCACGCCGACGATGTGGATAACCAGCGTGTGGATCGCCTGGCCCGCCAGGCAATCTACGCTGAGTCCCGCTATCAAGACGAACTTTAACCCAGTGGAGGACAGAATGCCTGACTATGAAAATATTCGCGTTGAGATTCATGGGCGCGTTGGCCTCATCCAGCTGAACCGCCCCGCTGCCCTGAACGCGCTGAACCAGTCTCTGCTGCAAGAATTGATGCAGGCATTGGAAGCCTTCGATGCCGACCCGGGCATCGGCGCAATCGTCCTGTGCGGCGACGAGCGCGCGTTTGCTGCCGGCGCCGACATCAAAGAAATGGCAGACGCCTCAGCGATCGAAATGCTCGTCAGCGATCGGATATCCGTCTTCGAGCGGCTCAGCCGAATCAAAAAGCCGGTGATTGCTGCGGTGTCCGGCTGGTGTCTCGGCGGGGGCAACGAGCTGGCAATGGCTTGCGATATGATCATCGCCTCCGAGACGGCAAAGTTCGGCCAGCCTGAGATCAACATCGGCGTGATCCCAGGCGCAGGCGGCACACAACGCCTGACGCGCGCCGTGGGCAAAGCCATTGCCATGGAAATGGTGCTCAACAATCGCACCCTGAGCGCCGCCGAAGCGCTGCAGTATGGACTGGTCAATCGCCTCGTCCCGAAGGAGCAATATCTGCAAGAAGCGCTGGCTTTGGCTGCCGAGGTCGCCGATCGCGCCCCTCTGGCTGTGCGCCTGGGCAAAGAAGCCGTTAACCGTGCTTTCGAAACCAGCCTCGCCGAGGGCATCGCTGCCGAGCGACGCGCCTTTTACTTCCTCTTTGCCAGCCACGATCAAAAAGAAGGCATGCGCGCCTTCATCGAGAAGCGCAAAGCCCAATGGAGAGGAGAATAGACTGCCGATAGACCTGTCAAAAACCTGAAATTTTGCAAAGTCTGTTGACTTTTCCGAGTTCACAGGTAGAATCTTTCATAGGGCGAGCTGTTCGTCCTCTTCAGCGTCATTCAAGAGCAGGCATGGAGAAGGAGAATGCGATGAAAAAACTGCTGCTAACTGTTTTAGTTCTTATCCTGGCTTTCTCAACCATCGCGGCAGGGTTGGCTTCAACCAACGTCCTGAAAGTCGGTCAGAGTGTATCGTTTTACTCCGGCCGGGCGGGGGTGTCTTTCACCAACAGCCGGATGTCTGGGGTGGTTACCGTCACCCGGAAAGGCACGGATAAGGTGCCTGGAACTGACGCCCCCATCTTCACCCAGAAGCTCCTCGATGTGCGCATGAAGGACCTCAAGGGCAACAAGGTCAAATTCGTCACCGGACCGGTGTACGTCTACTTTTCAATCACCGACCGTGAGCTGCGCGCATTCGAGGCTGGCAGATTGGGGATTTTCTACTACGATCCCTGGAAGAACCAGTGGACTGGTTGCAACACCTTCCGCGTGGCTAACGGTACGGTGCGCAATCAGCTCGCCTGTAGAATTCGTGTCTTTGGCCTTTACGGCCTGGGGAATTGATAGCGCGCCAATAAACCAGGCGCCGATTACAATTGTAGACCGCGCGAGACTTCACCAAGCCGGGCTGCCGCGCTCTCGTCCGGCTTTCTGAGGTCTCGCGTTAAGATTTCCGGATTGCCGGCAGCTCCACCCAGAAGGTTGAGCCTTTGCCGACCTGGCTTTCTACACCGATCTTTCCCCCATGTGCCTCGGCAATCGATTTTGAAATCGACAACCCCAAGCCGCTGCCGTGCGAAGGGCCATAGCGCGGGCGTGTAGCTTCCACACGGTAGAAACGTTCAAATACATGCGGCAACTGGGCTGCAGCAATGCCAAAGCCGGTGTCTTTCACCATCAGCAAGAGCGTAGCCGGCGTTTGCCCTGCTTGCAACGCCAATGTCACCTGACCGCCGCGATGGGTGTACTTGATTGCGTTGTCCACCAGGTTGTACAGCATGCGGCGCAATTGATCTTCGTTACCCAAAACCGGGGGTAATCCGGGCTGGATTTGCACCGCCATCTCCACCCCGGCGCGCTCGGCGCGAACGCTGAACGTTTCGTACACTTCGGACACAATCCCTCCCAGGTCCAGCGCCGTCCGCTGACTGGCGTCCAGGCCGGCTTCGATCCTGGAGAGGTCAAGCAGATCCGAAACCATCTTACTCAGCCGGTCCACCTCGCTCTCGATCTCGGCCAGAAACCGTTCCGTCACCGGCGGATCGTCCAGCGCGCCGGAGCGCAAGGCTTCCACCCGCAGTTTAATGGCGGTAAGAGGGGTACGCAGCTCATGGCTGGCGTTGGCGACAAAGCTGCGCAGTTCGCTCACCAGGATTTGTACACGCTCCGCCATACTGTTGAAGGTTTTTGCCAGCCGGTTGATTTCATATGGCACAGTCGGCGCATCCACTCGCGCTCCCAGCTCACCTTGCGCCAGGCGCTCGGATACCTGGGTGATATTCTGGATCGGCTCGGCCATACTGCGCGCCAGGAAAAAGCCTACCCCGCTCATTGCCAGGCCCACCAGCAGGGCGGTAGCGATCAGAAGACCTAGCGAACGCCGGGAGGCGTCCAAAGCCACACCCGTTGGCACATCCAGCCGCAGGACGCCGTAAACCTGCCCCCCTTCAGCCAGGCGGTACGCCAGGTATAGCCGCCTGCCCCCCTGGGCTGCCGCGCCAATCCGGCTTGCCCTGCCGCTTTCCTGTTCGATAGCCTGCCAGATTTCCGGGTCAGTATCCGGCAAGGCAGGCGGCGGCATGAAGCCCGAGCCGTCTATCAACGGGCTGCCATTTGGCAGGTACAAGGTGTAATGCACTTCTGGGTGGTTGGATAAACGGCGGCTCAAGATCTCCCCCAGCGTCTCAAGCCCTGCCTGGCTGGCGGCGAGCTGTTGCAGCGGCTCCAACAGATCATATCCAGCAACGGCGGCCAGATCAGTGTACTGCCGCTCCACCTGCGAACGCCCGGCTTGATACAGTATTCCCGCAGAATAGATCGAAATCAGCGCAATGCTGATGAGCGATACGAGCAGATGCGAGAGGATCAGTTGCCCCTGGATTGTGCGCGGCAACAACGACTTCATCTGCTTCCTTTGACCTGAGACTAGGTCAATTCTTCAGGGCCAGCGAAGCGATAACCGTGGCCGCGCACCGTCTGGATGTATTGCGGGGTAGCTGGATCCTCTTCGATTTTCAGCCGCAACCAGCGTATGTGCACATCCAACGTGCGTGGATCGCCAATCCAATCGCTCCCCCAGACTTCGCTAAGCAGCTCCTCTCGGCTCAACGCACGCCCGGCATTCCGCATCAGGGCGGAGAGCAGATCGAATTCGCGGGCGGAAAGCTGAAGCTCGCGGTCGCCTTTAATAACCCGGCGCGCCACCGGGTCCAGGCTAAGGCGACCCAGGTTTATCGGCTGCAGCAAAGAGGCCTGGCGATCCAGCTCCACCCGGCGCAGGATCGAGCGAATGCGCGCCAGCAGTTCACGGAACGAAAATGGCTTGGGCAGATAATCGTCAGCGCCCACCTCCAGACCAAGGACGCGATCGATCTCTTCCCCGCGCGCCGTCAACATGATAACCGGCGTGGTTGTCCGCGCCCGCAGGCGTTGACACACTTCCAGCCCGCTCATCCCCGGCAGCATGATATCCAACACCACCAGATCGGGCTGAAAATCGAGGGCTTCTTGCAACGCCTGCGCACCATCGCCCACCGCTTTCACCTCGAATCCCTCTTTTCGCAGACTATAGGAAAGCGAATCGGTAATCAACGGCTCATCATCAACCAGCAGGATGCGCGTCAAGCTCCACCTCCGTTCGGTCTCATCAGCCTAAGTTTATCCTAATTCCGCCGCTTGTACGCTCAACGTTTCCCATCTTACACAACTGTCAAGCAGCGCCGGAACCCTTCTCCAGCGCCATCTCATCTGGGGAGGCAGGCGCCAGCCCGATATCCACCTGCTCTTCCATGCGAATCTGGCCGCGCAGAAAGGCGCCTTCTTCCGTGGCGAATGCAGCCGTCACAACATCTCCCCACACCCTGCCGGTGCTGCGGATCTCGACCTTCTCCGCGGTGATGTTGCCGCGCACTGCGCCGGCGACGATTACCACATTGGCGCGCAAGTGAGAGCAGGTCACCCTGCCCGACTCGCCGACAACAAGCAGGCCGCGCAGGGCGATCTCGCCGTCAAAAGCACCTTCGATACGCACACCGCCGCTCCCGCTCAGGTTCCCTTTCCAGTTAACGCCCGGACCCAAAACCGAGGTCACCCGCTCTGCCTGCGTGGGCTGGGCAACGGAAGGCAGTGTCTCATTCCGCTTCTTAAACATAGAGGTTTGTAATTATAACCCTTAGTGTGAGGTTGGATCGCTGCGCCTTGCTGGGGGAGAGCATTTACTCCACCAGCTCCGGTACGCCCATAATGTTGTAGCCCGAATCGACAAATAGCACATGCCCGGTGGTCTTTGCCGCCAGGTCGGAACACAAGAAGACCGCCGCCTGACCGACATCATCGATATCCACATTCTCGTGCAAAGGTGCCAGCTCAGCGAAATGGCGATACATGGTTTTAAAACCCGAAACACCCGCCGCAGCCAATGTGCGGATTGGACCGGCAGATATCGCGTTGACGCGCACCTTCTGCCTGCCAAAGTCGTAGGCGAGATAGCGCACCGAGGCTTCGAGCGCCGCTTTGGCAACACCCATCACGTTATAATGCGGTGAGACTTTCTCGGAACCGTAATAGGTGAGCGTCAACAATGAGCCGCCGGGACGGAATAAGGCGGCAAACGCCCGCGCCAGCGCCGTGAACGAATATACGCTGATGTCCATCGCCAGGTGAAATCCCTGTCGGCTGGTGTTGTAGTACGGACCGGTTAGCTCATCGCGATTGGCAAAGGCGATTGCGTGCACCAGAATATCGATCTGGCCGAATGTCTCTGCGGCGCGCTGGCGAATCCGCTCGATCTGAGCGTCATCAGCAACATCGCACGGTTCCACAAACGAGCAACCGACCTGCTCTGCCAACGGACGGACGCGTCGCTCCAGAACTTCGCCAGCATAACTGATCCCAAGCGTGGCGCCCTGCTCGTAAAACGCCTTGGTAATCCCCCAGGCAATCGAACGTTCGTTGGCCAGCCCGAAGATCAAAGCTGTTTTCCCTTGCAATAGATCCATGGTTTCCTCCTTCATCGAAAATTCATTTTTGCCATTCACTCACCGCGCCGACAGAAACCCGGAAGCGCCAGGGCACACTTTTCCATGGCTCCGGCACATTGATTAAACCCACCCGCGGTCCTGCCACGATGCTGGCTTCTCTCACCGCCACGCCGTCTGTCACAAAAATCTCGGCCCTTGCGTTGCAAAGGTCAATGCCGTTCTGAGCGCCGTTAATGGCGAATGCCCGGCAGAGCTTGGCAGGCCCATCGGTCCAGCGGTGAGGCGGCTGCGGGGCGCGCCGCAGGCCAATTACCTCCAATCCTTCCACCGGCAAGATGGCGCGAATCAGCACCGCCGCCGGAAAACCTGCGGGTTCTGTGACAATGTTGAGCATCCAGTGCATGCCATAGGTGAAATACACGTATGCGTGACCCGGCGGCCCATACATCACCCGGGTGCGTGGGGTAAGACCTGCGCGAGCATGGCAGCCGAGATCTTCCTCACCACGATACGCTTCCGTTTCCAGAATGATGCCGCTCAACCACTGGTCGCCTAACCGGCGTACCAGCCGTTTCCCCAGCAGATCGCGCGCCACATCAACCGTATGGCGGGCGAAGAAGTCGCGAGGAAGTGGCTTCTCAAGCGGCATCAAGCAGAGGATTTGTTTATCTGGCAATGGGCTTGGTGGGAACTTCACGGCGGAACCGGCTATCGCGTTCCAGCGTCAGGCGCAGCCCTTCAGCTAACGAAATACGCGGCTGATAACCGAGTTTCTCACGCGCCAGGGTGAGGTCTGCGCACATTCGGGAGACGCCCGGGGAAGTGTGTGGATTATAGATCACCTCCGCTTTGCTGCCGGTCATCTCCACCACCAGGCGCACCAACTCTTTCACACTGGTCTCAATGCCACTGCCCACATTGATCACTGCGTTATCCAAACCCGGGGCTGTTGCCGCCGCGACCATACAACGCACCACATCATCAACAAAGACATAATCGCGCGTCTGCAAACCCTGACCATGTACCACCAGCGTACCATCGCGCACAGCTTGCCGCAAGAAGTTGGGGATCACCGGTGGGTGCGACGCCGGAAGGTGCTGTCCAGGACCATACGCGTTGAAGACGCGCAGGCTGACCGTTTCAATCTGCCACAGGTCGCCGATGGTGCGCACATAATACTCTCCGGCCAGCTTGGAAACAGCATATGGCGAGCGCGGGTTTGGGATAGCAGTTTCTTTCAATGGCTGCTCGCCTTGATCGCCATACACGGCTCCGGAGGAGATGTAAACCACCCGGCGCACGCCTACATCGCGCATGGCTTCCATCAGGCTGACCGTACCGCCCACATTAACGGCGTTGTATTCGCGCGGGTACAACACCGACTCCGGCACGGAGACGCGCGCTGCCAGATGGTACACACAATCTACATCCTGCAACAACGTCCAGAGTTTGGGGCGGTCGTTGACATCGCCGCGGGTGAAAAGCACATCCGGCGAAAGGGCCGATGGATCACCCGCCGAAAGATCATCCAGGCCGCGCACCTGGTGACCCTCACGCGCCAGATAGTTGGCCAGGGCTGAACCCAAAAAGCCCGCCGCGCCAGTGATTAGGAAATTCATCGCCTGGATTATAGCATGAGATTGATGCGCTCTCTCAAACACGAAATCCATCTGGCAACCTGGCTCAGGGAGAATGCTGGCACGGCTTCTACGCGCCAGTTTTAGAGAACAGCCAACTCTTAGCTCCCCCTAATCTGTGCAAATTGACACACCCGCTGGCTGCGATTATGATTTTTCCATGTCGCTTTCCAAATGGCTCACGCTGCTATTGCTCCTGTTGATGGCGGTTGTCTTGCTGGGCGGCAGCGTTTTACCGCCCGGCAACCAAACCGAACGCGTGCGCGCCTTCACCCGGAACATCGAATTCGACTACGTTGAATGGACGCTTGACGCCCTGGGTGTCAAATTGGGCCAGAAGGCTCTGGGGATGGACCGCTACCTGACCGATGAAACCCAGCGCAGAGTTGTTCTGGAGTATCTGCGCCTGATTGGGCAAATCCAGCAGGGAGAAGCCCTCCTGGCAGATATTTATTCTGACCCGACGCTCAACGACCCCGATAGCGTCTCGGCAGCGTTGCGCGAGGAGCTGGCTAAGCGCTACAGCCGGCGCGCCCTGCTGGGACCGCTGGTTGAATCCATCCTGGAGAGCCAGGTCTCCACTGTGGTTGCCGAGATGCAGCTCTCGGTTGCCGGGCAGCCGCTACCGCCTGTGCTGTTTCACAGCTCACCACTGCCTCTTGCCCTGATTGTTTCACCGCGGAACGAAATCCGCCAGCAGAACAACATCTCTTTGGTGCCTGACCTCACCGTGGAGCAGCAGATTGCACTGGAGAAGCAGGTGGATGAGGCTCTGAATGTCTCCTCGTTGGTGGTGGGGATTGGCGGAATCGGTGTCTATCCCACCATGGTGATGCAAACCAGCGATCTGAACTGGCTGGCAGAAGTGGTCGCTCACGAGTGGATTCACAATTATTTGTCGCTGAGGCCGCTGGGCATCAACTATCTAACCAGCCCGGAATTGCGAACCATGAATGAAACCGTCGCTTCCATCGCCGGCAAAGAGATCGGCCGCGCAGTAATCGCCCGCTACTATCCGGAATTTTTGCCTCCTCAGCTTCCAGAGCCAGGTGAACAGGCGGCTGAGGCGGAAAAAGCCGCCAAGCCGCCCGCGTTCGATTTCCGCAAAGAGATGCACGAAACACGACTGATGGTAGATCAACTGCTGGCGCATGGTTATATCGAGGATGCGGAGCGTTTCATGGAAGAACGGCGCCGCTACTTCTGGGAGAATGGTTACCATATTCGTAAATTGAATCAGGCGTACTTCGCATTCTATGGCGCTTATGCCGACGAACCCGGCGGCGCTGCCGGGGCAGACCCGGTGGGCGAAGCCGTACGACAGCTACGCGCTCAGAGTTCATCTCTAGCGGCTTTCATCAAGCGCATCGCCTGGATGTCGAGTTTTGAACAATTACAAAGGGCAGTCGCTAATCAAGCCGCGCCAGGTGGCTGACATCAACCCTCTCCAGGTTCAGCGATGGAATTGCCGCCATCTCGACCGGAATCGCCCCACAAGAGCGGGATATGTCAGGCTGGTAGCCAGGATGAAAGCGCTGGCGAAGCTGGTACAATTGATCCTTAGCGAATTCAGGCAATCAACGCACGAGATTGGAGTTTTAATGCCCAAGCGTTCTTTTATCTTGCTTATCTTGCTAGCCCTGACCGCCTGCACAGGCAACCTCCCCACCAGCCCGCCGCCTGAGGCCGCCGCCTCAACCGCGCCTTCCATGGCGAAGGAAGCAACAGCCTCACCCACCGCCTCTGCCAAGCCGGCAAACGCCGAGGCGCCTGCTGGTTGCACTGTCATCAGCCCGCGCCCCACCCCTGGACCTACAGAACAGTCCCTCTTCCCGCCGGTCTCCAGCAACGATTGGGCGATAGGCCCGGATGACGCTGCGGTTACCCTGATCGAATACAGCGATTTTCAGTGACGCGGGTGCGCTGCGCTCGCGCCCGTGCTGGCGCGTATTCTGGAAAAGTATCCGCAGGATGTCCGGGTGGTCTATCGCCATTTTCCATTGCTTTCCATCCACGATAAAGCTGCCCTGGCTACCCAGGCTGCCGAAGCTGCGGGGCTGCAGGGCAAATTCTGGGAGATGCACGACCTGCTTTTCGAGCGGCAACGCGAATGGAGCGGGTTGAGCGTGGAAGATTTCGAAAGGTGGCTTCAGGAGCGCGCCGCCGAATTGGGATTGGCGACGGATAAGTTTGCCGCGGACCTGCAAAGCGATGCCATCAAAGCCATTGCGCAGCAAGCATGGGAGAACGGAATACAGAGCAATTTATCGGGCACTCCCACCCTGCTGCTCAACGGCGAACCCCTTCGCTCGGGTTCTTTGAGGGAACCAGGCAACCTGTCGGCCTTGATCGCCCTGGTGCTGC
>FWPU01003801.1_pt1 | contig 36904 bp, 29 predicted proteins | sample 2228361 | NCBI WGS metagenome assembly FWPU01 (sample SAMEA103939777, study PRJEB20133) | metagenome
AATCCAGTTAATAATTTTTTGCAAATTTATGAAAAATATTTTTTTCATAATAATTTTTTGCAAATTTATGAAAAAAAATAACAATTTTTTTTAAATTATATTTTTATTCCTAAAATAGTAATATCATCTGTTTGTTCATAACCTTTTTTCCATTCTGATAGGAAATTATAAAGATGTGATTTTTGTTGCTCTGGATTTAATTGATATATTTCTAATAATATATTTAGGAATTTTTTATGGAGAATTCTTTTACCTTTTTCTCCGCCAAATTGGTCTTTATATCCGTCAGTATATAAATATATCCAGTCGCCTTTTTGTAAGGTGAAGGAATGTAGAGTAAACTCTTTTTGTTGATATGAAAGCCCCACAGGCATTTTGTCACCGGATAACAAAATAGGTTGAGAATCTTTTCTAAGAATTAAAATTTGATGGTTGGCTAAAGTATAAAATATTTTATAGGTTTGCCTGAATGATTCATCAAACATTATAAGAGATGCATCCATTCCATCTTTTTGTTGCTCATCATAAGTAAGATTTTGTACTAATTTATTTCTAACATAATTCAGTATATCGTTTGGAAAATATAATTGTTTTTCCTGCACTGCTTCCGTGAGATAATTAATGTTTAATAAACTCATAAATGCCCCGGGTACGCCATGTCCTGTGCTATCACAAACAGCTATATAATGTGGAATATTTTGATTTAAAAGATTCACGTTTGCCCAATAAAAATCACCACTAACAATGTCTTTCGGAAGGTATAGTATAAAATACTCATTAAAGTAATTTTCGGCAACAAAATGTCTTTGAATATACTCCTCAGAAGTAATTAATGCTTTCTGAATACGAGATGCATAGTTAATACTATCTAAAATATCTCTGTTTTTTTGTTCTACTATACTCTTCTGTTGCAAAACATCTTCATGAAGTTTTTTAATTTGATTGGTTTGTCTAATTGACTTCGTAAAAAAGAAAATGATAACAATCATTAAAATTAAAGCAATGACAATGATATATGTTTTTTGCTGGTTTTTTATCTGTTGAATTTCTGCTTGTTTTTGTAAGGCGAGAATGGATTGTTCTTTTTTAAATAGTTCTTTGTTGGCTTCCATCTCTTCATATTTTACAGACAAAAGTTCATCATTTATTTTTTTATCAATCAAGTGATATTTTTCATGATATTCAAGTGCTTTTGAATAGTTTTTTTTATCTTTTTCTATTTCATATAGCAATTGATAGATTTCTTTTAAAGTTTCGTTATCACCATATTGCTCATATATATTAAAGAAGTTTTTTAATAAAAAGATAGTACTATCCTTGTAATTTAATTTATGTAAAATTTTAGTTTTCATGAGTATAGAAGTAATATATGATATTGTATCCTTTTTAATAAATGGACTTACTAACGCAGTATCTATATAAGAAAGTGCATTGTTAAAATCATTCTTAGTATAATATTCTCTAGCAAGATTAGCATATATTTGAAACATATATCTATTTTTTGCTCTTAATTTGTTAGTAATATATAGTAATTGATAAATGGCAGAATCTATATAAAATTTTTTTGTTGTATCTTTATGATAGAAGTTCATATATGCTCCAGAAATAGCATTAGCAAAAGTCGCCATTGTAGCCGTATCTTTAAGCAAAACGCTGACTTTAAATGCTCTTTTTAGTAAAGAAATTTTTTCTGTTCTATTTTTTTGTATGCATTCTATCCATCCTATAGCATACAGAGCGTAAGCATATTCATTCGGATATTTTGCAGAATCAATCAGCTCAAGGGATTTAAAATAATAATCTTCTGACTTCCCATAAATAGATTTATACCACAGAATATCTGCTAATCTCTGATAAGAGAGAATTATAAGATATGTATCTTTTTGTTGTATAGAAGCATTTAATGCTTTTTGTAGTAATGGATACTGTTTATCAAAATTAAATGTGTTGGATCTTACCTGTTGAATAATTTTTATAATAGAATCTCTTTTAATTTGAGAAGATAATATATTGGCTAATAAAAGAAATGATGTGATTATTTTAATAATTGTATTCAAATGAATTATTTTACTGATAAAATATAAAATTCAGTTCTTCTATTCTTTGCCTTACCCTCCTCTGTATTATTTGTTGCAATAGGCATAGATGCCCCAAATCCCTTTGCTATTATTCTTTTACCCTCAACGCCTTGTTTTTCTATAAATTCTTTCACAGAGTATGCACGATTTAGCGAGAGAGCTTCATTGTCTTTTGGATTCCCCGTATTATCAGTGTGCCCCCGAATTTCAATTTTTAATTTTGGATTTTCCTTTAAGTATTCTGCAAATTTAATTAAAACTTTTTTAGAAGCATCTTCTATTTCTGCACTATTTGTTTTATAATAAAGATTATTAATAATAAATGATTTTCCTGGTTTTACACTATCTGTTATCAAATCGATATTTGCGGGTGGATTATAAAATGATGCGTTCGTATCTATTTTTATTAGTTGAGAACTAAACGCATACCCATCTTTCTTAACATTTACAAGAATATCTTGTCCTTTTGTTTTGTTCAGATTAACCGCAGCTACAAATTCTCCACTGGCAGAATCAACAGCTGCAAATGCCTTAGATTGATCAGGATAGTTTATTTCTACTAACGCATTTCCACTTACAGAATTATCGAGATTATCTTTAATTTGCCCCTTAATAATTATTATTTCATTTGGTCTTGCTTCTTTGTATAGCTCAAACATAAACAGATCGTATTTCCCTATTCCTTTTGTTCGTAAGGGTCCTTCTGCATACGCACAAAAATAACCAAGTTGTGCATTTGAATTTACAAAGAAACCTAATTCATCTTGTTCTGTATTAATAGGAGTTCCTATGTTTTCAGGTGTTTGCCATTCATTTTTTTCTTTTTTACGAGTGTAAAAAATATCAAATCCACCAAATCCAAAATGCCCATCACTACTAAAATAAAGAGTTTCACTATCTGAATGAATGAAAGGCGTACGTTCATTTCCTTTTGTATTGATTACCGGACCGAGATTTTGGGGAGTACTCCATTGACCCGTTTGAGAGTTTCTATAACTCACATAGATATCAGTTCCTCCATAACCTCCCGGTCTATCACTAACAAAATATAGTGTGTTTCCGTCAGAAGAAATACTTGGTTGAGAATCCCAATAAATAGGGTCATTGATATTAGGCACTTTTCTGTATGGTTTCCATTCTCCATTTATCATATCACTGACATAAATATCACAATTAGCCTGCTCACCACCTTCATATCTCGTCATAGCAAAAAATAGATGTTTATTATCTACCGTGATGCTGCAACTTCCTTGATTATCATCTGTAACATTAAAAGGCGGTGGCATTTCACTACCATTATCAAAATTACCTGCAGAGTCTCTAACAGATATCATAAATACTTCTCTTTCCTTATCTGTTTGATGTATTAAATCTTTACTATTCAAAGGCTCTGTTCGTATATAAAAGCAGTATTGATCATCAGGAGATAACGATGCAAGATATTCATTAGAAGGAGTAGAGATGTTCTTTACTACCATAGGATTGAAGGGTACTACTTTCTTTTTTAGTTCATTTTCTTTTTTACACTGTTTAATCATTTCCTTTGCCTGATAAATCTCTGCTTCAAAGTCTTTGTCAAATTTTTTAGGGTCATCACTTTGAAATTTTAAAAATAATTCTAGATATTTTATAGCAGAATCGTTTTGCATCTTTTCATAATAATCAAAACCAATATAATAATATGGATTAGAATGTAATTGAGGGCAAGTAGAAATAACTTTGTATAAAAATGGTACTGCAGGCGTGAAAGGTTTGTTCTCCAACTTACAATGAACTATAATTTCTTTGGCCAAAGCAAAATTAGCCTCTGCAAAATCTGGCTCTAATCGTAAACATTCTCTTAAAAATTGTAATCGCTCAGGTTTTTTGTATTTTTTCTTATTGATGCCTTTTTCATAAAGTTTGACAGCCTGTTTATTATTTATTTCCTGACAAAACTTTGAAGCAGAACTTTCTTCATCTTGTGAAAAAATAATTTGAGTGTAAAAAACTAAAGATACAACGAATATTGTTTTTGAATAACTCATATTTACATTGTTTTGAGAATTTAAAATAGCACTGCAAAAGTGATTATATTATTCATTTGAGGCACGCCTTAATTATATGATGCGAATTTTACCTATAGTATCATTAACTGTTTTTTATATTGCAAATATAGAGAGAAAAACGGACATATACAAGATTATAATATACACTGTTTTATAGAATGATCAATTAAAGTAATTCTGCAAGAAGATACGTTAACATAAAAAATTTTGTTAGTTAATAAATTATTTTGTAAAATTGCACCCCCTAAAATAAAATTTATGTATGCAATAGTAGAAATAGCAGGACAACAATTCAAAGTAGAAGAAGGGCAAAAATTATATACACATCGCCTAAATACAAATGAAGGTGATTCTATTGCTTTTGAAAAAATTCTACTAGTAGATGATAATGGTACGGTTAAAGTGGGAAATCCTACTATAAATGGAAAAGTTAACGCTAAAGTATTAAAACATCTTAAAGGTGATAAAGTTTTGGTATTCAAAAAGAAAAGAAGAAAAGGGTACCAAAAATTAAACGGTCATCGCCAATACTTATCTTATATTCAAATTGAAAAAATAGAAATCTAAGTAATAAATCATTAAAAAAGTAATATTATGGCACATAAAAAAGGTGAAGGTAGTGTAAAAAATGGCAGAGATTCACATAGTAAAAGACTGGGGGTAAAATTATTTGGAGGACAAGTTTGCAAAGCAGGGAACATCATTGTTCGCCAAAGAGGAACTCAATTCCACCCAGGTGAAAATGTAGGAATAGGAAAAGATCATACCATTTTCTCTCTTATTGATGGTGTTGTTACCTTCAAAGTAAGAAAGGGGAAAAAGTATATTTCAGTGCTCCCTTCTAATGTGAATTAAATTCATTTTGTTCATATTGCCCCCTTTGCAGGCAATTATTTATAAGATTTTTTTTCATAAGTTCCATTTTTGTTTTTTTTCTTTTAAAGATAAAGGAAAAAATTTTCCAGTAAATTAGCCCCCTCTTACAAAATAAAACAATCTTATGTTACAAGTAAACTTTATCACTGAAAACAAAGAAAAAGTGTTAGAAGGGCTTAAAAAAAAGCACTTTCAGAATACTATAGAACATGTTGAAAAAATTATATTCTTGGACCAACAAAGGAAAAAACTCATTACCCAATCCAACGAAATAAAAAATAAAATAAATACCCTTTCAAGAGAAGTTGGAGATTTATTTAAGTCTGGGAAAAAAACAGAAGCTGAACAGATTAAACAAAAATCAATAGAATATAAACAGCAAGAGAGCCAAATAGATCAAGAACTTGAAAAGATTGAAAAAGAATTACATAATACACTAGTGTTGTTACCCAATATTCCTCATTCGTCCGTCCCAGAAGGAAAATCAGCAGAGGACAATATTATAGTATATCAACATGGAGATATTCCTAATTTACCAAAAAATGCATTGCATCATTGGGAATTAGCTAACCGATATGATATTATTGACTTTGAAACGGGAGTAAAACTTACAGGCTCGGGATTTCCCGTATATAAAGGAAAAGGTGCCAAACTACAAAGAGCTTTAATCAATTTCTTTTTAGATTCTGCCACTAAAAATGGTTATACAGAAATAGAACCTCCTATATTAGTCAATGCAGCAAGTGGCTTTGGAACAGGACAGTTGCCCGACAAAGACCAACAAATGTATTATGTAAATGAAGATAAATTGTATCTCATTCCAACTGCAGAAGTTCCCATTACTAACATTTACAGGGACCTTATCTTAAAAGAAGAACAACTACCTATTAAAAATTGTGGTTATACCCCATGCTTCAGAAGAGAGGCAGGAAGTTATGGAAAAGATGTAAGAGGACTTAACCGCCTACACCAATTTGACAAAGTAGAAATAGTTCAAATTACTCATCCAAACAATTCTTACCAAACACTTGAAGAAATGCGTGAATATGTTTCAGAGCTATTAAAGCAATTAGAATTACCTTTTAGAATAGTAAAGTTATGTGGAGGAGATATGAGCTTTGCATCTGCTTTAACTTATGACATGGAGGTATATAGCGCTGCTCAAAAAAAATGGTTGGAAGTGAGCTCAATTTCTAACTTTGAAACATTCCAAACTCATCGGCTTAAATGTAGATTCAAAGATAAAAATGGGAAAATACATCTAGCACATAGTCTCAATGGCAGTGCTTTAGCACTTCCCAGAATTGTAGCTGCCCTATTAGAAAATAATCAAACAGAAAAAGGTATTAAAATTCCAAAAGTATTAGTGCCTTATACTGACTTTGATATGATTTAATAATAAAACACACAATAAATTGTTGATTTTTTATCTTTTTATCTCTAATATATAAGGTTAATTTTTTACAAATTTGCAAAAAAATTCAAGTAAAAATGAGAAACTTTATACTAAATCTAGTATTTTTATTATTTATAGTATCTTGTACAAGTAACAAAACACAAATAGATAAAAAGGAAAAAGATGATAAAACTGTTTTTTACTATAATGAAAAAGATGGTATTTTTTCATTAGACCCCGCAGAGAGTAATACACTACCACACATATGGATATGTAATCAATTATACAACGGATTAGTGCAATTAGATGATTCGTTAAATGTTATATCAAGTATAGCAAAATCATGGGAAATACAAGAAGATGGAACTAAATACATTTTTCACTTACGAAATGATGTATTTTTTCATGACAACCCATGCTTTCCAAATAATAAAGGCAGAAAAGTTACCGCCTATGATTTCGAATTTTCATTTAATAGACTACTCCTCACCCCTAACTCTACCGCAACCTCTTTATTATCCAATATAAATAGAAGTGAACAAACTGGGTTTAGAGCATTTCAGGCAATAAATGATACAACTTTTGTAATATATCTAAAGCAACCTAATAGTACCTTTCTCAATATTCTCACCATGAAGTATTTTTCTGTAATACCTTATGAAGCCATAGATTTTTACAAAAAATCTTTCAGAAATCATGCCGTAGGAACAGGTCCTTTTATGCTCAAACAGTGGGAAGAAGGAAACAAACTTATTTTAGTAAAAAATCCCCAATACTTTGAAAAAGATGAACAAGGAAATCAGCTACCTTATCTAGACGCAGTATCTATTTCATTCATTAAAGATAAAGAAACAGCATTCATAGAATTTTTAAATGGTAAATTAGACATGCTTAGTGGAGCGGATGCTATCAATGTCAATGAAGTATTAGACAAAAACGGCAAACTTAATAAGAATTATGCTTCTAAGTGTTATCTACAAAAAGCTAATTACTTAAAAACTGATTATATTGGATTGTTAGTAGATGAAAAAACAAACGAAAATTCTCCTCTCCACAAAAAGGCTTTTAGACAAGCACTTAACTATGCTATAGATAGAAACAAATTGGTAAAATATTTTCGTAATAGTGTAGGTATGCCTGCTATTGCAGGTGTTATTCCAAAAGGATTTAAATCATTTGATACTACAAAAGTAAAAGGATATACTTATAATCCAGATAAAGTCAAAGAATTATTAAAAGAAGCTGGATATCCTGATGGTAAAGGACTCCCAGAAATCGTATTACACATTACCGAAGATTATAATGCACAAGCCTCATTCCTACAATCACAATGGAAAGAATTTAATATACCAATAAAAATCTCTATTGAACAACCCTCAGTATTTAGACAAGCTACCTTCTTGTGTCAATATGAGATGTTTAAGAAAAACTGGTTAGTAGATTATATAGATGAAGAAAATTTTTTCTCTTTATTTTATAGTAAAAATTTTGCACCTATAGGATTTAATTATACGCACTTTAAAGATGTAGAGTTTGATTTATTATATGAAAAATCATTAAGAACAATAAACGAGAAAGAAAAAATTAAAATATACCAAGAAATGGATAAAATCATTATAGATGAAGCTCCTATCATTCCCCTATACTATGATGAGATACTGAGACTTGTAAATCCAAAAGTTACAGGATTATCGCTCAATCCAATGAATTTATTATCACTTAAAACTGTTAAAAAACAAAAATAGTAAAACTTTTGTTACTACTTACAACCAGATTAGGATTGAGAAAAAATGTAAGAAAAAAGAAATAAGACAGAAAGATTTTACAAAACTTCCTTTGCAAAGACGCCTTTCATCTTTCAAATTCAACCTCTTTTTCATTAACTTTTAGTTCTTTTCCTTTGTGTAACAGACAAGAGAAAACAATAATCGTAAAAAATTTTCTGTGACTACAACTCATAGTTACTATGAATAAAAAAACTTCTAAGCCATATTGTGATATACTGCTACTACATCGTCATCTTCCTCTAATTTTTCTATCAATGCTAAAACATCATTTTGCTGGCTTTCTGATAATTCAACAGTTGTAGTGGGTACAAATACCTTATTAGTTTCTTTAACAGCAATTCTATGTTCTTCCAATGCTTGTTGCATTTTCCCAAAATCAGTAAAAACTGTAGTAACTATTATTTCATTATTTTCGTCATCCCATTCTATATCCTCAGCTCCCCAGTCTATCAAATTTAATTCCATTTCATCTTTATTCAAGCCATTAGCATCTATTTTAAATATACCTTTTCTTTCAAACATAAAACTCACAGACCCTGAAGTACCTAATGTTCCATTACCCCTGTTTAAGTACATTCTGATATTAGCCACAGTTCTGGTAGGATTATCTGTAGTTGTTTCTATTAAAAGAGGGACACCATGAGGAGCGTATGCTTCATATATTACCTCTTCATAATTTGCTGCATTTTTTTCTGTTGCTCTTTTAATTGCCGCATCAATATTAGCCTTAGGCATATTTACTGTCTTAGCATTCTGCAAAACCATTCTCAACCTTGGATTACCTTCTGGATTAGGACCCCCCAATTTCACAGCTATAGCAATTTCACGACCTATCTTAGTAAACGCCTTTGCCATCTTGGCATATCTTTTAAACATTTTTTCCTTACGCTTTTCAAATATCCTACCCATAAATTATACTTTTTGACAAAAGTAATAAATATTTTATATCTTCTTTCCATCATAACTTTCAAAAAACTAAAAAACATTTATGGATGAATTTAATAATTTTTTCTGACCAAAATCATTTTATTACATATTATTATATCACACTTTTGTTATCTTAAAACAATTAAACTTTTATGAAAGTGAAACAATGTAAAACTGAAAAAATACAAGACTCCTGTGTAACATGCATTAAAAAATCATTATCATTATTCAATGAATTAAGCGAAGATGAACTATACTTGCTAAACAAAAACAGAGTAACAGTCTTCTTTAAAAAAAATGAACCTATCTATAAAGAAAATACAAAACCATCAGGATTATATTGTTTAAACGAAGGAAAAGTAAAAATAATAAAATATTCACCAAAAGGTAATGAAATAATACTTGCATTAAAAAGACCTGTTGATTTCTTAGGCATTGAAACGCTTGTTACAGGAAAAAATCATGCACATACTGCTATAGCTATAGAAGATTCTTCTGTATGTATCATTGATGAAACTCACTTTAATAAAATACTTACAACTAACATTAAATTTACACAAAAACTTCTCAAAGATTTTGCATCCACTATTCTTAACAACCATAATCACTATATCAATATTACTCAAAAACAAATTCGTGCAAGAATTGCCGATACTTTATTAGAATTAAAAACATTTTATGATATCAATCATGATGGATATATAGATGTTGCTCTTAAAAGACATGATATTGCTGCATTATCAGGAATGACCACCGCTAATGTCATACGAACCATTAGCGCTTTTGAAAAAGAAAATATTATTATGTGTAATAAAAAACGAATCAAAATACTTAATGTAGAACAATTAAAGAAAATATCTTCTTCCCAAGAATAACAAAAAATCTCCTTTAAATTCATCATGTAAAATACTTCGAAAATATTTTCTATAAAGATTTCTATACAAAAGCTATAAGAATTTTTATTAAAATATCTTCATATATTCGTCAATCATTCAATATATAAATAAAATTTATTAAATTTGCATTCTTAATAAATTTTATTTATATGAATATCCAACAATTAGAATACATTATAGCTCTTTATCAATATGGTAATTTCGCAAAAGCAGCTGAAAAATGTTTTGTTACCCAGCCTACACTATCAATGATGATAAAAAAACTAGAAGATGAACTAGACATTGTTATATTTGATAGAAACAAAAATCCTATTGAACCTACAGACATAGGTTTAAAAATTATCCAACAGGCTCAAAAAATCATTAATGAAATTGAAGAGTTAAAAACATTATCGCAAGAAAAAAAGCTAACAGAAGGAAAATTAAAAATAGGTGTAATTCCTACCATAGCGCCCTATTTATTACCATTAGTTCTTCATTCTTTTTCAAAAAAATATCCTCATATCACCTTGGAGATAAAAGAAATAACTACTTCTGAAATCATTGAAGAACTTCGCAAAAGCTTTATAGATATTGGTATTTTGGCCACCCCATTACATGAAAGAGAGATATTAGAAAAGAAATTATTTATAGAAAAGTTTTATGTATATACCTCAAAAAAACAGCTTCAAAAGAAAAAAATAATAACAACAAAAGACCTCAGAAAAACAAACATGTGGCTATTAAGAGAGGGACATTGTTTGCGCAATCAAGCATTAGAAATATGTGAATCTTTAAATGTTAGCCATATTCAATTTATTGCAGGCAATTTAGATACTATTATTAAACTCATTGATTTTAATGGCGGAACTACTATTATTCCCGAATTATCCCTTAAATATCTCACAAAAGAACAATTAAAAAAAGTAGTTTCCTTTCAATCACCAATCCCTGCAAGACAAATAAGCATTGTCCAAAATAAGTTATATATCAAAGAATATCTCATAAATATCTTTTATGACCACATTATTTCTGTACTAAAAGAGGAATTGACCACTACTACTACTACTACCAAAAAAATGAAGATATTAAACCCGTAATCTAACACATACTTTGTATTTAGTTATATTTACGCAAAAAAAATCATGAAAGATAAATTAAAAATATTAGAAAAAAAATACCAAGAAGCTTTACTAGGTGGTGGAAAAAAAAGAATAGAAGCCCAACATAAAAAAGCTAAGCTTACAGCCCGCGAAAGAATACATCTTTTACTAGATGAAGGGTCTTTTCAAGAAATTGGAATGTTTGTCACACACAACTGTACAGAATTTGGATTAGCTAATGAAAAATACTTAGGCGATGGTGTAATCACTGGCTATGGTACTATAAACGGCAGATTGGTTTATGTATTTTCTCAGGATTTTACAGTATTTGGAGGGTCTCTTTCAGAAGCTCATGCTCAAAAGATTTGTAAAATCATGGATCTGGCAATGAAAACAGGCGCCCCTGTAATTGGTCTTAATGATAGTGGTGGTGCACGTATTCAAGAGGGGGTCGTGTCTCTTGCAGGTTATGCAGATATCTTTTATAGAAATGTCAAAGCTAGTGGCGTAATACCACAAATATCCGCTATTATGGGGCCGTGTGCCGGTGGTGCTGTGTATTCCCCAGCAATGACCGATTTTATCTTAATGGTAGAACATACTTCTTACATGTTTGTAACAGGCCCTAATGTTGTAAAAACAGTAACTCATGAAAATGTAACTGCTGAAGAACTCGGTGGTGCACATACACATGCTACAAAAAGCGGCGTTACGCATTTTGCTTGTGAAAACGAAATAGAAACAATCAACACTATCAAAAAATTATTATCTTATATCCCACAAAATTGCGAAGAAAAGCCACCCCGCTTACCGTACGAAATAAAAGATGAACTAAGACCTGAGTTAAATCACATTATACCTCCTTCTTCCAACCAACCTTACGACATGCATGAAATTATTCAAAGAGTAATAGATGATAATTCTTTCTTAGAAGTACACAAAGAATATGCAGAAAATATCATCGTAGGATTTGCCAGAATAGCCGGTAGAAGCATCGGCATTGTTGCTAATCAACCAACTGTGTTAGCAGGAGTGTTAGATATTCATTCCTCTGTGAAAGCTGCGCGTTTTGTCCGTTTTTGTGATGCCTTTAATATCCCATTATTAGTGTTTGAAGATGTGCCAGGATTCCTGCCCGGGACAGATCAAGAATGGAACGGTATTATCAATCACGGATCTAAATTACTATTTGCTTTTGCAGAAAGTACTGTACCTCGTATTACTGTCATTACACGCAAAGCCTATGGAGGAGCATACGATGTCATGAACTCCAAACACATTGGTGCAGATATTAACTATGCATGGCCTACCGCTGAAATCGCCGTAATGGGACCTAAAGGTGCTGCAGAAATTATATTCAAAGATGAAATTGCAGCCGCTGCCGATAAAGAACAAAAACTCAAAGAAAAAGAAGCAGAATATAATGAACTATTTGCAAATCCATATAAAGCTGCAGAAAAAGGATATATAGATGAAGTCATTAAACCCGAAGAAACACGAATAAAAATTATTCGTGCCCTCGAAATGCTCGAGAACAAAGTAGATTCCATGCCTAAGAAAAAACACAATAATATCCCACTGTAAAAACCCTCATTTACCATGGTATTTAGCTCTATCACTTTTTTGCTATATTTTTTACCTATATTTTTACTGATATATCAATACACTCCTAAATCTTTCAAAAATACTATCATTTTAATTGCCAGCATCTTATTTTATTCATGGGGTGGACCAAAGTTTATTTTTGTAATTCTTCTCACCACCCTTCTTGATTTCTTGTTGACTCAAAAAATGTATAAGGCTAAAACTCCACTTCAAAAAAAACTATGGTTAATTATTTCGTTATCTATGAATGTAGGGATATTACTCTATTTCAAGTACGCTAATTTTCTAATTGAAAACATAAATGCTATTTCAGATATTAATATAACTACAAAAAAAATACTCTTACCTATTGGAATTTCCTTTTACACATTTGAGAGTATTACATACATTGTAGATGTGTACAGAAACATACATCCTCCACTTAAAAATTTTTGGCAGTATCAAACTTATATCCTTCTTTTTCCTAAGCTCATTGCAGGACCTATTGTTCGCTTTCATGAAATAGCAGACCAAATCACCAATAGAACAGAAACTTACAACAAAAAAATTCACGGACTTATCCTATTTTGTATAGGATTAGCAAAAAAAGTTATTATCGCTAATACCATAGGCAAGCAAGCTGATGAAGTATTTAATATGAACATTGATAGTATAGACACTACTGCCGCTTGGATAGGTGCTTTATGTTATACCTTTCAAATATACTTTGATTTCAGTGGATATAGCGATATGGCCATCGGGCTATGTAAAATCATGGGATTTGACATTCCTGAAAATTTCAATAATCCATATACCTCACAATCTATTACCGAATTTTGGAGACGATGGCATATCTCACTTGGCAAGTGGATGAAAAATTATTTATACATACCGCTCGGCGGAAATAAATTAGGTCAGCTAAGAACACTTGTCAATTTGTGGATTGTCTTTCTATTATCAGGTCTTTGGCACGGTGCAGGATGGAATTTCATAATATGGGGTGCTTATCATGGTTTTTTCCTTGTCATTGAAAGATACAAATTATTAAAAGTTTATCAAAAAATACCAAGTATTATCAGAGTGCTCATCACTTTCATAATTGTAAGTACCGGATGGGTATTATTTAGAAATGAAGATATACACCACGCATTTTTCATCATTAAAAAAATGTACTCATTTGATTTTTCAAAGGGCATGGGATATTTACATAATGATTTTATGTTCAGCTTTCTTTTATCTATAATATTCTCATTTTTTATTCTAATTCCCAAATTTAAAGATATCCAAGATAAAATATATCAGTTCAATCTCTCTAAGTCACAAAAATTAAAACTAGCAACATTATCTATTCTACTTTACTTTATCTCACTTAGTTACATTGCTGCTCTTAATTTTAATCCATTTATCTATTTTAGATTTTAAAAAATGAGTAAATCAACTAAATATATTAATCAAAATACAGACACTTCTCTGAAAAATTATTGGTGGTTATTTTACATCCTCTTTTCTTTGCCCGCAATCATTACTATCTTTAGTAAAGATAATAAACCATCTCTTGTAGGAATATCATTAATTGAACAAAAACCAGAACTTACAAAAGAAAATTGGTTTTCTGGATATTATCAAAACCAAATGGATGAATATAATAACGACCACTGGGCATGGAAAGAAAAAATGGTACGATGGAACAATCAATTTTATTATGCTCTTTTCAATCAAATAAGAGTAAAGGATTTCGTAAGTATAAAAGATAATTATGTAATTAATAAAGTCGGAATTTTTTCAGTTTATGGCGATGATTATATTGGAGAAGATAAAATCAAAGAAAGATGTAGAAAAGCTAAAGTTATTCAAGATACATTAAAAAAGAAAGGAATAGACTTAGTATTTCTAATTATTCCTGGAAAGGGAAGATTTTGTATAGAAAAAATTCCTGATAAATACAAACATCCCGTATCACACACTAATTACAATACATATCTTAAATACATCAAATTATATGGTATAAATTGTTTGGATTTACAATCTTGGTTTTTAAATGACCTAAAGAAAAAAGAAAAAAATTTACTTTTTGCAAAATTTGCACACCACTGGACAAACTATGCTGAATGCCTTGCGATAGATACAATTATTAAATACCTTGAAAAATTACATAGAGTAATCTTACCAAAAATTACATGGACTAATATTGAAATTAGCGATACACCAAGAAGTCGGGATGCAGATATTCTGAAGAGTATGAATCTCGCTTACAACCCACCTTTTAATGAAAAATACACTTATCCGAATTATCAATTTGAAATAGATACTTCTATCAAAAAAACACCAAAAATATTGGTGATAGGTGATAGTTATTGGTATGGTCCTGTGTATATGGGAGTTAATAAGTATGTCTTTGGAAACGGACAATTTTGGTATTATTACAACAAAGTAGTACCATCTCCTATTCAGGGAGAAAAAGTAGAAGTATGGCAATTAGATTTAAAGTCTAATATAGAAAGTAATCAAATTATTTTAATAGCATATAGTGACGGTGGCAATCTTGCAAATTACGGAAACAATTTCATTGATGATGTTTATTTATTATACACTAATCCAAAAGAATTCAAAACTTATTGGAAAAATAAGCAACAAATCCAGCAATATGCTAAACAAATAAGACAAACACCTCAATACCTAAAAAAAGCAACTATCTTATCTGAAGAAAATAAAATTTCTTTAGATTCAGCTATCTTATTTTTAAGTCATCAATTAAAGAAAAATCCTAATTTCCTATTAGAGTAAAATTAATCACTTTATTACTGTGAATTTCTCATTATTATATTCACTATCTTTATCCCTCCACAAAATCATATCATCAATTTTTTATCACTAATTAATTTATCAACGATTAAATTACAAACGCAATGAAGAAAATAAAAATTGGTATTTTATTTGGCGGCTCCTCTCGTGAAAGAGAGGTATCCTTTGCAGGTGGAAGAACAGTATATGATAACCTGGATAAATCCATATTTGAGGCTATACCTATTTTTATTGATAGTTTACATCATTTCATAATACCAGATTGGCAATACATCTATAAAGGTACTATCAGAGACTTTTACCCACCTGTTTATGCCATCCAAAATAAATCTATCAATTTTCAGTATTATATTGAAAACTTAGGACAACTAAGTAACGAAGAATACAATCGTATTATTAAAACTGTTGGAAAAAAAATATCTATAGAAGAACTCTCACAAACTATTGACTTTGCTTTCTTATGCCTTCATGGTAATAATGGTGAAGATGGTAAAATACAAGGATTATTAGAGTATTATCACATTCCTTATTCCGGTTCCGGACTTTTTTCATCTGCTTTTGGAATGAATAAAGCACTACAAAAAAAAATCATGAACGCTTTTAATTTCAATGTCCCCAAACATTTGCTTATTCAAAGAGATGAATGGAAAAATAAAAAACATAACTTTTATGAAAAAGCAGAAAAAGAAATAGGTTTTCCTCTTGTTGTAAAGCCTGCTAATCAAGGTTCTTCAATAGGTGTAAGCATATTGAAAGCAAAAGACCAATCACTCTTTAAAGCAGCACTTGAAAAAGCCTTCTTTACTTATAAAATAACAAGTGATACATGGCATCAATATACAGAAGAAGAAAAAACACAATGGGCTAAAAATTTTTCAGATATCAGAGAAAACATAGGATTACCTGCATTTATTGAAAACGACCTCATCAACGAACCTCAAGAACTAATTGAATACTTAAATCAATATCTTCAGAAAAATGACCATGCTTTCATTGAAGCATTAGACAGCGAAACAGAAGTTATCATAGAAGAATTTATTGAAGGAAAAGAATTTAGCTGTATTGTAATAGAAGATGAAAATGGGAAACCCATAGCACTCCCTCCAACAGAAATTATTAAGAAAGATTTATTATTTGATTACAAAAGTAAATATCTCCCTGGTTTAAGTAGAAAAATTACACCTATCGACTTACCTGACGAGCATATTGAAGCTATTCGTCAAGAAGCTCAAAGAATGTACACAACATTTCATTTTGATGTATATGCTCGTATTGATGGATTCATTACAACAAATGGAAAAATATACCTCAACGACCCTAACACAACTTCCGGTATGATGCCCTCTTCCTTTTTCTTTCACCAAGCGGCAGAAATAGGATTGAACCCATCTCAGTTTCTTACATACATTATTTACATTTCCCTCAAGAAAAGACAAAAACAAGCACTTGTCCCTCATGCATATAACAATATCATTGAAAGTATTAATAACTATCTTTCTAATAATAAACATACTAAACAACAGAAATTAAGAACAGCAGTAATAATGGGCGGTTATTCTACCGAGCGACATATATCAGTAGAAAGCGGTCGTAATGTATATGAAAAACTATCTTCTTCTGAGAAATATGACCCTTTCCCTGTATTTCTCATTCAATCAAGCAATGTACAATCTTTTGATTTGTATACTATTCCCATCCGTTTAATGCTTAAAGACAATGCCGATGATATCAGAGATAAAATACTTCAATACAAAGTACATCCTATCATCTCTAAAATAATCAATGAAGCATCTAATATTACTCAAAAGTTTGGTCAGATAAAAAATTTAGATGCACCTAAAAAAATTAGTTTTGAAGAATTAAAAAAAATGACCGATGTTGTATTTATTGCCCTACACGGAAGACCCGGCGAAGATGGGACTTTGCAAAACCATTTGAACAAATACAACATTCCTTACAATGGTTCAGATGTAAAAAGCTCCTCAATAACTATTAATAAGTACCAAACTAACGAAATACTAAAAAAGAATGGAATTCTAGTGGCAGAGCATCTACTTATCAATAAAGAAGATTGGAAAAATTTTCCTAATCATTTGAAAACAATCATACGAGATGAAATAAAATATCCTTTGATAGCTAAACCGAATGATGAAGGTTGTAGTAGTGCTGTAAAAAAAATTAAAAATGAAACTGAATTAGATGCTTATGCTGAAATTATTTTCAGAGAAACTCAAGAATTACCATCAAAAGCATCAGAAACTTTAAATATAAAATCAAATGAGGAAATTCCTATAAAAGAAGATTTTCTCATAGAAGAGTTAATCCATTCTAATGGAGCTAAGAGATTTTTAGAAATAACAGGGGGCATGCTTATTAAACATAGTGAAAAAGGAAAAAAAATATATGAAGTTTTTGAGCCCTCCGAAGCATTAGTAGAGGGAGATGTTTTAAGCTTAGAAGAAAAATTTTTAGCCGGCGAAGGACAAAATATAACTCCTGCTAGGTTTTCTAAAAATGCAGAGGAGCAAAAAATAATTTCTGACTATGTCAAAGAACAACTCCGAAAAACCGCAGAAATATTGAATATAGAAGGATACTGCAGAATAGATGCCTTTGTGAGAATATTTGATGTGAATCGTATAGAAGTTATCATCATTGAAATAAATTCATTACCAGGAATGACACCTGCTACTTGTATTTATCATCAAGCCGCTATTAATCAATACAAACCTTATGAGTTCATAGATGCTATTCTTACACAAAGTATAGAAAAAAAGCAGCTCCAAAAAATATGAAAAGACATTTGTGTTTCACAGGATTCATGGGAAGTGGAAAAACTACCATTGCCAAAGCCATCTCTGAAAAATCCAATATACCTTTTATAGACTTAGATACATATATTGAACTAAATGAAAGAAAAACTATTTCAGAACTATTTAAAGAGGGTGAAGAGATATTCAGAGAAAAAGAAAGTTATTATTTAAAGCAAGTTATACAAAATCCATCTAATTTAGTAATAGCCTTAGGGGGAGGAACTATATGTTTTTACGATAATCTAAAAATAGTTTTAGAACACTCTTGGCTTATAGCATTATTACCTCCTATTGATGTATTGTTAGAACGATTGTGGAATAATAAAAACAATCGTCCACTTATTAGTCACATCAACACAAAAGAACAACTTAAAGAATTTATAGAAAAAAAACAGCTTGAACGAATGCCTTATTATCGCCAAGCTGATTGGATAGTTGAAATCTAAATCATCTGAAAAACTTCATGTTTTTCTTAATAAAAAAAAACAAACTGCCATTTTATTCTTATCTAAGTCAATGGGAAATCATTAACTAAACCCTTATTACTACATCTTAATAATTTGCTCTCTATCTGGTCCTACCGATAGATATGATATTTTTATTCCTACATTTTCTTGAATAAAATCAATATATTTTAATAAGGCTTTTGGCAATTGTCTTTTAGTTTTACATTGAGATATATCTTTTTGCCAGCCCGGTAAATCTTGATAGATAGCACTGACACTATTATTATCCAAACTATAGGGTAAATAATCAATCACCTGATTGTTGTAATGATAATGTGTACACACTTTGATAGTTTCTATATTAGATAACACATCGGCTTTCATCATAATTAACTCTTGTACACCATTTATTTGAATAGCATATTTTAATGCTGGTAAATCTAACCAACCTACCCTTCTTGGTCTTCCTGTAGTAGATCCAAATTCTTTACCTACCTGACGGATATGCTCTCCTAATTCATCTGATAATTCTGTTGGAAAAGGGCCACTTCCCACTCTTGTGCAATAAGCTTTGAATATCCCATATACATTATCAATTCTATTAGGTGCTATACCCAATCCTGTACATGCTCCTGCTGTAATAGTATTAGAAGATGTAACAAAAGGATATGTTCCAAAATCAATATCTAACAGTGTTCCTTGTGCTCCTTCTGCTAATACTTTTTTACCTTTTAAAATCATGTCATTTAAATAATGTGCTGTATCTACTATTTGCATTTGCTTTAAAAATTCAATACTTTCAAACCATTCTTTGATTTGCTCTTCTTTGATTTCTGACCAATTATAAAACTTCAATAATTGCAAATGCTTTTGATATAGAGCATTAAACTTGTTTTGAAAATTTTCTTGCTCAATATCTCCAACTCTTAATCCATTTCTTCCTGTTTTATCCATGTATGCAGGAGCTATTCCTTTTAATGTAGAACCTATTTTATCTTTCCCCTTCATAGCCTCACTTGCCGCATCTATCCATTTATGTGAAGGTGTAATAAGATGTGCCCTTTTTGAGATAATTAATCTATTTTTTACTTCAATACCTTCAGCCTCTATAGTTTTTATTTCTTTCATCAAAACAATAGGATCTATCACTACACCATTTCCAATTAAGTTAATCAAGTTATCGCGAAATATACCACTGGGAATGGTGTGTAATACATACTTCTTTCCATTAAATATCAATGTATGGCCCGCATTTGGTCCACCCTGAAAGCGAGCAATAATATCATAAGAGGGTGATAAGATATCTACCAATTTACCTTTTCCTTCATCTCCCCATTGTAATCCTAACAACACATCTACATTTTTCATAAACAATATTTTATATGTAAAGTACAGGTTATTCTTTGTTTTGTGTAATAGCTATCATATTGAGTAAGCTAATCGCAGTTTCTCTTCCTTTTACAGCGGCTCTTTCTAATGCTTGTTGATAATTGTTAGTAGTTAAAATACCAAATATGAATGGAATGTTGTATTTTAAATTCAATTGTGTAATACCCTGTGTAACAGACATTGATACATAGTCAAAATGAGGAGTTTCTCCTTTAATAACAGCCCCAAGTGTAAGAATCCCCGCTATAGATGGTGTCTTTTTTTCTGCTAACAATCTTGCGGCAAAAGTAATTTCCATAGATCCGGGTACTTGCAAAGAATGTATGTTTTTTTCTTGAATGCCCTGCGATTTAAAAGTAGCCATTGCATCATAGTACATCATATCTACCAGTCTCGCGTTCCATTGAGTGTATATGATACCAATGTGAATGTTTTCTGGTTGGTGTAATGAATAAACTAATTGTATATTATCGGAAGCTAACATTAGTATTATTTAGCACCCGCTTCTAGATAAGTATTGATACGAGCGATATATTTTTCAATATCCTTGGCTTCAGAGCTAGTGGGAAACTCTTTTTTTATTCTCTCATAAAGCTCTAATGTTTCTTTATACTTTTTCTGATATTCTAAGGCTAAAGCAGCTTTTTTCAAAAATAATGGTGTAGTAAAATTATTTATTTTTTCATTAGCAGCTTTTAGATAGTAACGCACACCTTCTTCTGGTTTATTAAGTTCCATATAAGCATCACCAATGTTACCATAAGCCAATGGTTGATATATTTCATCTCCTAAATCATACTTTTCAAGATATTGAATAGCCTCTTGATACTTTCCTAAATGCAGATAACAAACTCCTGCATAAAAAGCAGCTAATGTTCCTGTCTTTGTATAACTATATTCTTCGTAAATTTTTTCAAAACCCATCATTGGCTTAGTTCCCTGTGAATATCTTACTACGGCTCCACCTTTTAAGGCTAAATTGAAACTATCTCTTTCAAATAGAGACTGGGCATAAAAAATTTCATCTGCTGCTTCTGTTTCTTTCATAGGCAACCAATAGAACTTATATCCTACGATAAGACCAATGAAAAGCAACAAGCCACCTCCTACATAATTGATAATTTGTTTATTTTTCTCATAATACCACTGAAACCATTCCCAGCTGTACAAAACAGAGGGCTCAGGTTTATATGAAACTTCTTCAAATTCAACAGACTCATTTTCTGGTTCGATATCGTCAGAGTTAGGTGTGTTAATATCCTTTATAGATTGATTTTCCATATTATCTTTCTTTTCTTCTGCCATAAAATTTCAAATTAGGGCTGCAAAGATACGATTTATTTTTTTATATGCAAAAATGCTTGAGTTATTCTTTGCATATCTACTTTTACTATAGAAGAAACATTATAAAAAGCGTAGAAGTAAAAATTAAAATGTATAATATAAATTAAAAAATGAAAAAACTAGGATTTTGATTTTTGATATTTAATAATGGTGGTTCTATTTTTAAATTTTAACTTGTATCTGTACAAAGTGTTGTCGTGGCGGTCTTACATCACCAGGTCTTGAAGTATATTCTTCGTTAAATACATTATTTACAAGGTAAGATATTTTCATTGTTTTAGTAACTTGGAATCCTATTCTTGCATCATGTATCCAATCACCTTTATTGTGCTTTTCACGATATTCTTTCAAACCTGGTAAAATATAAAACAAATCTATTCCGTATTCTTTAAAGATACTCTCTACAAAGCGTCTATCAATATTTTCCATGGGGCTTTGATAACGAGTGCTCCATCCAATACTTATAAACTTCCAGTCTAATTGAATATCATTTCTCAGTAAATGCCTATTGCGATATTTCAAAGTTTTTATTCCTGGCAATCCTAAAGTATCTCTTAATGGATCGTATCCCATCATGACGGGATCAATATATGTATATCCTCCAAAAATTGTAGTATTAACAGGACCTATTTTTCCTGTTCCTGCAATGGTTATTTCTGTTCCCTTAATAAGAGCATTACCTATGTTCTGGGACATAAATCCCACATAAGGTAAATCATTGAGGAAAAACCCTGTAGGACCATTTGGCGCGTAGATATTAAAAACAAATTCTACCATATTCCTATATTCCATATAAAAAGTGCAGATATCTATATACCCTTTCCAATCCAAAAATTTTACTGCTTGTTTTATACCAAGCTCTGCACTATATCCTCTCTCTGGTTGTAAGCTGGTGTTTGGGAAAATTTTTAAAGAACTGACACTGGTACTCACATATTTCTCTGCAATACTAGGAAATCGATATCCTTGTCCATAAGACATTCTAATAAATGTATAATTCAATAATTGATAGTTTAGGCCTAATCTTACAACAGGCTGAAAAGGCAAATCTTTGATTTTATCATTGATGTAACCTCGTGTATATGCCGTATCTATTTTAAAGTATTCTCCTCTAAGTCCTAATGAGATATTAAATTTGTTGAATTTAGCATCACATTGAAGGTATCCTGCATGATTTTTTCCAACATGTCTTCCATATAATGAATCTGAATATACTTGTTGTTGTATGTTTAAAGCCCCTGCAGTAATTGTATATCTGGTTAATCTTTTTTGATATTGAATCTCATTATAATATAATTCTGCTGTGGCATCCTGGTTTTTATCATTTCTATTTTGTGTTAAGAAGTAACGGCTTCTGACAGATATTTTATTATTTCTAACATTATAATTCACAAACGGATCTATATTAAATCGGTTATTATTATAGTTTTGAATGCTAAAACCTTGTGGAATATAAACGCTATCAGCATTTTGCCATAAAAAGAATAAGCCTCCTTTAGTATTCATCATATTCATATTCATTCCGATTGATAAACCAGAAATTTTTCTAAAATTATATCTGAGATTTAAATTTAATCTTCCTCTATCTTCTCTTTCAAGCATTCTGAAGCCATCATCAGAAAATAAATGTCCACCTATAACGACATCCAAATTATTTATTTTTTCACCGTATGCAAAATTGATTCCTCTTTGCCACTGTGATATACCTCTCCACCATTTATAAGATAAATTTCTTGGGGCGTCATAAGTTCCTGTAAATAAAGTAACATGAGTATATGGTTTGGATTTCGCATACATTGTTCGCAAGTTGATAACACCATTCAATGCTGACGAACCGTACAAGGCTGACGCTGCACCTTTAATGACTTCTACCTGCTCGGTAGTTTCCAGTGGTAAATAATTCCATTTGATATCATTAGCATCTGCACTAATCATAGGTACTTCATCTACTAACATCATTACTCTTGTTCCTGCACCATAGCTAAATCCACTTCCTCCGCGAATGCTGATTTGGCTATCATATACACTCACACCCGGCACTTGATTCATAATTTGATCTAATTGAGTAGTGTTTTTATTTTCAATTAAATTAGGTTTTAGAACATCCATACTTACAGTAATATCTGTGATATTTTGCTCATACTTTCCAGCTGCTACCACTACTTCATCTAACATTGCTTTGTTTTTAACCAATTGAATATCATGACTTAAGCTATCTATATTTTCATTAATATCAATAGTAGTAGTGTATGTGTTATATCCTACAAAAGAACATTCAAGAGTATATTGTCCTGCGGGGATTTTAATTTTATATCTTCCTTCAAAATCTGTAATTGTGTTGTGTTTTTTATTCAAAAGAATAATAGCACTTGGGATATTTTCATTATCAATATCTGTTACTTCACCATATAGTATTTTATGTTTAGTTTGAGAGTGAAAAAATGGTATCAAAAAACAAAAAAGAAAAATAAATAACTCGAAATACCTTGATTTTCCCGATAAACAAAAGATAATATTGTTTTTATATTGAATTTTTATATAAGTCATAAATCCTAAGCTTTGGTTTTAAAAAAAATATAAAATTTTAATTTATTATAATTCGTACTCATCCATTATTTTTGCGGAAATATAATACATAAAAATGAATAATATACTATTGTATCAAATAGCTTTGTGTAAGTTAAAAAATATTGGCGATGTAACGGGTAAGAATTTATTAGCTTACTTAGGTAATGCAGAAGAAGTATTTAAAGCTAAAAAAAGTCAATTGATAAAAATTCCAAATATTGGAGAAGCGATTGCTCACGATATTATTCAAAGTAGAAATGATGCTTTATTATTTGCAGAAAAAGAATTAAAACTCATAGAAGAAAACAATATCAACATTTGTTTTTATACTGATGCAGATTATCCCACAAGACTAAAATTACAACATGATTCTCCTTTGTTATTATACTATCAAGGGAAACCCTACTGGAATGAAGACAAAATAATAAGTATTGTAGGTACCAGAAAGCCAACTAACTATGGGAAAACCTTGGTGGATAAATTTGTTGAAGACATAACAGAATATCATCCTGTTATTGTGAGTGGGTTAGCTTATGGTATAGATGCTTTAGCACATCAAGCTGCATTGAAAAATAAATTAAAAACAATAGCAGTTCTTGGAAATGGCTTGCCACAAATCTACCCGCCTACACATTCTCACTTAGCTAAAGAGATATTAAATAATGGTACTTTGATATCGGAGTTACCTATCCATGCAGCACCTGATGCAGTTAATTTTCCAAGAAGGAACAGAATAGTAGCAGGATTAGCAGACGCAGTAATAGTAGTAGAAAGTAATATAACGGGGGGAAGTATGATTACAGCAAGTATTGCTAATAGTTACAATAAAGATGTATTTGCATTTCCGGGCAGAACAAATGACTTGTATAGCAGTGGCTGTAACGCACTTATCAAATTGAACAAAGCTGCTCTGATAGAAAGTGCAGATGATTTTGTGTACTTCATGAATTGGATAAAATCAGATAAAAAGAAAAAACAAGATGTCAATATCAATCTACCTTTAGATTTAAGTGTAGAACAAGAAAAAATAATCAACTTATTGAGAGAAAAAGGAAAACTACATGTAGATGAAATTGGTTTTTACACTCAACTAACACCGAGTCAATTATCTATAACATTATTGGAAATGGAAATTAATAACTGGATCCGCTCCTTACCCGGTAAGATGTATGAACTGTGCATATAATATTAAAATTCAAGATGTAAATTGAGAAATAAAGAATATATTTTGATATTCAGTTTTTATTATCTACCTATTCATTAAGCATATATCTATGCTAAAAATTTAGCACTTTTGTATCCATGAAATTGTTTTCTGCAAAACAATTAAAGGAAATTGATAAATGCACCATCGAACAGCAACATATTAGCTCATGGGAATTAATGGAACGTGCAGTGATGGCATTGTATAATAAAATGGTTACTCATTTATCCCTACAAAATACTATTCATATTTATTGCGGAAAAGGTAATAATGGCGGTGATGGTTTAGGACTTGCAAGATATTTAATTAATTCTAATTTTCAAGTAAAAATATTCGTTATACATCATTCAGAAAACGCCTCACAAGACTTTTTGATAAACTATCAAAAACTCATAGAACTACAACAAGACAAAGAGATATTAATGATTCAAGAAATAAAGCAAAAAAAAGATTATGAAAAAATTACCGTAGATAACAAAACGATTTGTATAGACGCTATCTTTGGAAGTGGTATTAATAAACCCGCTGTTGGAATCGCCAGAGAAGCTATTGATTTCATAAATAAGAGTTATAAAACTATATGGAGTATAGATACCCCATCAGGATTATTTTTAGATATGCCGAATCATCCGGATGATAGTATTATTAAATCGCATAAAACATACACTATTCAATTTCCTAAGTGGAGTTTTTTATTTCCGGAAAATGCAGATTTTGTAGGTGATTGGGAAATTGTAGATATTGGATTAGAACAAAAGTGTATCGAACAACAAAAAACTCTCTTTCATACAATAGATAAAAACTTTATCCAACAGATTTACATTCCTAGAAAAAAGATAAGCTCTAAATGGGACTACGGGCATTGTTTAATTATTGCAGGAAGTGAGCATTTTCAAGGTGCTGCTATTATGAATGTAGGTGCAGCTTTAAGAAGCGGTTGTGGATTAGTAAGTTTACATAGCGTTAGTAATGTATTAAATAATGTCATCCATCATTATCCGGAGTGTATACTCAGTAAAGCCAATCATTCAGAATATATATCTGACATTCCTGATATTACTAAGTACTCAACAATATGCTTCGGCAGTGGAGTAAGTACTAATGATGTAACATATACAGCATTAAAAAAATTATTATCAAATGTCACTCATCAAAAAATCATTATAGATGCTGATGGATTAAATATCATTGCAAAACATCCTGAACTATTGAAAAATCTACCATCAGGACAAACTATTTTGACACCACATATTAAAGAGTTTGACCGCTTATTTGGCACACACACACATCATTACTACAGAATACAAAAAGCTATAGAAATTTCTACCACAAGAAAAATCATTATTGTTTTGAAGTCTGCATATACATGCGTTGTATTACCATCCGGTGAGGTTTATTTTAGTACTTATGCTAATTCAGGTTTAGCAAAAGGAGGTAGTGGAGATATACTATCGGGACTAATAACAGGACTCTGTGCCCGTGGCTATTCTATTGAGAATGCAAGTATATTAGGAGTATATATTCACTCGCTGGCTGTAGAATTAGCCACTCACAAAATCCATCCTGAAAGTATTTTACCAACCGATATTATTCAATATTTTTCAGATGTATTTCATCAGATTCAAAATACATAAAAGAATCTTCTGTTTAGTCATTATGTTGATAGCTTGTTATTTCTTCAAAGCACAGTCTATTTCACGATTAATAGAAAGCATAAAACATTATGATTATTATCATACAAAATTGTATGCACATAAACTACTTTCCAAAAATAAAAAAAAGGCGGCCGCAGCGTATGCATTAGCGTATGTGTATTACCAAAATTATCAACCTTTTCACAATATAGATAGTGCAGATAAATATATTCACTTAGCAATCTTGAATTATCCACGCAAACCATATATTTCAAAATATGGTAAGATAGATAGTATGGACATTTATAATTTGTATGATAGTGTTACTATTGCTCAGTTCAGGAGAATTCAGCATCAATTGTATCCCAAAGTATATGATATATTTTTAAGTCAACATCCTTTTGTAAATCAAGAGTTAAAAAATATAATCAAAAAGCATCAGTACAAAAAAGTAGTAGAATATGTACAACAAATAAACAAAAGTGATACAACATTTTATTATCTTACCGAATATCCTCAAAATCCGCAATTACAAGCATTAGAGGCATTATTAGATAAACAAATATTTTATGAAACAACGACACATCAAACAGCAGCAGAGTATCTTTTGTTTTTGAGAAATTATGGAAAAAGCAATTATAGAGAAATGGCACTCCAATCATTGCTTGATATTTATATTAAAGAAAAAAACACATCAGGTTTATTGAGTTATGCAAAAGAATTTGCTACTGACAAATATTATGCTGAACAAGCATGGAAGTGGTTATTTACTTTGTCTGTCAAGAGATTTGACAATACAGAATTAGAGATATTTATTCAAGAGTATCCCGATTTTCCATTTAAAAAAGATATTTTAGAAGAAATAGAAATGAACTCTAAAATTTTAATTCCTTTTTCAGATACTTCTGAATATATTGGATTTATTGATACTTCTGGAAAAGTTGTTATCCCTCCCATATATGATGCAGCTAGTTCTTTTAGAGAAAACATTGCAGTGGTCGTTAAAAAAGATACAGCTTATTTTATCAATAAAAAGAATGAAAAAATTTTTTCAGAAGGATATAAGGAAGCTTATCCTTTTTACAATGGCTATGCACCTGTCTTTAAGGAAAATGCATGGTATTTTATAAATAGACTGTGTGTCAAACAATCTGATGAATTTGAACAACTCAATGAGTTATCTATAGATAAAAATTATGTGTTTAAGAAAAATAACTTGTACGGATTATGTGATTACAAAGGGCAAGTGATTATCCCGGCAATGTTTGAAAAATTAGGTGATTTTGAAAATCATAAAGCTTATTACATGGAAAATAATTTGTATGGAATAGTTTGGGATAATGGAAAAAAATTTGAAGCTAAGTATCAATGGTTATCAAGTTTTAATACATATAATATGGCTATTATTAAACAAAATAATCAATATGGAATAGTGAATGATGAGAATAAAATTATCCTGAATGCTGAATATGATTTAATTTTTCATTGTTTTGAAAATATCTATATGATAGTTAAAAATAAAAAATATGGCTACTTTGATGTTTTATCAAAATGTTTTGTTTTTTATCCTTTTACAGCAGATTTCAATAAAAACATGGAAGTAAAAAACTTTACGAATGGACATTACTTTAAACTTACTATTCAAAACAAAGTATTTATAGCAAGTAAAAATGGAAATATCCTGAATACATCAAAACCATATGAAGATGTACTAATTAGTAGTGATTTTATAGTTATAAAACATAAAAACAAATGGGGGATATGGGATAACCATCAGAATGTACAAAAGTTTATTTACAATAATATTTATTTATGCAATAATCATACTATTATAGCACAACAAGGAGATGAGTATTTGATATTAGATAAATCAAGCAATATAAAGTATAAAACTTTAAACCCTTTAAAGCATATTGCAAAGAACTATTATTATGAGGAGGGAGAAGATGGAGGCAAAATCATTGATATAACAGGGAAAGAGGTTGTGAAAGATATTGAGGACTATTCAGTAAATCATGAATATATTATTGTAACTAAAAAGAATGGTGTCATAAAAGTTTTATAGTTAAAAAAAACCCGAAGTATTTACAGAAAAACACTTCGGGACAACTACCTTCACCGCTTAAGATATTATTCTTCTGCAGTTGCGGATGAGTTTTCTTTACGACCTTTAGCTTCGGATACAATTAAAGGTCTTTCATAATGAACATAACCGTTTAGAGCCTCAATGGCATTTAGGGCTTCTGTGTCATTAGGCATTTCTACGAAGCCGTAGCCTTTACTTCTTTGAGTTTCACGATCTTTCACGATCTTAACTCTTTCTACTGTGCCATATTGAGAAAATAATTCTCTTAAGGCATTTTCTCTTACTTTAAAGCTAATGTTACTTACAAAAATGTTCATAGTATTCTTTTTTGCAAAAATACAAAATATATTTTTATCTAAAAAATTTTATTTTACATTTGTTAAAATTTTTAATTTATCTAAAACTATGAGCCCGAATTTGTTATGACGAACGAGGGTTAGCTAAATTCATCAACAAAGTCTTATTACTCAACAATCAAAAGATATAAAATTAAACTTTAATACTATCAAAAATTTCAAGTGTATTCTCAAAGCATTTAGCTGCCAACGCTGAATTATCTATCCTTTTTATTTCAGATAATTTGTCCAGAATATACCTCAAATAAGCAGGTTCATTTCTTTTTCCACGAAATGGAACAGGAGCTAAATAAGGCGCATCTGTTTCTAATACAAAATGTTTAATATCTACATTTTCTATTACTTGAGTTAAGTTGGAATTCTTGAAAGTAATAACTCCACCTATTCCTAACTTGAATTTATTGTAAGAAATAATTTTTTGTGCTTGTTTCAAATTACCTGTAAAACAATGAAACACCCCCTTTGGTATATGAGGCATACTATCTAATACCTGAAATATCTCATCAAAAGCATTTCTACAATGAATAGATACAGGATAATTATATTGCACTGCCCATTGTAGTTGGGTTTTAAAGACAATTTTTTGTTCTTCTAAAAATGTTTTATCCCAGTATAAATCCATTCCTATTTCACCAATTCCTGCAAAGTTTCTTTTATCTAATTCTTCTTTTATTTTACACAGTTCTTGTAAATAATTTTCTTTAACGCTGGTGGGATGCAATCCCATCATAGCGGCACATATATTGGGGTACTGATTCTCTGTTTGGTATAAATTAGTTATAGAATAACTATCTATATTAGGTAGTAATATCTTTTGAACCCCTGCAGATTGTGCTTTTTCTATACAAGAATTTCTATCTGTATCAAATTCTTCTGAAAATAAATGACAATGTGTATCTATAAGCATCTATAAAAATTTTAATTATAACAAAGCATAGTGTATTATTCTTTTATTTTCAAAATAATCATAAGGGAAATAATCAAAGATATTAAAAATAAGAGTATCTTGATAATATTTACCCATTTCTTTTTCCAATACTGACATTTCCCCGCCTTTTAAGTACAATATTCCATTTGGCAGAGGATGTAAATGCCTGGATTTTATTTTATTATAACAAAGTTTAACAAAATCAGGAAAATTAGTAACTGCACGACTTACAATAAAATCGTATTTTGATTTTATTTTTTCTGCTCTATCATGAATGATTGTAACATTATTTAAACGCAAAAATTGAGCAATTTCAGTAACTACGCGAATCTTCTTCTGAACACTATCATTCAAATAAAAATTTGTGTTAGGAAAGATGATGGCAAGAGGAATGCCTGGAAACCCGCCCCCTGTTCCTATATCCAGGATATCTGCATCAGGCAAGAAGTTTATTACTTTTGCTATCGATAAAGAATGTAATATGTGATGAAGGTATAAATGCTCAATATCTTTTCTGGAAATCAGATTAATTCTTTCATTCCAATAAAGATATAATTCCTGTAGTTGTTGTATTTGTTTTTTTTGTGTTTGATTTAAAGATGGAAAGCATTGAAACAATATCTGTAACTCTTCTTGAAATGTATTCATGTTATTCATTCTCTCTTTTCATTGATGTTATGATGTGATGTAATACTCTTCGGGCTTTAAATAATTCGGATTTTATAGTATTTGAAGTCGTATTCAATTCTTTTGCTATTTCATCACAAGACATATCTTGATAATAAAACATTTCAACCACTTTTTTATATCTGGGTGTTAGTTTTTCCATTATAAGTTTAACAAAAGCAACTTTTTCCTGTTTCAATAAGTTCTGAATAGGGTCGTCTGTAGGTGATGTAAGATACTGAGCAAAAGTAGATTCTGATTCTTCAGTTATGTATTCATCAATAGAAGAGGTATTTAGATTTTTTTTATTTCTTAATACATCTATTGCTCTGTTAATTCCAATTCTAAACAACCAAGTGCTGAAGGCAAATTTTGGATTATATTCATTTAATCTTGCAAATGCCTTACCAAATGTTTCAAGTACAATATCTTCTGCTACTTCGTTATTCTTTACTATTCTCATGACAGAGACTTTCAAAGAAACCCTATATTTCTTCAGTATAGCCTCGTAAGCGAATTGATTACCTGCCAAAGCTTTTAAAACAAGATTGTAATCCTCTGTTGCATTTGGACTTAAGTGAGATAGATTGTCGTTAATGTCTTTATTTTTGTCTTTGTTCTTTTTTGAAGGCATTATAATTTTTTTATTTTTTTATACATTGCAATGTAAATATAAAAAACAATCAATATTGGCTCCAAGATAAATGCTATATGATGTAATTTTTTTTCATCAAATTTCTTCGCAGCATAATACATAATAGTAGTTTGAGTGATACATTTAAGTATCAATATCAGCAGTATCCATTGCCACAGTTGTGGAAATGTAAAAGTAATAGTTATAATGCTTACATAAAAAAATATAATAGAGAATAATATCCATGCTAATATTATTTTATGAATGGTTTTGTATAAAGAAGATGTGCTGATATGTCTGGCTTTTTGAAGTAACCAATGTTTGAAATTTAATGGTGGTTCTGAAATTGTAAATGCGGCTTTATCTATGCATATTGCTGTATTAGTAGGTGTAGATGTTTCATTGACAAATAAATCATCATCTCCTGAAGCAAGGTGATAATGATTAGCAAATCCTTTATTTTTGAAAAATAATGTTTTTACATAGGCTAAATTTCTGCCCACACCCATATAGGGATTTTTTCTAATAACAGATGAAAAATATTGTAAGGCGATGGTCAATGTATCATATCTTATAATTTTATTTAAAAATGAATTTTCCTCTCTATATTTTCCATAGCCTAATACTATTTCTTTGTTATCATCAAAATGGCTTACCATGATTTTTAGCCATTGATTAGAAGAAGGTTTACAGTCTGCATCTGTAAAAACAAGGTGTTCGTATTTAGCATGTTTAATACCTATGAACACAGCCATTTTTTTTCCGTGCTTGTAGTTTTCACTTAAAGGGACATTAATCTTTACCAATTTATCTGGATAGCGATTAAGATGTTGATCTATCACCTGTTCAGTGTTATCTATTGAGCAATCATTTACTACAATAACTTCATATTGAGGATAGTCTTGTTGTAAAACAGAAGCAAGGTTTTCTCTTAGATTTTCTTCTTCGTTCCGTGCACAAATAATAACAGATACAGGGATGTTTTTTTCGGCCCATGTGTCTTTGTATAAAATAGCAGGTAAATAAAATTTCAAATATGTAAAAACAATAGCAATGAATGAAAGCAACAGAATACCCCCTATTATCCATTCTAAATTTGTTTGTGGAATATATAAATAGTTTTCCATGATAACTATTGCATATGTTTTAGTAAGCGTAATCAGAGAGGTATTCAAAATCAGGCATGAGTTTTCCTTTTTCACAAATAGTAGCTCTTTCTATAATTTTATCAGGATCATCAGAAATCAAAAAAGGGAGTACTCTTTCCTGTAGATCTTTAGCAAATCCATCGCTCGCGTCTCTTGGAAGTTCGGTAGGTAAATTATCTACTGCCATTACTAATATACAATCCTTTTTGAATGGTAAATCTTCTTGAAGAGTGTGTATATTAAACCCATAAAAAGGGTTTTCAACGGAACTTGCACGAATAGTAGTCGGTATAGAGCCATTGATATCACAAGTAATATCAGCAATCACACTAATTTTAAAGTCAGGTTGTTGTACATGCTCTAATGTAAACATTTTTGGGGATCTTGGATCCCAATAATGAGCAGATATGTATATATCAGCATGTTTTGTAAATGGTGGAAATTTAGATACAAAGTGTTCAGGATGTTGAAAGAAATCGTTCAGGTCAAAATTGTGATCGCCTTTTCTTTCGACATAATCGCGTGGTGTAAGTTGAGTATAAACGGGTTCCCTGTAATTGGTCATTAAAAATTCTTCAGGAGTAACTCTACGAATATGAAGTGTACTAAGAGTTTCAATGACACCATTTGCTACCCTTCCACTACCGGTCATTACTATTTTGATATTTGGAAGTTTTATTCTTTTTAGTTCCTCTTCCATTTCTGCTCTATCTCTGCATTGGTATGCTGGTTTTAGACGGAATAAATCATATTTTAAGCCATAACCTCTTATTCCATTATAAGCTCCTACAATTCCTGCATATCTTCCGAATCCTATGATTCGGTTGTTATTCTTATCAGTAAGCGTTTCATAATCAATCATTGAAACAGAGTTTTTTATCAATGCTTTCATCAATGATTGATTGTGTTTCTGTTTTTTAATTACATGGGCAAAAAACATGTACATTTTATCTGGGATAATTTTATCTATTGGCACTTCTTTAACCCCCATTAATAAATCACAATCAGATAAATCCTCTTGTAATGGAATACCAAAAGCAGTGTATTCTTCATTAGAATAACATCGTATATCACTTGGCTGAACAACGATAGAAAGATTAGGATATTGTTTTAAAAGTTCTGAACAAACTAATGGAGTAAGCGGTACTCTTCTATCTATAGGTTTTTTTTCTTCTCTTAAAATGCCTATTTTCATTTTTTTCATAAGGAGAACTATTTATGAATTATATTATTTTAATTAAGTTTGCAAATGTAATGGTTAAAAAGATATTTTATATTTTTTTTATTTCATCTTTTGTATATAGGTTATTTGCACAAAGTGATATTTACTACAAAAAATACTCACCTAAAGAATTAAATAGTGACTTAAACATATTAAAGCAGGTATTATTAGATATACACCCATCGGTTGATTTTTATCATGATTATGACTGGTATAAAAATTACTTTGATACCGCATTAAATGTTGATAAACCAATAACAGAGAGAGAATTTAGAGCTTTAATAAAGAAAAAACTAAATGTATTACAATGTGGACATACCAGTATACTACCATCTAAGACATACAGTAAATTTTTAGATAAAAAACCGTTTAGCGTAATCCCTTACTACATGATATATTCCAAATCATATTTAATCAACATAAAAGGAATAGAAAAAAAAGATAGCGTATTGAAATTTGGAGATACTATTATTAAAATTAACAACAAAGATATTACAGAATATGCTGAAATGTTTAAATATTATCTATATGTAGATGCATTTTCTAAAGCATCTCAAGATGAAATGATACAAAAAAATTTTATTTTTTATTATTCTTCATTATTTGATGAAGATAGTGTAGTAATGACTAAGTTAGAAAATGGACATCCCAAAGATGTGATTATAAATAAGAGAAAATATACACGGATTTCGAATGAACTTTGGAAAATGAAAACCGATACTTTGATGAAAAAGTATGGAAAAAAAATTTTTGCAGGAGCATACCTTGATACCAATAAAAATGTATTCTATATGAAAATAAAGGTATTTTCCGGAATTAGAATGAAACGATTTTTCAAGAAAACATTTAAAATTTTACAACATAATCGCACCAATGTTTTAATTATTGATTTAAGGAATAATCCAGGAGGAAAAATAACTCAATCTTTGAATTTACTCAGTTATCTACTACCCCAATCAGATAGCATATTTTATGAAACTCGCATTTCTAAGTTTAAACAAAAAAAATATCTTCATAAAAAATTAGACTATAAAATCATTAAGCTATTTATGAAGTTAAGCAAGAGAAATACAAAAAATATGTATATGGAGAAAATAAAGAAAAAAAATAAATACCATTTTGATGGAAAATTATATCTTATTACAAACAGTAATACATTTTCAGCAGCTAATCTTATCTGTGTATATTTGTCTAAAAAACGATTACATACAAAAATTGTAGGCACTGAAACTGCTGGAGCTATATGGGGTAGTAACGCGGTAAGTTTTTTAAAATTAATTCTGCCAAACACAAAAGTAAAAATTTTAATTCCTACTTTTCGCATTTATCATTCTAATTTATTCAAAAAAAGAACTTTTGATAATAAATATGCCATGTTTTCTATAGTTCCTGATATTCCTGTATATTACATGCCTTTAGATTTTTTGTATAAAAAAGATAAAGCATTAGAAGCTATTTATTTTGATTTAATCAAATAAAAATTTTATGAAAGTATTCAATGATATTTCTTTATTACCATACAATACATTTAAGGTAGATGTGAAGGTTAAAAAGTTTATTATAATTGATGATGAGAATGAATTAAAGAGCGTCGATATTGATAAAAACAATTATTTAGTGTTAGGTGGTGGAAGTAATGTATTATTTACCAAAGACTTTAATGGTACTATTTTGAAAAATGAAATAAAGGGAAAAAAGATTATTGAAGAAACAGAAGAGTATATTGTATTAAACATTAAAAGTGGTGAAATATGGCATGATATTGTAATATGGACAGTAGAAAATAATTGGAATGGTATAGAAAATCTGGCTTTAATACCCGGAACAGTAGGAGCCGCACCAATTCAAAACATTGGTGCATACGGCGTAGAAATAAAGGATGTTTTACAAGATGTAAGATTCTTCAACTTTGAAACAAAAAAAATAGAGATATTGAAATCTGATGAATGCCAATTTGGATACAGAGATAGTATATTTAAGAGGTCTTTAAAAAATAAAATTTTTATCACAGATATTACTATTAAACTAAGGAAGAAAAATCATGTGTACCGAACAGACTATGGAAATATAAAAGAAGAATTAACTAAAAGAAACATACAAGCATTAAGCCCTAAAGTTATTGCAGATATTGTAATGGATATAAGAAAAAGCAAGTTGCCAGATCCTGCAGAAATAGGTAACGCAGGAAGTTTCTTTAAAAATCCTGAGGTCAATTTAGAAACATATTTAAGAATAAAAGAAAAATATCCTGATGTAGTTGTATTTAAATTAGAAAATGATAAATATAAATTAGCAGCAGGGTGGCTCATAGAACAATGTAACATGAAAGGATATGAATATAAAAATGCAGCCGTACATATTAAACAAGCATTAGTGTTAATAAATAAAAATCATGCAACAGGTAAGGATATTTTTGAACTATCTGAAATCATTAAACAAAAAGTTTTTAGTAACTTTGGAGTGGAATTAGAAAGAGAAGTGAATATATACTAAATGAACTCAGCTACCCCACATACACTTAATAATACCCTTGCTGTACCTGAAAAAAAAGATTCGTTGAAGTGGGATTTCTTTGATATCACAATTTTTTTACACTTTTTTATACCAAGTTATATTTTATTTAAAGAACCATTTGAGTTTTATATTACTTACACTTTTATAATTTTATATTTGCCATTTTTAGCTCTTAAATATCGTATTCCTCGCGGAGTTTGGTGGATTCTGATTATACTTTTACTTACAGGTCTTCTCAATATATGGTTGGACAATAACACTTATAAAAATTTCTTTAAAATATACTTGAATATATTAATAAATATTATTTTTTATGGAACAATAATGGCTTACTACAACTTTGATGTAGAAACAATGTTTAAAAGATATCTTAAAGGCGCTGTGATTGTTTCTATTTTTGGTATATTACAGTTATTAGATTATCAATTAGGGCTACATTTATTAAATTTAAGAAATTTTGGATTTAATAAATGGGG
>FWPU01003806.1_pt1 | contig 36886 bp, 31 predicted proteins | sample 2228361 | NCBI WGS metagenome assembly FWPU01 (sample SAMEA103939777, study PRJEB20133) | metagenome
CGCCGATGGCCCCGGCGACGCGCGGCCAGAGATCCGGCGGCGCCTCCGGGGCCGCCGCGCTCCGCAGGATCCTCTCGTTTCCCTCGATCCCGCCAAGCAGGGCGGCGCAGGAGTCGCAGGACGCCCGGTGAGCCTCGAAATCTCCGCGGTCCCCGAGCGTCCCCGCCACGCGGTCGAAGACCAGCTCGCGGAACTCCGCGCAGTTCATTACCCCTCCTCCTCCGCCGCGTCCCTCAACATCGGCCTGAGGGTCTCGTGCGCCAGGAACAGCCTAGACTTCACCGTGCCCATCGATATCTCCAGGACCTCGGAGATCTCCTCGTAGGAGAGACCTCCGAGGTACCGGAGGCTGACGATCGCCCTGAGCTTGGGGGAGAGTCGCTGAATGGCGCGCTGCACGCGCTCGTCCGCCGAGCCGCCCCAGCCGGCCTCCGCTCCGCAACGGGACGCCCCGCGGCGCATGCGGTCAAGGATGCGTGCGCGCCGCGCCGCCTCGTTCGCCCGGTTGATCGCGTGGTTCACGGTCACCCTGAAGAGCCAGGTGGAAAACTTGCTCTGGAACCGGAACGAGTCGAGGTCGGCGTGGAGCTTTACGAAGACCTCCTGAGCCAGGTCCGCGGCCGCGTGGTACTCGCCGAGGATGCGCCAAGCGGTGGCGAACACCTTGTCCTTGTACTTTTCATAGAGCGCCCGGAACGCGTCCGGGTCGCCAGCCAGGTGTCGCCGCACCAGGCCCGCGTCGCCCCCGGCGCCCTCCGCTTCCACGTCTTCCGACACGCGGATCCCGCTGAAATGTTCGGATAGTTTATACCGGAGATGTCCGTCCGCGGTTTGATTTCGTCCGTCCCCGCTAGGCCCGGCGAAGGGCGTCGCGGCCGCGCAGCGCCTTGGGAGGCCCCAGTATCTCGCCGGCGACGACCAGCCTTGCCCCGAAACCCCAGCGTGGATTCCTCAGGAGGGCCTCTTCAAGCGATGGGCGCCCCGGCTCCTGAACCGCCGCCGCGACGGGCTGGACGACGGGCGCCGGCGGCGGCTTCACCACCGGGGCGGGCGGAGGCGGCGGAGGCGTCGGTCGCTCAACCGGGACGGGCGGAGGCGCCGGTTCCGGCTCATCGATGACCTCGATCACCTCGACCTCGAGCGGCCCGGCGCCGGAGGAGGTCCTTTCCTCGTGCTGCCGGCGCCGCCTCCGGATGTACGGCCCGAAGACCTCGTCGACGACGTCCTCGTAGGGCAACCGCGGCTCCGGGGGCGGAGGTCCCTCGACCTTTTCCCCGCGTTCCAGCGCGCGGCGGTGCAGTACCCAGCGCACCATGGCGACGGCAAGGACGAAGACAACCACCCCGACCTGGAGGATCAGGTTGATCAGCCGCTCGTCGACGCCGCTCATGGCTCCGCTCCCCCTTAGGGATGCGCCGGGGGCTTGTCCGGCGGTCGCGCCTCCGCTATCGACTTCCTCATGTCGGTGTCCGCCTGCAGGTTCCTCAGCCCGTAGTAATCCATGATCCCCAAGCGGCCCGAGCGGAAGGCCTCGGCAATGGCCAGGGGGACTTCCGCCTCGGCGAGGGTGACCTTGGCGCGATTCTCCTGGTCGAGCGCCTTCATCTCCTGCTCGCGGGCCACCGCCAAGGCGCGGCGCTTCTCGGCCTCCGCCTGGGCCATACGCTTGTCGGCCTCCGCCTGGTCGGCGCGCAGGCGGGCCCCGATGTTGTCGCCCACGTCCACGTCGGCTATGTCGATCGAGACGATCTCGAAGGCCGTCTGCGAGTCCAGGCCCTTCTCGAGAACGCCCTTGGATATGCGGTCGGGGTTCTCAAGGACGTTCTTGTAGGTTTCGGCCGAGCCGATCGAGCTGACGATCCCTTCCCCGACGCGGGCGATTATGGTCTCCTCCGTCGCGCCGCCCACCAGGCGTTCGAGGTTGGTCCGGACGGTCACGCGGGCCTTTACCCTCAGCTGGATGCCGTCCCTGGCCACCGCGTCGAGCGTCTCGCGCCCCTTCTTGGGATCGGGGGCGTCGATGACCTTGGGGCGGACGCTCGTCTGGACCGCGTCGAGGACGTCGCGGCCGGCCAGATCAATGGCCGCCGCCTGGTCGAAGGAGAGGGCGATGCGGGCCTTGTTGGCCGCGATCAGCGCGGTCACCACGCGGATGACGTTGCCCTTCGCCATGTAGTGGGCCTCGAGCTTGCCGGTTTCCACGGGGATCCCCGCCTTGACCGACATGATCCGCGCCGTGAGGATCGTGCGGGGGTCGACCTTGCGGAGGAACATGCCGAAGAGCTGGAAGAGACCCACGTCGGCGCGTGCAGCTATGGACTCGATCCACAGGCGGCCGAACTTGATCAGAAGGATCAGGATAACCAGCCCTATCACTACCGCCGCGACGATCCCGACGACCAGGAGATTGTCCATCCTTCCTCCTTCTCAGATGGCCTTCACCACGATCCTGTTGCCTTCCACCTTCACCACGCGGACGCGCCTGCCCCGTTCCACCAGCTCCCCGGAGGTCACCACGTCGAGCTTGTTGCCGTCGATCACGACCATCCCGGCCGGCCTGAGCTCGGTGGCCGCCTCTCCCTCCTTGCCGACGTATACGGAGTAGTCCCGGGCGAACGAGACGCTGTCCTCGAGGGAATCCTTCAGTCCCAGCCTCTCGAAGGCGACGTATAACGCCGCCGGCACGACCACCAGCGCAATGGCGACTTGCGCGGCGCCGACACCCCAGTGATGCTTGAACCCGAAGACGATCGCTGTCCCCAGCGCACCCAGCCCAAGAAGGCCCATCACCACGCCGGGCATGAACGTCTCCACCACGATGAGCCCCAGGCCGGCCAAGTACAGGGCCAGGACGATCCAGAGATCCATCGCTCAGCGCTTCGCTTTCCGCACCAGGGTGCGCATCCCCTCGACCTTCAGCACCTCGACCTGCTCCCCCGCGGCGACGAATTCCCCCTCGGAGACGACGTCGAGCACCTGTCCGTCGATCTCTATCTTCCCGCCCGGCCGCAGCGGCGTCACCGCGCGCGCCATGCGGCCCACCAGGTCGGGCGAGCCCTCTGGGGCGGGCGCCACGCCGGCGACATCATCCTTCAGGACGATGCGGCCCAGGATGGGCACCTTGGGGAGGAACCGCAGCAGCGCCATGACGCCGAGGGCGGCTGCGACGAAGGAGCCGGCCACTCGCCCTATCGAATGGGTGAATATGCTCACCTGCCAAGGGGCGGCCTTGGGGTCGGGCAGCGCGAAGTCCTGGAAGGAAAGCACGAGCCCCGCGAAGATGCAGAGCGCGCCGAGCACCGCGAATATGCCCGTTCCCGGCATCACCAGCAGTTCCACCGCCACAAGCGCCACGCCGGCGAAGAATAGGAGTATCTCGGGAACTTCCGCCAGCCCCGCGAGGTAGTTGCCGAAGAAAAGAAGCCCCAGCGCCGCGATCCCGATCGCGCCGGCGGCGCCGAATCCCGGCGTCTTGAATTCCACCCAGATGCCCAGGATGCCCACCGCCAGGAGCACGAACGAGACGATCGGCTGCGCCAGGAAACCAACCATGTTCTCCGACCAGGACGGGGTCACTGTTTCCTCGGTCACGGATGTAAGCCCCATGTCTTCGTAGATCTGCCCGCGGCTCTCGGCCACGCGGCCGAGCCCCGCCGCCTCCGCCTGCTGGTAGGTCAGCGTCACGAGCTTGCCAGCCGGATAGTAGGGCGTCGGGGGTATGTCGAACGACCGCCCCTCCGCCCTGAGGCGGTCGATGTCCGAAAGCGTCAGGAACCTCTTCTTCCCGTCGAGGTTGATCTCGTAAATCGTGTGGTCCTGATCCACCATCGCGACGATCAGGTTGCCGGGGTAACCGTTCTGTTCGGCCCGGGCGCGGAATTTCTCGCGCGCCACCGACAGGCCCTTCTCGCCCACCGGGACCATACCCTGGGGCCCGACCATCACGGGCGCCGCACCGCCGATGACCGCCCCCGGCTGCAGGTACATCTTCTTGCACGAGACCGCCAGGTAAACGCCCGCAGAGACGGCCCCCCATTTCATCCCACCCTCAGCGTGGCACACGTACGCCGCCGTGGGAATGGGCTCCAGCTTCTGGATCTCCTCGCCGATCGCCAGCATGTGGTCCACTTGGCCGCCCGGCGTGTCGATCTCCACAAGCACCAGCGACGGCTTGACCTCGCGAATCCTGCGGGCTGCGCGGCGCATCAGCGCCACGTGAGTCACGTCCAGCGGGCCCACGATGGGAACGATCACGACCCTCGACGCCGGAGGCCCACCCGCCTGCCCCATCAGGGCCGCCGCCATCACCGCTGCCGCCGCCGTCTTCCTCATCGCCGCTTGCATTTTAAGGGTGCCCTTTATCGCTGTCCACCCCCAACTGTTACCGAAATCGCGTCGCTATTTCGTTAACAGTTGCGCAACTGTCAACGAAATAGCGACGCGAAAACGGTAACAGCTCGGGGGCTATACTTCGGGGAGATCTTCGGGGGTTTGGAGGCCGAGCGGCCTGATGAGGGACTGGTGGATCCGCCTGACACGCTCCACCTGGCCCTTGGCGGGGAAGCGCTCGTAGAACCCTTCGGACCTGAACTTCGACACCTCTTCCCGCCACGCTCCGAGAAACGCCTCGAAGCACCCCGGTCCTTCACCGGCCCGCCAGTGGTCCATAAGCCCGCGCTGCTTGATCAGGTCGCCGAGGACCCTCACGAGGGCCTTGATCGTCACGTCCTTGGTGACCATGTAGCGGTGGTTGCGGCCCCATCCCTCGGCGAGGACCGCCGCGGCGCCCTTGAAAAAGTCCCTCAGCAGCTCGTACATCCTCTCCGGCCTCTTGAAGGCCTTAGGATGCGCCACCACGAGCTTGTGCACCTCGTTGAACAGCTCGGACTGGAGTATCCATTTCTCCTGTCTGGACCGGCCGCCGAGCCTGTTGATCCTGTACTGGAATGGAGAGTCCGCCTCCGCGTAGAGCATGTTCACCACCTTGGCGGCGAATTTCTTCTCCGGGCTCTCCCAGGAGACCTTTTCGTAGAGATCCACCAGATGCGACTTGTTGATCCGCGTGTGGGTGGAGTTGATGATTACGAACATCTCCGTGGCGAAGTCGGCGCTCTTCCCGTCGAAAATCATGCAGGGCACCTCTATCCCGTCGGCCTCCGCGGGGTGCTTCTTCTGAAAGAAGTAGAGCCCCGCGGCCCGGTGCTGGCCGTCTATGACGAGGTATTTGCCCTCGGGCTCGCGCAGGTTGCCGATCGACCGGTAGTCCCCCAGCGGCTCGAACCGCAGCGCCTCCTCCGTGAACAGGAGGATCGCGCCCGGCACCAGCGGCTGCGTCGCCGCCGTCTCGAAGAAATTCACGATCGCCCGGACCTTCCTCCTGTTGAGCGTCCTCTGGAAGGCCCTGTCGCTCCGCTCGATCGCCGCGATGAACTGCGCCACCTCGTCGTCGCCCGGCGCGGCGGCCGGTATCTCCTCCCCCTCCAGATGGAACCGGCTGATGAACCTCACCTTCCGGAGCAGATCCGGCGCCCTGTAGCTTACGAAGTAGAAAAACGCCTCCTTCTGCCTTACGCACGTGGCGAGCATCCCTCCAAATCTACCGCCGCATCCGGATCCGGGTCAAGTCCCGGGCCCCGCCCTGCCGAATCATCTTGTGATCGCCAGGAGGGAGGGTGGAGACTGCCCGGTCGCTCGGGGCCTACTACACGCCGGCGGGACTCGCGGAGCCCGTCTGTCGGTGGGCCGTCCGCGACAGGTCGGACACCGTTCTCGACCCGGCCTGCGGCGAAGGCGCCTTCCTCACCGCGGCGGCCGCCCGGCTGATCGACCTCGGGGCCGAGCCCAGGCGGCTGCCCGATCAGATCTCCGGCGTCGACCTCGACGCCCGGGCGCTGGCACGCGCGCGCGGGGCGCTTTTGTCCCGCCACCCCGGCTTCAGATGGGCGCGGATCTCGCAGGACGACTTCTTCCTCTTCGCGCAGGAGAACATAGGCCGGGTGGCGTTCGACGCGGTCGTCGGCAATCCCCCCTTCCTGCGGACCCAAGGTCGCGCCTCCGGGGCCAAGCGGCGGGCGCTGCGCGTCGCCCACCTCCTGGGCGCCGCACTCACGGCCGACGCCAGCTCCTGGGCGCCGTTCGCGGCCGCCGCCTGCGGTTTCGTCAGGCCCGGGGGCCGCCTGGCGATGATAGTCCCGCGCGAGGCGCTCTTCGTGAACTACGCGCGCCCGCTGCTAGGGATGCTCGAGCGCCGGTTCGCGGCGGTCCACCTGGTGGCGCTCGGCGAAGAGTGGTTCGACGGCGCCCTCGTAAAGGTGGCCCTGATGCTCTGCGAAGGCCACGGACCCGGCGCCCTCCGCCTCCACGAGGTCCGCGCGCTGGGAAGGATAGAGGACCTGGTGAGCGAATCGCCCCTTCCCGTTCCCGCCCGCCCATGGGTGTGGGAGAGGATCCCCCGCGAATGCCGCGCGGCGGCCTCGCGCATGCTGGAGTCGCCCGACCTGGTCCCCCTCACGGAACTGGCGGAGCTCTCGATAGGGGTGGTAACCGGCGACCGCGACTTCTTCACGATGACCGCCGCGGAGGCCAGCAGCCGCGGCATCCCCAACCGTTTCCTCGTGCCGGCGGTCTCGCGCCCGTCGCAGCTGGCCGGTTGCGTACTGGAGACGAGCGACCTCGACGGGCTCGAGGCCGCCGGGGAGGCCTGCCATCTGCTGGCCGTCCCGCCCGACTACGCCGGCGGCTGCGGTCCCCTGGACGCCTACCTGGCCGAGGGGACATCGCGCGGGATAGACCGGAACTACAAGTGCCGGACCCGCAGGCCTTGGTACTCCGTACGCCGCATGATGGAGGCGCCCGACGCGCTACTCGGATACCTGGTCAAGTGGCGCCCCCGGCTGGCGGCCGACCGCGCCGGCGCCCACTCGACCAACAATATCCACCGGCTCTGGTTCCGGGGCCCGTGGGAACGCCACGCCGACGTGCTGGCGGCGGCCTCCCTCAGCGCGGCGACGATGCTGAGCGTCGAGCTCGTCGGCAGGATCGCCGCCGGCGGCGTGCTGAAGATAGAGCCGGGGGACGCTCACCGCATACGCCTCCCGCGCCCCGAGGCGCTCCTGCGCGCCAGGCGACCGGCGGAGCTGGCCCGCGCCGTCGACAGGGCCCTCAGGGAGGGCCGCGACCGGGACGCCTACGCGATCGCCGACGAGCTGGCGTCGCGCTCGCTCGGATGGCGTGCGCGCGACCTGGCCCGACTGAGGCGCGCGCAGCTGGAACTGCGGGACCGCAGGCTCAAGAGAGACCGGCCCGGAGCGCAGGCCGTCGGGGATTTGTGAAGCCCGGCTCCTGCTACAGGATCTTGGAAAGCTTGCGCGCCAGACCAGCCGCCTGAGAACGAAGGGCCGAGGTGTTCCTGCCTGGGAAGAATCGCCTGTAGACCAGAAGCTCATCGATCTTCTCGTTCCAGTGCCCCAGCAGGTATGTCCAGTCCGACAGCACACGGTCCAGATCCTCCGGGGCCTTGAGCTTCTTCCCCTTCATGAGGCGCCGGGCCTTCTCCTGCACCTTTTCGGGCTCGACGATCCTGCCCTGAACGACCTCGCGGCGGACCTTCTCGCGTATCTCGGGATCTGGGATGCTCCTGACCTTTCTGGCGATCTCGCTGATCCGGTGGACAGGCAGCTTGTGCTCGACCGCCGTCTCTACCATCTCCTTCCCGCCGAACCTGTGGGCCTCGAGCGCCGTGCGGCCCGCGATCTTGCGGTCCCTAATGGCGCGGCGGACCGTCCCTTCCATCTCGAGCATGGAGAGCAGGTCCCTGATCCAGGCCTCAGAAAGACCCACGAACCGGGAGACCCGTTTCATGGCCTCACCTTCGCTCATGCGGCGGGCCATGAGCCTCTGGATCAGGGAGTGAAGCCCCTCGGCCTTCTCAATGTCAGTCAGCCCCTCGCGCTGGAAATTCTCGGCGAGGGACTGGAGCGCCATCTCCTCGTCGGAGAGCTCGTCCACCTCTACGTCTACCTTTTCCCACCCCAGCATCTTCAGAGCCGCCAGCCTGCGGTGGCCGTAGCACAGCTCCACCTTCGAGCCTTTCATCCGGCCGCGGAGCGAACCCGGCCAGAGTCCGGCCTCCTTGATCTCGTCGGCCAGCGCTCGGATCGTCTCCCTGTCCATCTTGCGGCGGGCCTGGAACGGATTGGGAAGGATATCCTTGATCGGGACTTCCACTTTCATGTCGAGCCCCTCCTCCCGACGCTGCTCCGCCGGCTCATCTTCGTTACGCCGCCCCTTCTATCACACGAAACCCGTACTGTCAACGAATCGCGCCGGCCGGAAAAAAATTGACGATTGAAGAATGCGGGCTAAAATATTCTTGCCTTCCGATGTCACCGCGCTCCGGGGGAGGCCCGCGCGGTAGAGGCGGGGGAAGCCCGTGACCTCCAACGACCGGGAGAAGGTTCCGCCGTGGCAAGACTAGTCCTGGAGTTGAAGGGAGAGAGGCGGGAAATCCGGTTCGCCGGGCCGATCACGATCGGCCGAGCCAAGACCGCGACGATACACATAGACGACATGATTCTCTCCCGGGAACACACCCTTTTCTACACGGAGAGGGGCCTCTTCTTCGTCAGGGACCTCGAGAGCAAGAACGGGACTTTTCTCAACGGGTCGCTCATCCGTCAGCCCGAGAAGCTGAGGCACGGCGACCGCATCAAGGCGGGGCCAGCGCTGCTGACGTTCCTTTCCGACCCGGGCGACGCGCCGGCCGGCCCGTTCACGCAGACCGCCCCCACCGTCCCGGCCTACGCTCAACCGCCCACGCCGCCCCAGTCCCCATTGCCAGCGCGCGCCAGGCCCAGGACAGGTGGTGTGCCCCTGGCCGCGCGGACGAGTCCCGTGGTGCGCGTGATCGTAAACCTGTTCCTCCTCGGGGTAGTCATCGCAGGGGCCTACTTCTCCAAGTCGGTTTTCGCCTGGCTGCTGGAGAAGATCCCGCGATGACACCCCTCAGCGCACAGGAAAAAGAGAAGATACTCTCCTACCTCGAGTCAAGGCTCGACCCAAAGGTCTACGACGCCTGGTGCCGCTCGCTCGAGTTGGAGACCGCGGGGGCGAACTCCGTGCGCGTGCCCACGGCCAACGCGTTCCACCGCGATTGGATAGAGAAGCTCCTCAGGAAGCCTCTGGAGGACGCGTTCTTGGACGTCTTCGGCCGGGAGGTGGAAGTAGTATTCCAGGTGGGCGATGCCCAGCCGGTCGCCCCACCGCCCCCAGCGCAGTCGCGGCCCAAGACTCACGCGACGGCTGCGGCGCTTAAGCCGGAGTACACGTTCTCGAACTTCGTCGAGGGACCGTCGAACCGGATGGCCTACGCGGCATCCGTCGCCGTCAGCGAAAGCCCCGCGGGCCTCTACAACCCCCTGCTGATCCACGGGGGCGTCGGACTCGGCAAGACCCACCTCCTCCAGGCGATATGCCACGCGATCCTCGCGAGGAAACCTGATGCCTCCGTCCACTATCTTTCCTGCGAGGCCTTCGTCAACGCGTACATATCATCACTGCACCGCGGAAACACCGAGGCGTTCAGGTCGAGATATCGGAACGCCGACGTCCTCGTGATCGACGACATACACTTCCTCTCGGCGAAGGAGGGCAGCCAGGAGGAGTTCTTCCACACCTTCAACGCGCTACACCTGGCCGGCCGCCAGATCGTGCTTTCAAGCGACCAGCCGGCTGAGGCTATACCGTCGCTTAAAGAACACCTGCTGTCGAGATTCAAGTCCGGCTTCGATGCGCCGCTTCTGCCCCCTACATACGAGATGCGGCTGGCCATACTACAGAGGAAGGCCGCCGCGAGGGGATGGGACATCCCCGACGACGTGCTCGGGCACATCGCTTCCTCCGTGCAGACCAACATACGCGAGCTGGAAGGTGCTCTCACAAAGGTCATGGGATTCGCCTCACTGTCGAAGCGGAGGCCGGATCTCGAACTGGCCAATGAGGTGATCCAGGGGACCTCCCCCTCAAGGTCACGATCGGTCACGATCTCAGATGTCCAGCAGGCGGTCGCGAAGTACTTCAATAAAAGGGTCAGCGAACTGCAATCAAGACGCTGGACCAAGTCCACGTCGATGGCGCGCCAAGTCTGCATCTACCTTTGCCACCGCCTTACGGGCGCGTCACTACAGGAACTCGGCGCCAACTTCGGAGGCAGGGATCATTCCACCATCATTTACGCAATCCGCAAGGTCAAGGCCGCAGTGGCCGGCGGCGGCAAACTGCAATCCGATATCGACAACATAACGCGGATTCTCGGCCTCCACTGACCCCACCTTCATCAACCAAATAACGCGCCCCACCAAACATCAACCCATTTCCCACACAAATAAACCATGTTTGTTTTGTTAGTGTTATACATAACAATCAATGGTGATTTATTGAAAAACAAACCCTACAACCACCCAACCACCAAACCATCTCACAACAACAAAACAAACATTAAATTCCCTTACACCCACAAAACCACTTAACCCCAACAACCAACCACACCAGCATCCATATGAACCACAATAAAATAAACCACACTTAAACAAAATCTCAACAATAACCCCCCAAAACCGTATCAGATTCGCTACGGTTTGCAGATCCTGCAGGGAAGCTTTCCGTCCGAGCGCGCGTGCCACTTGCTCTCGTAATAGGTCCTGTCCGATTCGGGTATCTTTCTGGCACAGGCACAAAAGGAGAGGTGGAAGTATCGACCGTTCTCCTGGGAGACGTACTCGGAGAGGGCGCCTCTGGACATGTACTCGTCTATGTTCAGCTCGAAGGCCTTAAGTGCTCGTTCCTGGTCTTCAAGGATCTGAATGAACGCGGTCAGGCCTAACCTTTCGATGACGAACTTGGCGTCCGGACCGACGCCGAAGAGCTTCAGATCTCCGCCGCGTGCGCGCGCCTCGTCGACATAGGAAACCAGGCAGGAGAGGCCGTGGCTGCTGAGGAAGACCAACTTGCTGCAGTCCAATGCGATCTTCGAATAGCCCGCGTTCATGAGCCGTTCGAGGACGTTCGTCACGCTCTTTTCCTTGGAATCGTCGAATCTGCCCTCCAGCGACATGACGGCGACGTCGTCGTGATCCTTCAGGCCGATCTTGAGCGTTCTCTTCTCTCCGCGGCCGAGCTTCTGTTCATCGAGGATCTGCTTGATGCAACGCCTGTCCAGGACCTTTCGTTCAATCAGGATCTCGCCGAGCCGCGGGGCGTATTTTCTCCGCTCAAGCGCAGTTCGCTGCTCCGCCAGCGCCTCGTCTATCGCCTCCGGCGGAACCAACCGCCGCCTCACGAGGAGCTCTCCGATCTTGTGATACGTCTCGCTTAGCCTCTTCGGCATCGTTACCCCAGTAGGTTCTATTATACCCCAAGATCCCGGCCGGCAAGTGTCTGCAAGAAAATTCTCAATCTGTCATCGCCGGCCCGCAGGCGGGTGTCAGTCCTTCGGGATCTCGTAGAGCTTGGTGCGTCCGAAGGACAGGACCGTCAATGTGACTCCCTTGGAGGCGTCGAGGAGCTCCTTGAAGTGCGAGGTTCCCTTGACTTCCACACCGTTTACCTTACAGATGACCGAAAATGGAGGGACCTTGGCCACGTCGGCCTTGCCCCCGGATTCCACCTTCGCGACGACCACGCCGCCGGTTCCCTCATCCATCCTCAGGAAATGCCTGACCTCGTACGTGAGCTCCTTGACCGTTATGCCAAGGTTCTCGTCCTTGTATCGATCCGCGGTCTCGAAGTCCGTCGGCGCGTACTCCAGCGTCACGTCGACGCTGTTCCTGCAGCGGTCCCTCACATAATAGAACGTCACGCTTTTACCCGCGCCTATTTCCGTCAATAGAGAGTTGAGGTAGTTGCGTGCAGGCCTCCACATTGGACGCCCGTTCGGCCTGATGGCGCTCGGGTAACGTCCGATCATGCCGTATTCATCCCGCACCGCTATCAGGTCGCGCGGGCGGTTTTCTCCTTGAGGCTTCATGGATATAAGCACGTCGTCGGCCCGCAGGCCCGCCTTTTCGGCCGGAGATCCGGCGTATACCGCGGTGACCAGAAGACCCCTGCGGCCGTCGTGAGTCAGATCGCGGTCCTGGATGCCGAGCGCCTCGGCCAGCGTTTTGTTGACATCCTGGAACTCGACGCCCAGCCAGACGAGCCTCTTCTCTTCCTTTTTCGTCATCGGCTTGGCCTTCGGATCCAGGTACGGTCCCGGTTCGTCCAGCATCGCGGTGATTTCGGAGAAGAATACGACCCGCCTCAGGTGTTCGGGCGACATCGAGCGCCTGAGCCGCTCGAAGAGCCGGTCCCTGCCGGACTCCAGGGCAATCTCGTCTATGTCCTCCTCTTTCTTGTCGAGTGTGGCGAAGCCGATGATCCTGCCGTCGAAATCTAGCAGGAACGAGCCGGGCCTGATGTGTTTTCTAGGCCGTAGTCTCGCGGCTCCGCGTAGTCCCGGCTCTCTGCGAAAGAGCCGGTTGTAGTCGAACTTCGCGCGGTCGAGTCCGAACCGGTCATCGAAGTGGGCTGTGAAGAACAGCTTCCCCGGAGGGGGCGCCGTCCCGCCGCGGTCCACAGCGGGCCGGCCGCCGATCCCCTCGGCCCGGACCAAGATCGCCCCGAAGTCGCGGAACGAGCCGACGAACGACGCGGGGATCCTGCGGCCCTGGTCTACCACGTGGATGTCTTCGACCTTGCGTACCGCGTCGCGGTCGACTTCCGCAGGTATCAGCAGGGTGCCGCGGCCGTCCACGACCGCACCATAGAGCACGATTCGTCCGGTCTTCTCGGCGGACGGGAGGAAGTCGGGCGTCTTGTCCTGCCTGAGCGACATCTCGATGCGCCTGACCGACTGCTGCACCGCCTTGGAGAGCTCGGCGTACCTGGCCTCGGCGTCGTCGAGACGCTCGTCGGCGATTATGGACTTGCCCACAAAGGAGCTCCTCCCGTCCGGCGAGACCCACAAGTACTGGTCGAGAGCGACGCCGACCGTCGTTCCTTCCTTGTCGGAGACGATCGAGCCGCGGCGCAGGTTGTCGAGGCAGAACCAGCCGCCACCCTCTTTGGGCGTCAGCGGCGCGTTCGTTTGGATGTAAGGGCTGACGTTGATCTGCCACGAGCCGTCCGCCATATCCGCGAAAGTGACGTAGAAGTGCTCACCGAGGGCCGGGACCTTCCAGTCGCTGAACTCTAGCGGCGCGAGTTCGCGGGGCGTCGTCGGCTTGAGCAGCACGAAATCGTGGTTGCGGCCGATGCCGGCGAATGCGCCCTGGAAGCGCTGCCCGGAGGCGTCGGTGATGTCTATCCTGGCGGCGTCGGAGGGCCTTATCTTATGGTCGGCCATCAGGATGAGATCCTTGGCGACGGCTACGCCCCACGTCTGGAACACCTGCTGGTTCTCGGCGAGGTTGAGCAGGTACTGGACGTCGGGGTCGACGGGCTCCTCCGCCAGCTCGGCCTTCTCGAGCCTAGTCTTCTTCCTGAGGGTGATCTCGATCCCCACCATCGATCTGCGGACGGTCTCGTAGACGCGGGGTACGGTCTGGCGGTCGTCCTGGGGCGGGGTTGCGGCCACAAGCAGGACGCAGGCGCGCGCCAGCCGCCCGGCGGCGCGGTGAGGGCGTTCCTTACTCATCCTCGATCCTCTCGGTGTCTTTCTCGAAGTCGAGCACCACGAGATGCTTGTAGCCTCCCCGCATCAACCGAAAGAGGATCTTCCTCTTGCCCCGTTCGAGCTTGAGTGAGTCCTCGTAGGCCGCCCGCACGTCGCCGAGGTTTTCGACCTGCCGGTCCCCTATGGAGAGTATCACGTCGAAGGGAAATATGCCGCTGGCCCTGGCGTTTCCGGAGGGCTTGACACCCTGGACGTAGACGCCGCTCGGCTTCTGGAAGGAGAGGAACGGCTCGGAGAACTTGGTGATCTCCTTGACGGTCAGGTCCCATCGCTTGCACTCGAAATCCTCGCCCTCCTGCTTTCCCTTGACGGTCGGGGTGACCTCGGCGTTGAAGGCTGAGCCCGCCCTGTGGATCTCGAACCTCGCGGGGCGCCCGGTGGGCAGCTCCGCAAGCCGGCGCTCGACGGCGGGCAGATCCGTCTCGTACATGCCCTGGATGGGCGACCCGTTCACCGAGCAGACGATGTCGCCGGCGCGGAGTCCCGCCTCGGCGGCGGGCGACTCCTCGTCGACGCCGGCCACGAGAACGCCCTGCTTGGCCTCTATGAAGGAGCTCTTGGTGAAGTCCTTCAGCGCCTGGAGGCGTATGCCGGTCCAGGCGCGCGTCACCTTTCCGTCCCGGATGATGCGTTCGGCCACGTTCTTTGCGATTTCGGAGGGGATGGCGAAGCCCAGGTTCTCGGCGCCCCGCATGGTGCGGGCGTTGATGCCGACTATCTCGCCGCGGATGTTGACCAGCGGACCGCCGGAGTTGCCGGGGTTGATGGCCGCGTCGGTCTGGATCCACAGGTTATAGGGCGCGAACTCGAAGTAGCGTTCCAGCGAGGAGACGATGCCGCGGGAGACCGAGCGCTCGAAACCGTGGGGGGCGCCCATGGCCATCACCAGCTCGCCCACCCGGAGCTTCCCGGAGTCGCCGAACGAGGCGAAAGGGAGCGGCGCGGTGGAGCGCCGCTCCGAGAGGTTGAGCTTGAGGACCGCCAGGTCGGTCTCGGGATCCAGCCCCACCACCTTGGCGGAGATCTCCTCCTTGTCGGACAGCACGCACTTTATATCGGTGGCCTTCTCCGCCACGTGGTTGTTGGTCACCACGAAGCCTTCCGGCGATATGATGACGCCGGATCCGAACACCTGCACCTTCTCCATCTTTCCGCCGCGGAACTCCCGCTGAATGGGCTTGATGAAGACGACCGCGGGGAATACCTTGTCCTTGGCCTCCTGGATGACTTCCTCCTCCGGGCGCACGGAGGCGCAGGCGGCAAGCGCCGCGAGGAAGATCGGGGACGCCCTCATTTCGCCGATTCTGCAACGACGGCGCCGAGGTGTCAATGGCGGGGGCGCGTCAGTCCGTGGAGAACTTCTCGGCGGTGAAACCGAACAGCTCGGCGCCCTGGGCGCCCGGCGGTATGCCGGCCTTCTCGTAGGTGCGCCTGAGGAATTCGGCGGCGTCCCAGTTCCATTCGACGGCCACCTGCGGCAGGAGGAGCCCTGAGAGACCCCCGCGGCGCACGTAGAGGCCATGGGTGCCCACGACGATCTCCTCCGGCCGGATCGGCCTCATGGGCGACAGGACCGATATCTCGATCCTGAGCCGGCCGGCCTCGTCGGGGCTTACGGGGGAGAAGCGCGGGTCGCGGGTGGCGGCCGCCTCGGCCATCTCCCGCACGGACTCCCACAGCGGCTCGACCGCCTCACGTGGCCTTATGCAACCGCGCAGCTCGCCGTCGGGGCTGCGCAGGGTGACGAAGGCCGCGCCCTTCCGGCGGAGCGCCTCGCCCGGGTTCCTCAGATCCGGCGGTGTCCCTCCGCGGGCGGCGGCGAAGACCGAGTTCCTCGCCAGTGCCAGCAGCGTGCGCCTGTCCTCTTCCGAGAGCACGCCGCCAGTTTAACCCGATCGGGCTACTTGTTCACGGTTTTAAACGCGGCCTTGGGCGGCGTCGCGGCGTTGGACTTCACGGCGTCGCCGGCCAGCGTCCCGCCGACGATGAAGATCTCCACGCGGCGGGAGCTCTTGTCGTTTCCGCGCGGCTCGCTGTAGCCCTTGCCCTCGATCGAGACGAACTGCGACTCGCGGAGGCCGTTGGCCATCAGGGCGCCCATCACCGCCACGGCGCGCTTTACGCTGAGCTCGGGATTGGAGTCGGTGTCGAGGTCCTTCTTGGTGGAGGCCCTCACAACGGGCTTGTGGTCGGTGTGGCCGACGACCCTCAGGCGCGCGCCGCGGTTGAGCTCGGCGAACTTCTTGAGGACCTCCTTGCCCTTGGCGCTGATCTGGAAGCTGCCGAGGTCGAAAAGAAGGCTCTCCGCGAAGGTGTAGGAGTTGGACTTCGGGTCGTACGTGTAGTCGCCCGGATCGACGGCGATGCCGTCGAGCGCCTTCTTGAGCGCCCGCGCCAGCTCTTCCCAGGTCTTGTTGGACTCGCCGGTCAGGTCGGCCTGGGCCTTGAGCCGGTCGTGGTTTTCCTTGTAGGGACGAAGCTGGGCGTTGTCGCGCTCCAGCGCCGCGACGTATTCGCGCAGCTGGTTGACGTCGCGGTCGTACTGCGTCTTCGGGACGAACACGCCCGTGCAGCCGACAGATGCGAGGACGGCCAGGGCGGTTGCCAAGGCGGAAAGCTTCGAGGACATGACGTTCCCCCTCTCCAGGAAGGCCCTACTCTCTCCCGGCCCCGACCTCCGGGGCCGACCTGTAAATTATAATCCGCAATTTACATTTGTCAAGCGGGAAATGCGCGGCGCCTCGGCGGTCGGCTTATGCTGGCCGCGTGCGGGCGGCGGGGGTAGAATCCTGCGGGCCTTGGGAGGGATGCCGTGGGAACACTCGGATTGACGCTCATAGGGGAGTCGATAAACGATTCAGTACCCGGCACCAGAAAGCTGCTGGAGGCGGGGGACATCGAAGGGATCCTGGAAATGGCCCGCATTCAGGACGCCGGTGGGGCCGACTACATCGATCTCAACATCGGCCGGAGGGATCCATCCCTGATGGCCGAGCTTGTTAGAAGGATTCAGGGGGTGACCTCGAAGCCCCTGGCGGTGGACTCACCCGACCCGGCTATCGCGGAGGCTGGTCTGCGGGCGTACGACCCGGCGCGCGCCGGCGGGAGAAAGCCCATCCTGAATTCGATCTCCCCGCTGCGCCTGGGGATGTTCGACCTCTACAAGTTGCGCCCGTACCGGCCGATACTTTTGGTTTCGGAGCGCTCGGAAGGCGGGCGTTTCATGCCGAACCGCGGTGGGGTCCAGATATGCCAGACCGCCCGGGAGATGCTCTCGGCGGCCCGCGCGGACGGGCGCGGGATACCCAACGAGGATTGCATATTCGATCCGGGACTGGGCCCCTTGGCGGGTGATCTCGAGGGCATCCTCAAGGGGGTGCTCGAGGCGATGTCCCTCATCAAGAATGATGCCGAGTTTCGAGGGGTCCACGTCTCGGTGGGATTGAGCAACTTCACCCACATGCTGCCGTCGCGGCGCGCCGACGGGTCGCCGGTCCGCGGTCCCCTGGAGAGCGCCTTCATAACGAAGGCCATGCCCCTGGGCCTCGACACGATCATCGGATCCGTCAAGCGCCGGTACGAGATACTGCCGCCGGACCATCCGGCGATGCGGTGCCTGGAGGACGTCTTGCGGCTGGAGGGATACGATGCGATCGAGCGCGTCCGGGCGTTTTACGCTTCCTGACGGTCTTGGGGTGTCGCCATGACGCGTGTGAGCGCCGTCGTAACCGCGGTCGGGCCGGACCGGCCGGGCATCGTCGATCGGGTCGCCGCCGTCATCCACGATGCCGGCTGCAACATAGAGGAAAGCCGGATGGCCGTCCTCGGCGGCGAGTTCGCGCTCATCCAGCTCTTCTCCGGCGCCAAGGTGGGCGTGGACCGCGTGAAGAAGGGGATGAAGCGGGCCGCGCGCGAGCTGGGGCTCACCTTCACGATCAAGACCACCCGCGCGCCGCGGCGGACGGGAGGGTTCCTGCTCTACCGGCTGAAGGTATCCGGTCTCGACCACCCAGGGATCGTGCACAGGATCGCCTCGGTCCTGGCGGGGATGGAGGTGAACATAGCGTCGATGGACACCCGCCAGGCGGAGGCGCCCGTCAGCGGCACCCCGGTCTTCTCGCTGGCCGCGGATCTCCAGGTCCCCATGGGGCTGGCCGTCGGCGAACTCCGCAAGTCGTTGGATGCGGTCTGCGCGGCGGAGGCCCTTGATTTTTCCCTGGAAATAGCTGGCTGAAAGCGTCTGAACAGTAGTACGTATGATTGGTTTGGGGGATACGGCGCGCCCCGCAGTTGTCGAGGAGGACGTGAAATGCGCAAGCTCGCCGCGGCGGTCGCAGCGTTCTTCCTGCTGATCTGGAGTTGCTCCAGGGACAGTTCTGGCGACGATCCGCCCCCGCTGCCGGTTTCGATAGACACCCCGGCGGGAGACGTTGACATCTTGGTCGGAGGTACGGTCAATTTCTCGGGCGCCGTCTCCGGCGGCAAGGCGCCGTACACCTACCTGTGGACGTTCCCGGGTGGGACGCCGTCGACCTCGACCGAGGAAGATCCCGGAGACGTCCAGTTCAACACCGCGGGCGTACAAATCGTGACGTTCCAAGCATGGGACGCCGACGGACTCACGGGCGTCGATACCGTCGCGGTGCGGGTCTACAAGATCCTCCAGTCCATATCGGTCTCGCCGAAGACCGCTGATCTCAATCAGGGCAGCACCCTCGATTTCAGCGTGACGGCCACGTTCACGGACTCGACGACTCTGGACGTCACTACTCTGTCAAGCTACACCAGCCAAGACACAACTCGGATCCGCATGACCGGCAACAGGGCCCTCGCTCTGGTGGGGCCCACGTTGGCGAGCGTGGATGTTTACGTGGAATACACCCACGGTGTGGCGGGCAACGAAAAGACCGACACGGCCACCATCACGACCAAGGACCCTGTGGTCCGCTACACAAAAACCCAGATACAAGCGCGTTGGGACGCCCTCAAGGCGGTCGAGTCGGCCGTCAGTTACCAGAGCCCACCGACCATGACGGTTGACGGTCTTCCCTTGGATGAAGGCGTACTCAAACCCCAGCTTCTCACCGACGGCGCAAACAGGGTCAACATGTATCGCTATCTGGCCGGCCTGCCGGACGGTCTCACGGTAAACGGCGCCCAGACGGTAAGCTGCCAGAATGGGGCGCACGTGCTGACCATGCTCGATCTTCAGGGCTACACCAATTTCGACAGGCACAACCCTTTAAGACCCGACGGCGTGACGGTCGGAAGCTTGTACGACATCAACACATACCTCCCCGGCGAGGACGCCTGCGGGAAGTCCAATATATTGTGGGGTTGGTTCACGGGCATCGACATCTCCAACGTCCCCACCCCGCCCGAATGCGTGGATTCGTGGATGGACGACGCCGGAAACCCAACGACTCTGGGCCATCGGCGCTGGATCCTGCACCCCGAACTCAAGAGCACCACGTTCGGCATGATATGGGCTGCCCACGGAACCGGACCGGGTCAGCATACCCACTTCAACTGCCTGATGTACGTGGTGGATCTGACTGCTCCGACGCCGAGTTTCGATTTCGTGGCGTATCCCTCGGAAGGCTGGTACCCCAAGCAGTGCTTCGAAGATCCTGCCGACGGCGACAGGGTCCTGTGGAGCTTCTCGGCCAACTCCGCCCTCTACGACCTGGACTCGCAGACGAGCGTCACGGTCGTGCGCCAGTCGGACGGCGCCGTCCTGCCGGTGACCGCCACGGTGCTGCTGCCCGACTACGGCATCACCCCGACGATCGCCTTCAATCCCGGCGAGTCGACGCTGAACGAGACGTACTACGTGACCATCGGCGACATCAAGCTCAAGAGCAACGGGTCGCGCTTCAGCTACAGCTACTGGGTGAGCTTCTACAACCTCTTCCCGTGACCGGGGCCGGGGATTGAGGCTCGGGCGGGACGTGGGGGTGGTTTCTTACAACGACACGCCCATGAAAGAGGCGGTGGGAGACGGCATCTCGGTCGTCTTCGTGGATTTCGCTGAGCTGGGCCGGAAGGCCGCGCGCCCGGCGCTGGATATGCGCACGGGTGTCAGGGTCGTGGAGCCGACCAGGTTCATATCGCGCGGCTCGCTTTAGGAGGCCGGACCATGAACGGCTCTTTGGCCGGGATCGTGCTGTTCGCCGGGGCGATAGGGACCGCGCTCCACGAACGTCCGCAGGCCGTCGGCGCGGGAGATGTCGTTGTCATCCCGCATGACGCCTCGCGGCTGGAGACGCTCGCGGCGCGAGAGATCGCCAGGTACGTCTACCTGAGGACCGGCAAGTTGCTGGAGGTATCGGCGGGCCCCGCGCCCGCGGGGGGCGCCGTCGTTGTGGCACGCAAGGGGCGCCAGGCGGCGGCCGCCGCATCGGCGCTCAAAGCTCAGGAGTACCTGCTCAAGAGGATCGGCGGCAACCTCCTCGTGTCCGGCGGCGACGACGTGGGAACCCTCTATGCCGCATACCGTCTGGCGGAGAGACTGGGGGTGCGGTTCTACCTCCACGGCGACGTCTTGCCGGACCGCAAGACCCCTTGGGAGCTGCCGGATCTCGACGAAACCGGCAAGCCCCTCTTCCAGGTCCGCGGGATTCAGCCCTTCCACGACTTTCCCGAAGGGCCCGATTGGTGGGATATCGACGACTATCTGGCCTATTTCGCCCAGCTTGCCAAGATGCGGATGAACTTCTTCGGCCTGCACTGCTACCCGGAAGGGGGCGTGGGGCCGGAGCCGCTGGTCTGGATCGGTTCTCCGGACGACCTCCGCGATGACGGCGGCGTCCGATTCGCTTACCCCTCGCAGTGGGCCAACACCGCCCGCCCTGGGATGTGGGGTTACGCCGCGATGAAGACCGGGGAGTTCTGCGCCGGTGCCGCCGCAATCTTCCCGTCGGAGGACTTCGGCCCGCGGGTGCACGAGGGCATGATGCCGCGGCCCAAAACGCCCGAGGACTGCGTCAAGCTCTTCGAGCGGACCGCGCGGATGCTCCGCGAGGCGTTCGCCTTCGGCCGCTCGCTGGGATTGAAGATGTGCATAGGGACCGAGACACCGCTTAAGATACCCAAGGCTGTCAGAGAGAGGCTGAAGGCGCAGGGCCGCGATCCAAAGGATCCCGGGGCGATCCGCGAGGTCTACGCCGCGATGTTCCGGAGGATCGCTAGGCTGCACCCTGTGGACTACTATTGGCTGTGGACGCCTGAGGACTGGACCTGGGGCGGCGACAAGCCCGGCCAGTTCGAGGCGACGGTGAAGGACATCGAGTCCGCCCTGGGGGCCCTCGAATCGATCGGCAGCCCGTTCACGCTGGCCACCTGCGGCTGGGTGTTGGGGCCCAAGCACGACCGCGCCGCGCTCGACAAGGTCCTCCCGAAGAAGTGCCCCATGAGCTGCATCAACAGGCAGGTGGGCCACGAGCCGGTGGAACCCGGTTTTGCCGACGTGACTGATCGTCCCAAGTGGGCGATCCCCTGGATGGAGAACGATCCCAACCTGGTGGCCCCGCAGCCATGGGTGGGGAGGATGCGTTACGACGCGGCGGACGCGAGGAGGCTCGGCTGCACGGGTCTCCTCGGCATCCACTGGCGTACCAAGATCCTCTCGATGAACGTCTCCGCCCTGGCGCAGGCCGCCTGGGACATGTCGTGGCTGCCGGCTGACTTCGACATGACGCCCGTGAAGCCACGGCCCGCCGTCCGCACGCCCGGACCCCGGGGCGGTCAGATCGCCCGGTTCACCGCGCCGGTGGAGGGCACCGATGAGGATCCAGTCTATCAGGTCGTGAGGTACGACGTTGACGGCTACTGCTTCCAGGTGCCCAACGGGTCGTACAAGGTCAGCCTAAAATTCAACGAGCCCCACTACGGCGAGCCGCGGAAGCGCGTCTTCGGGGCGAAAGTCCAGGGGAGGGAATTGTTCCGCGGGCTGGACATATTCGCCAAGGTGGGGAAGAACCGGGCCTACGACGTCTCCTGCGACGCCGATGTGCGTGACGGCTGGCTCGTGGTGGATTTCGACCGCGAGGTGGAGTTTCCCTGCGTCGCCGGGATAGTGATCGAGGGAATGACCGCTGACGGCAAGGCCTTCACACGCAAGGTCAACTGCGGCGGCGATGGCTGGAAGGATTACGAGGCGGACGCCCCGGCCGCCCGGCCCAAGCCGGGCACGGGGCGCGACCGCGCGATGCCCGTCGAGGCGTTCTACATCGATTTCGCCCGGGCCCACTTCGGGGACGAGGTCGCGGAGCCCGCCGGGAAGTTGTTCGCGAAGATCGACGGGGTGAAGCTGCCGGAGCCCTCCACGTGGAAGAGCGGGCCGGGCGACATAAAGGCCGAGAGGTGCGACGTCAAGTCCAGGTACGCGTTCGCCGACGAGCTGGCCGCCCTGCGCCCGTCCGTCAAAGGGGCGGGCAACCTCGAGCGGTTCGACTACTGGCTCAACACGTACAGGTTCATGGCCGCCATGGCGGGGGTTGGGGACACCCGGGCGCGGCTGGACTCGGTAGTGGGGGCCATGAAGAAGGAGGCCGACGAGGCGAAGAAAAAGGACTTGGCCCGCAACGCCTCTGCCGTCCGGGTGGAACTTGCCCGCGCGTGGGGGGAGATGATGACACATCTCTTGGCGGCTGTGGACACGCCGGGGGAGCTCGGGACGATCGCCAACCTCGAGCAGCACAACAGGCGCGGCCAGAAATACCTGACGATGCATGACTCGGTGATCGAGGCGGCCTTGGGGGCGCCTCTGCCTGCGGAGGCGCTGCCGTCGCCGATTTACGCGGGGCCGCCGAGGATCATCATCCCGACGGTCAGGACCCTGGCACGCCCGGGCGAGGCGCTGGAGATAAAGGCGATCATCCTGACGCCCGGCTGCGGCGGGGCGGATGACGCCGCGCCCGAGGCGGTCCTCCGTTGGCGTCCGCTGGGCAAGGGCGGATTTGCCGGGGTGCCGCTGAGGCGCGTGGGCCGGCGCGTCTACAAGGGCGCGCTGCCGGCGGCCGGCCGCGATCGGCCTGCGTTGGAATACTACGTCGAGGCCGCCGCGGGGGCCGGGAGGCTCGTCTGGCCCGCGACCGCCCCTGACGTTTGCCAGACGGTCGTTGTGGCCGATCTTGGGGACCGGTGACTGGGACTTGGCGGGGTATAATACGGTGAGGGAATCCGCGCACGGCCCGGTTGAGGAAAGGAACGCGGTGGGGAGCGCAACGCCCGCGGGAGCCAAGGGCCCCGCGGCCCGGCGCCGGTTCGGCGAGCGGCTTGTCGATCGTGGACTGGCATCGTCCGAGCAGATCGCCAGGGCGCTCAAGGTGCAGGCCGAGCGGGCCGGTCGCGGCGTCCAGCAGAACCTCGGCGAAATCCTTGTCGAGCAGGGTGTACTGACGACCTCCCAGGTCCGCGCCCTCCTGGAGGATCAGGACCAGATCATCATGGTCTGCCCCTCCTGCGGGGAGCGCTACAACGTGCGCAGGAGCGCCTGCGATCGGGCGGCATGCCCGGCCGACGGCAGCGGACTGGCGCTCCTGGACGGCTCGGCGGAGCAGATCGGGGTCGTCGCCACCCTCTCCCCGGCGACCACGCCGGACGAGGCCCCCATAGGTCTGGAGATCGGGCGTTGCAGGATCGTGGAGTTCCTCGGCCGCGGCGGGATGGGCGCGGTCTACAAGGCCAGGCACCTGCCCCTCAACCGGTATGTGGCCCTGAAGATGATCCCCTCGGCGTCGCAGGATCAGACGTTCATCAAGCGGCTGGTCGTCGAGGCGCAGACGGTGGCCCGGCTGGAGCACCCAAACATAGTGCAGGTGTACGACGTGGGCTACGAGAAGGGGTATTTCTTCATGGTCATGCAGTTCCTGCGCGGCGCCACGCTGGCCAGGCGGCTGGAGGAGTTCGGCAGGCCCCCGCTGCCCGAGGCGTTGGAGATCATCAGGGACGTGGCCCTGGGGCTCGAGGCCGCCCACGCGCAGGGCGTCATCCACCGGGACATCAAGCCTTCCAACATCTTCGTGTCGGACGACGGCCGCGCGCGCCTGATGGACTTCGGCTTGTCCTTGATGACCGAGTCGCGCGACGATTTCGGCGGCCTGGTCGTGGGGACCCCCGGATACATGTCTCCCGAGCAGTACCAGGGGCGGCCTGTGGACGCCAGGAGCGACATATACTCGCTCGGCGTGGTCTTCTACCTCTTATTGACGGGGGTGAGGCCTTTCGGAGGGAACAGTCCGTCGGAGGTCCGGGACGCCCAGTTGATGGCCAAGCCCAAGGCGCCGCGCGTGATCAATTCGGACGTCACGGAGGGTATCCAGGCGGTGGTCGCCAAGATGATGTCCCGCGTCCCGCAGAGGCGGTACCCGAGTGTCTCGTCGTTGCTTGAGGATCTCGGCCGCCTCATCCGCGGTGAAGATCCCCAGGCCGCGGTCGAGACGGGCAGGTTCGTCAAGTGCGGTTTCTGCGAGAGCCTCAACCCCGGCCGCGCGGCGCGGTGCCGTGTCTGCGGAGAGCCTCTTCGCAGCGGCCCTGAGATGGACATCGACTTCGGCGTCCGTCCGGGCGAGTTTCTGTGTCTGGGTTGCGGGGCGCCCAATCCCAAGGGCGCCCGGGCGTGCAGGGGCTGCCACAGGCTTTTCTGCCCGGTCTGCGGCGAGCGGCCCTTGAGGGAGGGTGTCCGGTGTCCCTGCGGCGGCAAGTCCCGCTGACGGCCCTCCGCCGGCGCCAGCCGGCGAGTGGCGTTTCCCGCCCGATCCTGCCTATCGGGGCGCGGTTGTTTCTGGTCGTCCTGGCGGTCGCGGTTGCCGGGGGCGTGGAGGAGGCTCGGGGCCAAGTCCGGGGTGAGGGGCCGAGGGTCGTCGTCGTCCCGGAGGCCGGCGCGGTCGTGACCGGCCGGATCCCGGTCACCTTCGGGGTGGCGTTCAGGGCCGGCGACGTCCCGCGGGGCCGGACCGTTGCCGCCCGAGGCGGATTGCCCCTTCAAGTCGACGTCAAGCGCCGCCATCCGGACGGATCTGTGCGCTTTGCGGTCCTCTCTACCGTGCTGGCGGACTTGCCGGCGGGGGGAGTCAGGCTGGATCCGGCCGCCGCCGCGGCCGGCGGGGAGGACCGGCCTGCGGCCGATCCCGCCGGGAGGCTGCTGGAGGCCGGCTTCGATGCGGTCGTCGATTTCAGGTTCCCCGGCGGCACGTCGGCGGCCGCCTCCGCGCGGAAGATGATGGAGGCCGGAAAAGGCCGGCTTCGCACGTGGCTTTCAGGTCCCATAGCCACCGAGTTCCTGCTGGAAGGCCCGCCGGTGGACGCGCAGGGTCGGCCCGACGAGGATCTGAACGTCATATTCCAGGTGCGCGTCTACGAGGGATGCGAGGGCGCATGGGTTTCGGTGAACGTGGAGAACTGCTGGGACTCATGGGCGGGGAACATCCGTTATGACGTGGAGGTTAGGCTCGGGAAGGAGACGGTGTACGCCAGGAGGGGCGTCGACCACCACTCGCTGTCCAGGTGGCGAAAGGACTTCTGGTGGGGCCGGGCCCGGCCGAATATCCGCATCGTGCACGATACGGCCTATCTGGCCGCCACCGGCGCGCTTCCGAGCTATGACACGGGCCTCAGGATACCGGAGAAGGACCTGGACGCGGCGGCGGAGGCCTGGGCGAGGGCGAAGACGGACATCCTGGAGAATGGTACGGTGACGCTCTACATGCCCACCACGGGCATGCGCGACGACATCGGGCCTTATCCGAGATGGGCCGTGCGGTACCTCTTGTGCATGGATCCGCGGGCGGGGAAGGCGTGCCTTGGCAACGGGGACCTGGCGGCGTCCTGGCCTGTCCACGTGCGCAGCAGGGCCTCGGGCCGTCCTCTCACGATAGACGAACGTCCCGAGTTCTGGCTGGACGGGCGCGGAAAGGACAAGCCCGTTTGGCGGCCGGACCGCCACGAGCCGGCGGCGAGGCACCGCTACGCACCAGACAACGCCCACCAGCCGTCGTTGGCCTTCGTGCCGTATCTGCTGACCGGCGATTTCTTCTACCTGGAAGAGATGTTTTTCTGGGCGGGTTACTGCCTATTGTCCCAGTGGCCCCACCCGAGGCGGAACGAGAAGGGCCTGATCGTGGGCGACCAGGTTCGGGGACAGGCCTGGGGCCTGCGGAACATCGCCGACGCGGCCTGGGTCGGGCCCGACGGCGATCCCCTGGTGAAGTGCCTCGACGAGAAGGTCCGGAACAACCTCGCGTGGTACGTCCGGAAGTTCTACGGCCCGCCGGAGTACAACGCGATGGGCTTCTACCACCCGAGGGACGTACAGGACGCGCGTATACAGAACCCGGCCAATCCGCGCTGGCTGGTCACGGCCCCGTGGGAGCACGATTTCCTCATCTGGTGCTGGCAGCATCTCGTCGAGCTGGGATATCCGGAGGCGGCGCGGCCGAGGGACTTCGAGCTGCGCTGGCGGGTGGGTTCGCTGACGCACCCCGGGGATTTCGATCCGGCCCTGGCGATGCCCTACCGCATGGTGGTGGGAGAGAAGGGACCGGATGGTAGGGAGGTCTTTTACGAGGACTGGAAGAAGCTGGGGGATGAGAACGCCAGGCTGAACAGGCCCGATGCGGGATACGCCTACAGCGCGTGGGTGGCCCTGGTGGCCGCCGTGGACGCCGGGTTCCCCGGTGCGGAGGAGGCCGTGCGGGTCTTTGAAACCCTCGCACCCCCCGCGCGGCGCGTCGGTTACGATTGGTGGTTCTCGATCAAGCCGCGGCGTGATCTCCGCCGCTAGGGGCCGACGCGACTCCTGCGGGGAGGGAACGCGTCTTTCCCGAGGATCCGTCGATCTGGTCGTACGGATCTGGCCATGATGAAGCCTTCCCTAACACTCCCAGAACTGTTAACGAAATCGCGACGCGATTTCGTTAACAGCTAGGGGGGAAGGAGGTCGGTGCCGGAGGAGACGACATCCACGATGCGGGAGCCGTTCACCAGGACGCTGTAGCGCGCACCCGGCTTGGCCCGCACGACGATCCGGCCTCCCTTGATCTCGACGGGGAACGGCGCCACCGCCCTGACCTGTCCGTCCCAGGCGGCCGACAGGGAGTCGGTTTCGCCGTCGAGGATCTTCCTGAGGCTGTACCATGCGCAGGGGTTTATGAAGGGGCCGTTTCTCTTCTGGGAGGCCAGTGAGAACGAGTCCGGCAGGCATCCGACCAATGGATCTCCCTCGGGCGCCATCATCCGCTCCCCCGCCAGCATGATTCCGCGCGCGAGGTGCCTCCAGTCGAGCGTCCTGTCGTGGGGCGCCAGAAGCGCCAGCGCGTAGGCGTAGACCCCGCCGCACCACTGCACCGGCAGCCCGATCCAGTTTGGGGCCTTCCAGTTCGTGGCGCCCAGGACGGCGATCGTCGAATAGGCCATCGTCGGACGGTTGCCCCACTGGTAGACGAATGGCACCCCCGTGATCGCCCAGAACCTGGCCCGATCAAGGTATTCGCGCCTCCCCGTCAGCTCGAACCCCCGCACGTAGGACCAGACGAGATAGGCCGACGCCAGGATGTCAGGCGTGTGGAGAGGAATCTCCCACGTCTGTGCCCCGCGTGGATCCTGGAACCGCTTCATGTGTTCCAGGGTCTTCAGGCCCCCTTCGAGGGCCTGCTGATCGCCCGTCAGCCGCGCGATCTCCAGGAGCACCATCGCCTTCTGGGCGCACAGGCCGCTGGCGGTGTCCTCCCAGTGGCCGCGGCGGTAGGGGCCGTTGTAGCGGAACGAGCCGTCTTCCTTCTGCTCCCTGAGGATCCCCGCAGCCTGCCCGCGCTTCCAGTTGAGCCATTCCTGGACGCGGCCGGTGACGAAGTAGATCGCGTCGTTCGGGACGTGCGCCCCGCCCGGCTGGATCCTTTTCAGGCCGGGCGCCTCCCCGGTGAGCCGCCACCAGGTGGAGGCGTGGTCGGCGAACGGAGCGCGTTTCCAGTTGGCCTCCGCGCAGTGCCCCCATCCCTCCTCGGAGGGCGACCGCAAGGGCCCCTTCAGCGCGGCGAGGTACAGATCTTCCGCCTGCTTGCGGGTCCGCGGGGCCTCCGGCAGCGGGGGCAGTCCGCCCCGCGACTTCACCGTCTCCAAGATGGCCGCGTCGAGGCCCCCCTTGTCCGGCCGGAAGGCCATCTCGATGCGCCTCCCGCGCAGCGCCATGCGGTGGTCCGGCGTGCCGTCGAATACGTTAGGCGCCGCGAAGATGGGCTGAAGCGACATGTCCCTCCAGGTGACCGTCACCGTGCCGCGGTCGGTGGCGCATGTCATAAGCGGCATCGTCACCTTCATGGGATCGGGGGCGTAGCGGACGTGCTCGGGCGTCTCTATGTCCAGTTTCGAGGATGAGCACTCTCCGCGGCCGAGGTACTCTATCCCCGCGAAGATCCCGCCTTCCAAGGGCCCCAGCGCCCTGACGGCGGGGCCCTCGACGGGTCGGTCTGCCTCGACAATACAATTGAACCACTCGCCCGACGTGGCCAAAGAGACCTTCACGCCGCCGCCCCGGAACACGGTCCCGTCGCGTTTCCATCCTTCCACGCCCTCGAGGAGGGGCGCCACTATCGCCGCCGGGCGCCCTTCCAGGCGCAGGACCGCGCCGGTGCCGTCCGGGTCGATCAGCAGCTCCGCCGCCCCGGCGCGCAACGGCACCCAGTTCCTCTCCACGCCCGGGTTGTATGCGACGGCCGTCCGTCTTATGTCCGGCAGACCATCGGCGCGGACCACCACCGGTACGCGCGGGAACGGGACTCTACCGTCGATGGGGAATGAGAGTTCAGATTCCCTGCCTTCCTCCGCGTGGTTTTTCACCGTCGCCCGGAGGGTGGATCCATCCTGCGCGAGACGCACCAGCTCGATCGGGTGGAGTTTGCATCCGATGACGCGGACATGATCCACTTCGATCTTGCCGGGGGCCGAGCCCGGATCCAATCGGATGCGGGTCACCACCTCGGCGGTGTCTATGAGGACCTCGTAGTTGTGCCAGGCGCCATCGTATATCAGATCGAAGCGGACGCTGCGGTCCTGGCTCATGCCGGGGGATTTCTCCGTGGCCCAGAATATCTCCCCCTGACCCGAGCCGCTGGACCTGACCCGGAGTCGCACCAGGAGCGGGCCCTGTGCGCGGAAGGGTGGCCCTTGGAGGTAGGGGTCGCCGCCGGTGGACTGTATCACGAGCGATCCGCTGGCGGGCTGCGCGGCGCAGTCGTGGAGCGCCCTCCAGCCGTCGTCGGAGTCGAATTCCCAGCCGGCAACCTGCGTCTCGGCGATCCTCTCGCGGGGGAAGGGCGCCCCCTGAAGGGCCAGCAACACCGCCGCCAGCGTGGCCATGGGTTCCCTCGATTCTCTCTTGCTAATACGTTTTGCAGGCCTCTTGTTGTCATGACATTGTCTCCTCCGGCGGGCGCGGGGGGTGGGTCGCCGGAGGATGGCAGGGCGTCATTGGTTGCCCGGCCCGGCTGCCCGTGTTAGAATCCGATTGAAGGGGCGCTCGGCCACCGGGGAGACATGCCTTCGGAGATAATCCGGAAGGGGAGAACGGTCAAGGGGCCGCCGCCGGTCCTCGGGGGCTACGCGGCCGCCCGGGCGTCGTTCTCGTGGGAGGCCGAGGCGGCGCGGCTGGGCGTTCCGCTGGGGGGCCCTCTGAACATGGGCCGCCTGGCGGTGGGCCGCGGGGGGGCCGTCGTCTGCCACGGATCCCGCGGCGAGACGTCGCGGCTCTCGGCGAGCGATCTGGCGGCGGGGGCGGCGCGCTTCTCGGCGGCCATCGGCAGGCTCGGGCTGCGGAGGGGAGATCCGGTGGCCATCGTCGTCCGCGCCTGCCCGGAGCTTCTCTTCGCGTTCCTTGGCTCGCTCCGCTTCGGGGCCGTCCCGATGGTCCTGGGGCGCCTGCGCGGCGCCGACTCCATCCGCCACATCCTAGAGCACAGCGGGGCGGTCTTGGCGCTGGTGGAGCCTCCGGTGAAGGAGGCGGTGGATCCCGCGCGCCGCGCGCTGCCCTCGCTCCGGCACGTGGTGGCCCTGTGGAAGGAAGGCGTACCCCCCCGCCTAGGACCCGGTGACGTGTCGTGGGAGGATCTCCTGGGCAAGGGCGCCGGCACGTTCGATGATCCCCTTCTTCCGGGCGACCACCCGGCGTTCGTCCACTACTCGGAGCTGGGCATGATCGGCTCGGTGGTCCCACATTCGGCGGCCTTCGCGCTGGCCGCGTCGGCGGGCAACGCCCTGGACGTCCGCGCCGGCGACGGCGTCGTCGCGCTGGCCGTGCCGGGAGATCCGATATTCGTCCCCTATTCGATCCTGGCTCCCTTGCTGGTGGGGGCGACTTCCATCATCTTCGAAGATCCCGTCAGGTTCGCCGGGTATGGGAGCCTGTCGGATCCCGTGCACGTCTGGTACTCGCCGGTCCGGGCCATCGACGTGATCCTGCGGGCGGATCCCGGCTTGTCGGGGCTCCTGGAGGGGTGTCGGCACATCGCGGTTCCCCATCCGTACGACGCATCATTCGTGGTAATGACGCAGGCGTCTTACGGCTCGCCGCTTCACCCGACGTGGTGTCCGCGCGAGCTGGGGGCCATCCAGTCGGCCGAGTACCGCGCGGAGGACATCCGCGTGGGTTCGGTGGGCCGGCCCCTGCCGGGGGTGGAGATGACCGTCGATCCTGGGACGGGCTGCCTGGCGGTCCGCCTCGGTCCCGGATCCCCTTTCTCGGGTTACTGGAAGGATCCGCGATCGACGGCACGGCGAGTCAGGGACGGTTGGTTCGTCACGGACCAGCGTGGAAGGATTGATCCCGATGGATATGCCTGGGTTGTTGCCTGATGACGGCGCGCCGCGGCGGTCTCCGCTGCGGTGGGTGATGTTCCTGCTCGTGGCCGCCTTCGCCCTCGCGCTGGGGGTCATGGCGGTCCAGCTGTCCCGACTGAAGCGGGAGCGCGACGAGAGGCAGGCGAAGATCGACGAGCTGCTGGCGGCGCTCTCGAGGCCCGCCGCCGTCCAGGCGGGAGCCGTAGACCGTTCGATGGCGGGCCGCCTTGAGGAGTTGGAGGGCAGGCTGGCGCGCCTGGAGGCCTCGCGGCGCGTCGAGATTTTCGAGACGCCCCCGGCGGTCCCGCAGCGTCCGGCCGCCCCGCCGCCCGCCCAGCCGGCGGAGCCGGGCGCGGTGGTCTATGTCTATGTGGCGATGGGGTTCGCCCGCCGCGGCCTTTGCGCTGAGGCCGTCCGATCTCTCGAGGAGGCCCTTAGATTGGACGCCTCCGTCTTCTGGAGGACGCGGCCCAGGTCGCTGCTGGGATCCGAGGAGGAGTACCAGAAGGTGCTGGAGGAGCTTCAGAGGCGCGTGCGGGAGAATCCCCTTGACGTGGAGGCGCGGGTGGTGCTGGCCTATCTCTGCGTGCACGATCCCGCGTTGGGTCGGGATCAGGCGAAGGCGCTGCTGGTTCAGGCCCTGGGGTTGGATCCCGGGCACGCGGTGGCGAAGAGGTTGTTGGAAGGGCTGGAGCAATAGGTCGTGAGAAGGGAAGCGATGGGGGTGTTCCTGGCGCTGGGATGCGCGGCGCTGCCGGGTTGCGGCCCGTCGCGGCACTTCCGGGCCGAATTCGAGGGGACTGTACTGGATTTCGATTGCGAGATACAGAGGCTTCACGCGAACGCCTCGCCCAGGGTGAGGGACATCCCGCCGGGATCGGGGCCGTCCGACCGGATGCTGGGCCTGGAGCCGGGGCCGGACACGGTGGCGTGGCTCTATCATTTCGAGGACGACGGGAGCACCCTCAAGGACGAGGACCGGGCATTCACCGTCGCGGTGGTGCTGCGGCGGCGGGAGGCCGGCAGGGTGATCCTGCCGTCCGAGCGGGCCTACATCGTCTTCTTCTGCGACAACTGGGGGAGGGGGTTCCGCGCGGCGGAGGCTCGGGCGGTCGGGGGGTGGCTGGATGTGCGGGAGGCGGCCGAGCGGGTGGTTTCCGGCGAGTTCGACCTGGCGCTTGATGGCTACAAGCAGCGCGCCGACAGGTCCCGTGAGCCACTCCGCGTGCGCCTGTCGGGCCGGTTCCGCGCGGTCCCCTAGAGCTCCCAGCCCTTGCGATACTGGCGCCGGACCAGGGCGTCCGCTTGGGGGCAGTTCTTGGCCTTGAGCGCGGCGACGTCCCATTCGAACTTGAGGCCGGTGCGGACGGCGATGTTGCCCAAGAGGACCATCTCCGTGAGCGGTCCACCGTAGTCGGAGAAGTTGGAGCCCGCCGGGGGGCCGCCCTTGACGGCCGCAAGCCATTCTTTCTTGTGGCCCGGCGAGCGCGGGATTATGGAGCCCGGCTGCGGGTAGGAGAGCTCCTTCGCCTTGTCGGCTGGGTGGACGGCGGAGCGGTGGTGGCTGTTGACGATGGTGGCCTTTTCGCCCACGTATATCGCCCCGTTGGTGTCGAGTTTCTTGTCCGGATCCATCGCCTCGGGGCGCGGCGGCAGATTGGGGACGTCGTACTTGGCGTCCGCCCCGGCGCCGGCCCTGCGCCGCCGGCCGTCCCACCAGGTGACGGTGACCGGCGGGAGGTTGCCGCGGGCGGGGAACTTGTAGACGACGGTGGACCAGTGGGGGCCGGTTTCCTCCGAGTTGCCCTCCTGCTCGGCCTCCACGGTGAACGTCTTGGCCTCTCCGAGCCTGAGCCCCCAGAAGGCTGCGTCCCACCAGTGGCAGCCCATGTCGCCGAGCGCCCCGGTTCCGAAGTCCCACCAGCCGCGCCAGGCGAATGGGTGGAGGTGGTCGTGGTAGTCGCGGTAGGGGGCGGGGCCCAGCCAGAGATCCCAGTCGAGCGAGGCCGGGACCGGCTTGGACGGCGGGCGCTTGGGTATCCCCTGGGGCCAGATGGGGCGGTCGGTCCATATGTGGGCCTCTCGGACGTGGCCGATGACGCCTGCCTGGAGCCATTCGGCGAGCTGGCGCACTTCGTTGGAGGCGTGGCCTTCGTTGTCCATCTGGGTGGCGACCTTGTACTTGCGGGCGGCCTCGCCCAGCGCGCGGGCCTCGTAGACGGAGTGGGTGAGGGGTTTCTCGGTGTCGACCGCCTTGCCGAGCTTGATGGCCATCATGGAGGCCGGGGCGTGGAGGTGGTCGGGGGTGGAGACCATGACGGCGTCGATCTCCTTTTGTTCAAGCAGCATCTTCCGGAAATCGTTCCAGGTTCGGGCCCCCGGGTGGTCCTTGAGGGCGGCGTCCAATCTTCCCCTGTCGGCGTCGCAGAGGGCCACGATGTTGGCGCCGAGCGCGGCCAGCTCCTTGCGGTTCCCGCCTCCCATGCCGCCGACGCCGATGATGCCCACGTTGACGGCGTCGTTTGCAGCGTAGGACCGGCTCGAGCGCGCCGCCAGGATGATGGCGGCCGATCCGATGAATTCCCGGCGCGAGATGCCCTTCGTCACGGCGTGTTCCTCCTAAGGTTCTCCCGCCCCAGTTATGATATGCCGGCGGGGGCGGGGCGTTGCGGGGAATCCCGAACCGATGTATTGACAATCGGGCGGAAACGCCCCTATAATCTGGCCCGATTGGCCTGTCGCGATGCCTACCTACGATTATTCGTGCGCCGGTTGCGGCCACCGTTTCGAGCGGTTCGAGTCCGCCGCGGACGACGGCGTCAAGAGCTGTCCGCGTTGCGGGAAGGTGAAGGCTCGGCGCATGCTGGGCACCGGGGCGGGTGTCATATTCAAGGGCAGCGGTTTTTACGTGACGGACTACAAGCGTCCCAGGACGCCTGAGCAGGCGGGGGACTCCGGATCCGGCAAGAAGGGCACGGTCCGCAGGGAGAAGAAAGAGGAGCTGAAGCGATGAGAGAACTCAAGGGCGACTGGCGCGACCTGTTCAACGGATTCATGATCGCCCTGGACCTCAGGAAGTGCTTCCTGGCCTTTTGCGGGATAGCGATGACCCTGATCGTCTGCGGGGGCGTCACCATCGGCATAGGGACCGCCATCGATCCGGACTACGTGGCTTGGCCAAATGATCTCGTGCCGCACAAGTGGTGGCAGGCGGAGTGCAGGTCGTGGCACGTGATCTTCACCGGCAACGAATACGTGGACAAGAAGCCGGTGGCGTACCCGAAGGGTGCCAAGGGCAAGGACTTGAAATTCCGCATGGAGGCCAAGTACGAGAAGCGGGGGGGTAAACCCCTGGTCGCCATCGTCTACGGCGCGGCCTTCATCCTTGCGTTCGTCGGTATCTGGTCGTACTTCGGCGGGGCCATCTGCCGGATCGCCGCCTATGAGATAGCCAAGGACGGCGAGCGCATCGAGACCAGGAAGGCCATCAAGTTCGCGCGCAAGAAATTCTGGTCGTTCTTCTGGGCGCCGCTCATATGCGCGATCGGCTTCCTCTTCTTCGCCTTCTGCAACTTCGCCGGCGGCCTGGTCGGGAAGGTCCTCGACTACATCTGGATAGGCTCGACGCTCATCACGATCCTGCTGCCGCTGGCGCTGCTGTCGGGATTCATACTGGTCCTGATCACGATCGGGACGCTGGCGGGTGCTCCCCTCTTCGCCCCCGCCGTGGCGGCCGAGGGCACCGACAGCTTCGATGCGGTCAGCCGCGGTTTCAGCTACGTCTATTCCCGCCCGTGGCACTACATCTGGTACCAGCTGGTGGCGGCGGCATACGGGTATATCTGCGTCGCGTTCGTGATCCTCTTCGCGGTGGCCATGTGTCACCTGGGAATCCAGGCCGGGGCGGAGGGGTTCGAGCTCTTCGGCGGGTGGGACAAGGGCCAGTTCGGGGACATATCCAATGCCTCGTGGAGGCTCATCCTGTCCGAGGAGCATGAGTCCGTGGACAGGTACCGGTGGGATCCCGTCTCCATCGTGACGGCTCCGCACCCCTACGGCCGCCTCCAGACGCTGGCGAACCAGATCGTGGGTGTCGATTATTTCGGGGCCAACATGGCCGAGATACCCTGGACCCGGCTCCACCGGCTCGCGGCGTTCTTCACGACGCTCTGGCTGGTGCTGACCCTCGGGTTGGCCTTGGGGTACGTGGTCAGCTACTTCTTCTCGCAGCAGACGATGATCTACTTCGTCCTGCGCAAGAAGGTCGACGGGATAGAGATGAAGGAGGTCTTCGAGGAGGCGGAGGAGGAGATCAAGCCGGTCGAGGCCCCGAAGCCCGCGGAGACCCCCAAGGCCGGCGAGGAGGCCAAGCCCGCCGAGGCCCCCAAGTCTTCGGAACCCCCGAAGGCCTCGGATGCCCAGCCGCCTGAGCCCAAGCCTCCGGCCCCGCCCCAGAACTGTTAACGAAATCGCGTCGCGATTTCGTTAACAGTTTCCAGGCGGCGGTGGAGGGCCGTACCGCCCAGGTAGGCCGCCGGCAGCAGCGCCACCGAGGCGACCAGGTCTACGACGTAGTGGTACCGCAGAATGACCGTTGCCGCTATGCATCCCGATGCCGGTCCCAGGATGAACCAGAATGATCGACGGTGGTAACGCCAGGTCGTCAGCAGCACCAGGAGCGACAAGAGGGTATGCCCGCTCGGGAAGACGTCGGGCATCTCCAGTTCCATCCACATGAGGAGCCGGTGCAGGTGGCCCCCGAGGATCCAACCGTCCAGCTCCGGCGGCCTCTGGGGATAAAAATGGTGCGGGCCGACGGCCGGCACGGCGAAGTAGCCCAAGTATGTGGTGTACAGACCCGTCAGGATCACGGAGGCGTACGCCCGCGCCTTGTCCAGCTCCCCCCTGGCATAAAGGACCGCCGCCGGGATAACCAGGTACGCGAAGTAGGACCAGTAGCACAGGTGCAGGACGTCGACCAGGATGGGGTTGGCCAGCGACAGGAAGAAGCCGTCCACGTCGCCCAGGCATTTCCGGTCGATGGCCGCAAGCGCCATGTCGTAGCGGCGGTCCTCGAAGGGGTGAACGCGGGGGACCAGGTAGTGAATTTCTCGGAAGGCGGCCAGCGTCAGCGGCAGCACGTACCAGTGGCGCAGGAACGTCCAGAGCCGGCCGCCGCGGCGGTTGTGGGCCGCTATGACGGCCGCCGCCAGGATCAGCGTCAGGGCGTGAAGTGCCAGGAAGACCGCCATGCCTGCGGGCCGGGCCGCCAGGACGATCAGCGTCACCGCCGCCAGGTAGGCCAGCGTCACCACGTCGGGCCCGGTGAGCCGCCTCATCCGAGCCGCCTCGCCGCCGCCACCACCGCCGCGGTTTCCACTCGCAGGACGGTCTTCCCGAGCGCGTATCTCCGCTGGAACAGCCTTTCCTCCTCCGGCGAAAGGCCGCCCTCGGGGCCCACCACGATCGTGCCGGCGCCGGCCGGGAGTGGCTCGACCGTACCCGGCGTGACCAGCAGGGCGTCCGCCGGCAGGTCCTCCACCCGCCTTTGGGGGGAGATTCTCATCAAGGGCGCACCCGACTGCTTGGCGGCCGCCAGCGCCACCTTCTCCAGGCGCCGGCGCTTGGCCTCGCCCACCTCCGCGACGCTGCGAGTGAATCGGACGGGGACGAACTCGGCCACGCCCAGCTCGGCCAGCTTCTCCACCATCCAGTCCAGGCGTGATCCCTTCGGCGCCGCCGACGCCACCACGACACTGGGCAGCTCCAGCCGTGGGAGGGGCTCGAGAAGTCTGATCCTGACCCGCCCCTGCGTGGACTCGATCTCTCCCCTCCACGCCTCGTGCGGGTCGAAGACGATCACGCGGTCGCCGGGCGCCAGTCTGAGGACCCGCGCCGCGTGGCGGGATTCCCGGGCGGGCAGGGTCGCGGGATTGGTGATCTTATCGACGAAAAATCGCCGCATGGCGGGGCGATTCTAGACGGGCGGCAGGGGGGCGTCAAGGCCGCGGCTTCCTCTGAAAGTCTCCTGCGCAGGTGCCTTCAGCATAGCCCTGTGATTGATCTTGTCGGAGTGGTCCGCAGCCTCATGGGTGATTTTTTACGGCAAGTGAGGAACCCGGACGACCCTGTCGGCGTTTAATTACAGCCTGAACTCCATTTACTTGGAACCGGGCGGCTGGTACAATTCTGAATGGGGGCGAACGGCCGTAGAGGTTCTCATTCCCGGCAAGGCGGGGCGTGCGCCGCGGCCCCCGGGGAGGTGTCGGCTTTGATGGCGGCCCGGCTGGCGGGCGCGGCGGCGGCCTTGGCGTTGACGCTATCTGCCTTCGCCGACGAGCTGCT
>FWPU01003810.1_pt1 | contig 36861 bp, 12 predicted proteins | sample 2228361 | NCBI WGS metagenome assembly FWPU01 (sample SAMEA103939777, study PRJEB20133) | metagenome
TCAAATTCCCCGTCCAGCCCCTTCCGTGATATAATCATGTGTTGCTGTCAGGAGCCCGCGTCACCCATGCGGCATCCGCGCGCGTCGCGCGCGGCCGCATTGCCAGGAGCCGGGTGATGTGCTATACTCTGTCTCGCACATTCGTTCTATCAGAAGGTCTGTAAGGAAGTACCATGCCACAAGACAAGCTCATCGTGCGCGGCGCACGCGAGCACAATCTGAAAAACATCAGCCTGGAACTGCCGCGCGACAAGCTGATCGTCATCACCGGCCTGTCCGGCTCGGGCAAATCGTCCCTGGCCTTCGACACGATCTACGCCGAAGGACAACGGCGTTATGTCGAGTCATTGTCCGCATATGCCCGCCAGTTCCTCGGCCTGATGGAAAAGCCGGACGTGGATCAGATCGAGGGGCTCAGCCCGGCAATCTCGATTGACCAGCGCGGGGCATCGCGCAATCCGCGTTCGACCGTGGGCACCATCACCGAGATCTACGACTATCTGCGCCTGCTGTACGCGCGCATCGGTGTGCCCCACTGTCACAAATGCGGCCGGCCGATCAGCGCGCAGACCGTTCAGCAGATGGTAGATACCATCCTGGAATATCCCGAAGGAAGTCGGCTGCTGATCCTGGCGCCGCTGGTGATGGATCGCAAGGGCGAGCACAAGGCCGTCTTCGAGGATGTGCGCAAGGCCGGCTTCGTGCGTGTGCGCGTCGACGGCCAGATGTACGAGGCCGAGAACCCGCCCGAGCTCGACCGCTACAAGAATCACACGATCGAGGCCGTGGTGGATCGGCTGGTGATCCGCCGGCCGGCCGCGGCGTCTGAAGCCGACGAGATGCGTTCGCGGCTGGCCGACTCGGTCGAGACGGCGCTGCGGCTGGGAGGCGGTGTGGTTTTCGTGTCGGATGTGACGGATGCCGGCCAGCCGAAAGATCGCCTCTTCTCGGAGCGGTTCGCCTGTCCGGTCTGCGGGGTCAGCCTGCCGGAGATCGAGCCGCGCACCTTCAGCTTCAACAGCCCCCATGGTGCCTGCCCCACCTGTACCGGCCTGGGCAGCCAGATGGAATTCGACCCCGACCTGATCGTGCCGGACAAGACCAGGAGCCTGGCCGACGGTGCCATCAAGCCGTGGGATCGCGACACGCAGACGATCTATCACTCGATGCTGGAAGCGGTCGCCCGGCATTACCACATCCCCTACGATGTGCCCGTTGGCGAGCTCAGCAAGCATCAGATGGACATCATCCTCTACGGCGGGAAAAAGGGCGAGACGATCTTCGTGAATTACCTCAACAATGAGGGACACGACCGTCGCTTCCAGACCAGCTACGAAGGAGTCATCCCGAACCTGCAGCGCCGCTATCGGGAGACCACCTCCGATTACATCCGCAGCGAGCTCGAACGCTACATGACCAGCCGGCCTTGCCCCACCTGTGGTGGAAAACGGCTGCGCCCGGAGGCGCTGGCGGTCACGATCACCGGCTACAATATTGATCAGGCCAGCCACTTCTCGATCACCGAGGCAGTGCGCTGGATCGAGTGGCTGGCGGGCGTCGGCGAGGCCCCGGCCGGCGACAACGGAGCGCACGGGACGTTGCATGTGTCACGCATCGTCGGCTCGGCCGAGCAGGTGCCGGCCGGCTCGCCGCTCAGCCAGCGCGAGTACACCATCGCCCGACAGATCCTGAAGGAGCTGCACGCTCGGCTGCGCTTCCTGATGGATGTGGGGCTGGACTACCTGACGCTGGACCGGATGGCGGCCACCCTCTCCGGCGGCGAAGCGCAGCGCATCCGCCTGGCGACTCAGATCGGGTCCCAGCTGATGGGGGTGCTCTACATCCTGGACGAACCGAGCATCGGCCTGCACCAGCGCGACAACGCCCGGCTGATCCGCACACTGCTCGATCTGCGCGATCTGGGCAATACGGTGCTGGTGATCGAGCACGACGAAGAGACGATGCGTGCAGCCGACTGGATCGTGGATTTGGGGCCGGGCGCGGGCGAGAACGGCGGCCACGTCGTCTGCTCTGCGCCCACGGCCGACTTCATGGCCTGCGCCGACAGCCTGACCGCCCAGTATCTGCGCGGGGAAAAGCGCATCCAGATCCCCAGGGAGCGTCGAACCGGCAACGGCGAGTATCTGATCGTGCGCGATGCCAGCGAGAACAACCTGAAGCACGTGGATGTCCGCTTCCCGCTCGGCAAATTCATCTGCGTCACCGGCGTCAGCGGCAGCGGCAAATCCAGCCTGGTCAACGAAGTGCTCTACAAAGCGCTTAACCAGGCCATGTATCGGGCAAAAGAACGGCCCGGCAAACACGGCAGCATCGAGGGGATCGAACATCTCGACAAAGTGGTGGACATTGACCAGTCGCCCATCGGTCGCACCCCACGCTCGAACCCGGCAACCTACACCAACCTGTTCACCGAGATTCGCGACCTGTTCGCCTCGCTGCCCGAAGCCAGGATGCGCGGTTACAAGGCGGGGCGCTTCAGTTTCAACGTAAAAGGCGGTCGCTGCGAGGCCTGCCAGGGCGACGGCATCATCCGCATCGAAATGCAGTTTTTGCCCGACGTGTACGTGCCCTGCGAGGTATGTCACGGCCGACGCTACAACCGCGAGGCATTGGAGATCAAATACAAGGGGAAGAGCATTGCCGACGTGCTCGACATGACCGTGGACGAGGCGTTGGTGTTCTTCCAGCACATCCCGAACATCCGCAACAAGCTGCTCACCCTGCAGGAGGTCGGCCTGGGCTACATCCGGCTGGGCCAACCGGCCACCACGCTCTCCGGCGGCGAGGCGCAACGCGTCAAGCTGAGCAAGGAGCTGAGCCGGCGGGCGACCGGCAAGACCTTCTACATCCTGGACGAACCGACGACCGGCCTCCATTTCGACGATGTGCAGAAGCTGCTGGCGGTGCTGCAGAGGTTGGTGGATCAAGGCAACACCGTGGTGGTGATCGAGCACAATCTGGACGTCATCAAATGCGCCGACTGGATCATAGACCTGGGGCCAGAAGGCGGCGATGCGGGCGGCTGGGTGATCGCCGAGGGCACGCCGGAGCAGGTCGCGCGCGTCGAGAAATCGTACACCGGCCAGTTCCTGCGGTTGATCCTGGCCGGCCACGAGGCGCTGCAGCCGAGCGAGGTGATCGCGGCGCGGGCCAGGGACAAGGAGGCAGTGGAATCACGATGACTGAGAGCGCCGACTACATCTGCTATCGTACGCGCAATCCGATCGGAGAGGGCCGTCTGGACGAAGTGGCCTGGCTCAAGGCGCCCCGCTCGGCCCGCTTCGTGGATATGGCCAGCGGCAGCCGGGCTTCTTCGACACGCGTGTGTCTGCCCTGTGGGATGACGAGGCATTCTACGTCGGCTTCTGGGACGAAGAACCGCTCGTCGCTGCCCGGCACACCGAAGGGGATGCCGTCATCGTCCAGGAAAACGATGTGGAAGTCTTCATTGGATCGCGGCTGGACGGTCGAGATCGCCTTGCCCTGGGCCGGCATGGCCTGGCTGGCGAACGGCCGGTCGCTGCCCCCATGCGACGGCGACACCTGGCGCGTCTTTTTCGGCCGCTTCGCGAAGCTGCTCGCCGGCGGCATAGAGATCAACCCGCATCCGGCCTGGGCCATGAAGAGCCACGGCGTCTACGATACGCACCTGCCAGACCGTTGGCCGTGCGTCCGGTTCTCGCACCTCTGTGTCGAGGACCTGTGATGATCCATTATACGGTGAACACGCACAGATGAAACGTTACCATATCTGGACCATCGGTTGCCAGATGAACGAGGCCGACTCGGGCCGCGTGGCAGCCGAGCTGGACGCGTTGGGCTACGTGCCCACCGACGACCCCAGGCAGGCCGATGTGATCGTGCTCAACACCTGCGTGGTGCGTCAGAGCGCCGAAGATCGCGCGATCGGCCACCTGTGGGCGCTGAAGCCGCTGAAGGAGCGCGATCCGGGCCGCGTCATCGCGCTGATGGGCTGCCTGGTGGGGATCAAGCCGAACCCGGCCCTGCGCCAACGCTTCCCATTCGTGGATGTCTTCATGCCGCCCTCCGAGCCTGGGCCACTGATCGGCTATCTCCAATCGCGCGAAACCGGCCTTGAGGACGAAGCGAAGACGCTCGACGCGGCCTGGACGGCCGCGCGGCACGCCTTCCAGGACTACGGCAGTCCGGAAGCCGCCGCCATCGGCCTGGTAGACGAGGACACCTGGCCCGCGCTGCCAGACACTCCCGCATCTCCGGCCCCCGGCCCCTGGTCCCCGGCCCCCGGCTCCCAGCCGCCCGTCCTCCAGAGCGTCCGCCACGTCTCGTTGCACGGCCACCCCCCTGTGACGGCCAATGTACCGGTCGTCTATGGCTGCTCGCACGCCTGCACCTTCTGCATCATCCCCTATCGGCGCGGGGTCGAGCGCAGCCGGCCGCTGGCAGAGGTCGTGGCCGAGGTGCGCGGCCTGGTGGCCCAGGGCGTGCGCGAGGTCACCCTGTTGGGACAGATCGTAGACCGCTACGGCAAGGACTTCCCTGACCAGCGGCCCGATCTGGCCGATCTGCTGGCTGCTGTCCACGAGATCGAGGGGCTATGGCGCATCCGCTTCCTCACCAGCCATCCGAACTACATGAGCGACCGCATCTTACAGGCCGTTGCCACGCTGCCCAAAGTGTGCGAGCAGATCGAGGTGCCGGTGCAGGCAGGCGACGACGAAGTGCTGGCCAACATGAAACGCGGCTATACCGCCGACGACTATCGCCGGCTGGTGCACCACATCCGCGCGACGATTCCGGGCGCAGCGATCCATACCGACATTATCGTGGGCTTTCCGGGCGAAACGGCTGCGCAGTTTCAGCGCACCTATGACCTGCTGGCCGAGCTCCGGCTGGACAAAGCCCATCTGGCGATGTACTCACCCAGGCCGGGCACCGTCAGCGCGCGGCGCATGGCCGACGACGTGCCGGCCGAGGAGAAAAAGCGGCGCTGGGAGGCGTTGGATCGTCTCCAGGAGCAGGTGGTGGGGGAGATCAACCGTCGGCTTCTGGGCCAGACCGTGGAGGTGCTGGTGGAGGATCTGCACAAAGGAAAGTGGCGGGGCCGCACCCGGCTCAACAAGCTCGTCTTCTTCGCCGACGAAGCGGACTGGCGCGGCAAGCTTGCCCGGGTACGCATCAACTGGGCCGGGCCATGGTCTATGATCGGGGAAGTGCAACGTTGAACCGCTCGGTTCGCTCGTTTTGGAATCGGAATTGAAACAGTGACCGTGAGGACGCAACCGGGGGACGATATCCCGGTGTTAGTGGCTGCGCTGGCGCGCTTGGGGCTGGCTGACCTGGTCTGCGCTCTCAAGCCGACGCGCGTACGCGCCTGCCGCCAGCCGGAGTAGATCGCTCTGGCGGCCAATTCTGGAAACCCGCCGCAAGAATAAGCGGACGGAGAGCTGTAAAGATGGCAGTAACTTCAGCTTGAGGTGTGGTGTTTGGGGTTTTCTCCGGCAACCCAGCCGTGATTGGGGGTTGACCGGCAGGGCTTTCGGCTTGGGCGGTTGGTTGAGCTTCTGACTGTGGGGGTTTCACAGATACAATGGTCGGTTTTCCTTCCTCAGTAAGCTGAATTGAGCCGGCAGGCGGAGCACAAGAGATGGTCAGCACCGCAGCTACCATCAAAGCCCCGACTACGGCTGCTATCCTCCCTCTTCGTGTCAGGCTGGCGGCACCACCAATGACACCAGCCGTTGTTATGGCCGGTCGTACTTTCCCGAGATATTGGCGAGAAATCTCGATAAGGCCGTTCTTGACGGTGACCTGGAATTCTATGGCGCCCATCTTTCACCTCGTGGAACGAACAACTTGAAACCTTACGCTCACAGGCACCCGTTTTCTTCTCGACAAGGCTCCAAGTTACGAGCCGCCCGCCGGATCAGCAGCCACAAGGCAAGGCCCCGGATCGGCGCCAACTCGCGGCCCGACCGCATTCGCCCCCCACCCCACAATACGGACAGATAAACGGTTCGCCCGCCACGAACGTCGCCGGCCATTCGATATGCAACAGACGAACAACCGCCCTCGTCAGTCTCACCTGATGACAACCATATTATAAGCCAGATTCCTAAAAATGTCAAGAGGTTTTTCACCCTGACCGGGCCGACTGCATTGCGCGGCGCGCGGCTGAGCCGGGCCGCCCCGACCTGCCTGGCCCCACGCCGGAGCGGGCTGAGGATCCGCTGCCTGATCTCCCCCCACGCGGCGGCCAGCCACGGCTGTCCGGCCGCGTGGGCGGCGATCAGCGCGTCCTACGTCGTCGATCGCGCGCGGCGCAAAGCCGAGCCGCGCCAGGTCGGCGAGCTGGTCGGCGGCGGCGAGGACGACAGCGGACTGCTGACCGACGGCTGACGACGAACCCTCTTCGTCATTCGTCGTTCGTCCTTCGTCAGTCGCCAACATCACCACTCCCAGCTTCTCCAAGCGGGCGCGCCGCGCGGGGCTATCCACGGTCACGGTAGTGCGGACCAGGAAGTCGGGAGCGCGACAAGGCTTTGTTTCCTTGTTTCTATGTCTCCTTGCGCCTCGATCGCCAGCGGCTGGATGGGAGGGGGCGTGACAGATGACAGCGAATGAGCGGGATTGAACAAATGGCGCAGGCGCTGATTCGATCAATCCCGCCGATGCGTGCTCATACCGGGCGCACTCACGGGCCCTGTGGCGCCAGCGGCAGGCAGCGCCGGCCTCCAGCCTGCCGCCGCTCGCTACCGTGCGATGAACGGCAGGAAAAGGAGGCGCATCGGGGGCATCTCCACGACGCCTGTAGTCGCCCGTGTGAAGCCCGGCCCCTGGGCGCGGGCGACGATCACATAGGCCGCGGCCGGCAACGCGCCGCTCGTCGCCGCGTAGACACCATCGCCGGCCTGACCATCGCCGTGCTGACCATCATCGAACAGCGCCATGGCGGTCTCCGATTCGTCAGCGCCGGAGAACGTGACGGTGACGGTCGCGCCGGCGATCGGCGCGCCGTTGGTGTTGAGCGTCGCGCTGACCTTGACGTGGCGTCCGGCGTCGGGCGGACCAATCGCCAGCGTCAGCGTGAGCGGAGCGCCCACGATCCATGCCGACACCATCGCCGACGCCGGCCCCGCGCCTTGATTGTCCAGGCGAAGTCGCCAGACGCCAGGGGTCGGCGCATCCGCGGCATACGAACGGAGCGGCGCCGCGGCGTCAGCGCTGCCCGCCTCAATCGTCCAGACGGCGGCGCCTCCCGGCTCGCGCAGCGTCGAGCCAACGGTTGGCGAGACGGCCACGGTCACGCCGAACTGCGAGCCGGCGGGCGCCTGGATCTCTATATCGGTACTCGATCCGGCCGCCGCCTGGACCACGTCGGCGAACACAAGCTGAGGCCCCAGCCCTGTGTTTTCCGTCGCGCGCCGGCCTGTATCAGCGGCGGGATGAATTGCCCCTGCGGCCGCAGAAACGCCGCCAGTCGAACTGATTGCCAGGCGCGGCCTGACGAAGTCGTAAAAATCCAGGGCCGCGGATGTCATGTGGTCATGCCTGGTATTCGTCAGCCCCTGGTCGGTCACATAGTCCAGGAAAAAGGCGCTGGCGACCGGGACGACCGAATCGCCTTCGTGCCCGGAGAAGCCGAACCATTTGATCATTTCTAGCAAGCAATCACATACGTTGGTCAAGGCCTCGCCGGCGAGGATCGAGAGCGACACATTGCGCCAATTCGTGACTTCCGCATTGAAGGTCGGGATCACCCAGTCCATCCTGAGCTGCAGCCCGCCCCTGCCAGGGATGAGGTGGGCGCACGGCGAGCCGCCGTTCGGCGTGCCCAGCATCACCAGATGACGGACGACCGGTCTCCCATCCGGCGAGCGGGGCATATCGTCCTGGATATATTGACGAGAGATCAGCCCGCCCATCGAGTGCGCGACGATATCCACATGCCAGGCATCCCGCTGGCTGCGCACCCCTTCGATGTACCCGTGGAGGATCTGCGCGTTCCGGCGGATGGTGGCGCCGAACCGCAATGGGCCGCCGGTATCCATGACTCCCGGCGCCTTGCCATCGCCCACGGCATAGGCCTCCCAGTTGGGATGCTCGGCCTTCAAGAAGCCGGGGTACGCGTTCCAGGTGGCGGCGTTGCTCGACCAGCCGTGAACCAGGATCACGGGTTTGGGGCGAACAACCGTGTCCAGGCGCTCTGAAACCACGTGTCCCAACGCGGCCGTAGAAACCACGATCTGAACCTGATGGGACAGGCGCGCCACGCCAGCGCGCTGCCAGGCGAAGCCGCTCGTATCCCACATGAATGAGAGGGTTTTGGAAATCCCCGGATTGAGCGTGAAGTCAAAAGTGGCGTTGGGTTGATTGCCCGGCAGCGGCCGGCCGGCGTCGGCGTCCAACAACTGCACCCGGAGATCCTGACGTTGCGTCGTTGGGTTGTTCATCTGGATGCTGATGCGAACCTCGTCGCCGTCGGTGACGCCTGTCGGCGTGACAGCAGTCCAGGTTCCTTCGGGGTACAGCTTGTGTTCGAAGCCAAGATGAAGGATCCAGGGACTGGGGGTGAACTCCGAGGCGTCGGTCGGGTCCCCGTGCTCGTCGAGCCGGGTTGCGGTCGCCGTGAGCGCGTTTCCCCGCTTGGGAAGCACGATCGCGAACACGCCTTGACCGTTGACGGCGGCGCGCGCCTCGATCGCGCCGAGGTACTCCCTGCCCTCGGCATTCCGGTCAGCGTCACTGACCGTGTCGGCGAAGAACTCCAACCTGAACGCGGCGCCCGGCGTGCTGCTGATGACGCCCGAAACGGTGATGGTGGTCGTGCTCTGCAAGGTATGCGTGAATACGGGGAAGTTCTGCAGGTTGTTGGGCCCTGCGTCGCCATCGCCAGCGTCGTTGGGCGTCACGCCGTCGCCGCCCAGGTCAATGCCCAGGCTCTGATTGGCGTAGATCGAGTTGCGCAGAATGGGGTTGCTCGTGGCGACGGCGCCGGCGACCGCCACGCCGCTGCCGCCGTTGCAGGCGATGCGGTTGCCATCATCGGGCCCGGTCCCGCCGATATGGTTGTCGTGCGCGTCGGCGATGCTGACGCCATGGCCGCCATTGCCCAGCGCGCAATCGTCCTGCGCGCCGCGGGCGCCCTGGCCCGTGCTGCCCGCGCCGATGATGTTGCCCTGCACTCTGTTACCCGTGGCCTGCGCGCCGGTGATGACCACGCCGTGGGACAGGTTGCCGGAAATCAAGTTGCCCTCGCCCGCGGCTGCGCCGCCAACGAACGTGTCACGCGCCTGTTCCAGGTGGGCGCCCGCGCCCCCGTTCGCCAGCGCGCCCATCCCGTCTCGGTTCACGCCGATGTAGTTGCCTTGCACCGTATTCGCGATGGACAGCGCGCCGGCGATCATCACCCCTGGCCCATCGTTGCCGGAGATGACGTTGCGCTGGCCATCCGTCGCCCCGCCGACGAAGTTGCCGATCGCCTGGTAGATGTAGACGCCGCTCTGCGCGTTGCCTCGGTCGCGCACGCCGGCCCGATCCGCGCCGATGATGTTGCCCTGCAGCCGGTTGCCGGTCGCCAGCGTACCGGAGATGACCACGCCGTGCGCGCCGTTGCCGGAAATGACGTTGTCTGCGACCAGGTTATTCGGCGAGCGGTCAATGCGCAGGCCATCCTGGCCGTTGCCCTGGCTGATACCCGCCGCGATATCGCTGAAGCCGATGTCGTTGTGCTCGAGGGTGTTATCGCCCGCGCCGGTCAGCACGATGCCGTGGCCGGCAAAACCGACGATCGCCAGCCCTTTGAGCGTGTTTCCCCCGACAGTGATGCGCAGGCCGTCCACGCCCGCGCCCGCGTTCCTGCCGTCCACCACCACGCGAGCCGCCCCGCTGCCCCCCTGGGTGGTCGCGTTCAGCGCGATCGGGTCGGTGATGGCCGGAAGGGCGCCGGCCGGTCGGATGACGGGCGCGCCCGCGGCGGGGATGTCGAATGCGACGATGCCTTTGCCCGCGCGCGCGTTCGCTTCCTCGATGGCCGCGCGCAGGGTGCATTCGGCCTGGCCGTCGGGGGTGAGCGCGCCGGTGTCGCACGCGCCATCCCCCTTCACCTGATCGGACGCGTCGCCGGTCGAGTTGACGACCAGGCCGATCACGTTGGAGAACTCCGAGGTGTTGCCGCTCGGATCGGTGGCCGTGGCCGTGACGTTGGCCGCCGGGCCGGCGAAAGTCACGGAGAAGGCGACGGTTCCGCTGACATCGGTGGCGACGTTGAGCGCGGCCAGGAAGGTCTCGCCCTCGCCGAACTCGCTTTCGTCTGGGCGGGTGTTCGAGAAGAACTCCAGCCGGTAAGTCGTGTTCGGGTGGCTGTCGAGCGTACCCGTCACGACCCGGCTGTTGCGAAAAGCCGTGAGGACGGGGAAATTCTGCAGGTTGTTCGGTCCGGCGTCAGCGTCGGAGCCATCCGGGTCGTTGAGGGTGGTGTTGTCGTCGCCCAGATCAATACCCAGCCAACCGTTGTCGTGGATGGCGTTGCCGAGGATGGCGTTGCCCGTGCCTGCCACGACCGTCACGCCGTTGCGACCGTTCAAGCGGATGCGATTGCCCAGTTCCGCCTGCAGCCCGGCCGTGCGCGCGGTCGGAAGACCGCCGATGGCCGTGTTGGATGCGGCCTCGATGCGCACGCCGTCCGCCTCGTTTTCGGCGACCTCGCTGTTCTGCAGGCGATTCCCGTCGCCCGACGCGATGACGATGCCTGACCCGTTATTCCGCGAGATCCAGGCGTATTCGATGAGGTTGCCGCCATTTGTCTCCAGCCGGATGCCCGCGCCGTCGAAGTGACGGATCCACAGGTTGCGCAGCGTGCTCTGTCCCGCGCTGAGGCGCAGGCCGTCCACGCCGTCGCCCGCATGGCTGCCATCGAGCTGCATCGGGTAGGGGCACGCTGGCCCCGGCGCGCCGTCAATGATGACCGGATCGGTGATCGCTGGCAGGGGGCTGAGGGGCCGGACGATCGGCACGGGCTTGTCCAGGCAATCCACGGCCCAGGTGATGGCGTCGCGGCCCGGGCTGGCGTTGGCCGCGCTGATCGCTGCGCGCAGCGAGCCGACGCCGGCATCCGCGCCGGTGGTGACCTGATAGACTGCGCCGGGCGCTGGTCGCGGCGCAGCCGTTGCGCTGGCCGCGGCGAATCCGATCCACAGGGCAATGAAGATAAACCCCGCGCCCACCGATCGTCTCTGTGCGTTCATGTTGACCTCCTACAGGTTGTATCCGATTCGATTCAGCGCGCGATCAACGGCAGATAACCGCGCACGGTCAAGGGAGGCGGCCCGGTGTAGCGCAAGATGTACAGCCCGGCGTCCCCGCTCGCGACAAGGACCCGATCAGCCACAACCGTCATGCCGCCGCCCCGCTGAGTGGCGCCAACCCCGCTATTATTCAGATTCCACAGCTGGTAATAACCCATCTGGCGCGGGGACGACCCATTCGTGACGTCAATCATACGCAGGAGGCCGTTTTCATCCACCAGATAGACGCGCGTCCCCGCGCCGGCGATGTGATAGGCATCGCCTACGCGAGGATAGCGGCCAAGCTGCGCCGGCACGAAGGGGTCGGCGACATCCACGACGACGACCCCCGCGTAGCCATCGGCGATGACGATGCGATTTCCCGCCGTCGCCACGCCCTCCGGGAGAGCCTCGGTCGCAAAGACGCCGACCCGACCCGGCGCAGCCGGGTCGGCGACATCTACCGCCATGACGCCCTGATCGCGGAATGGCGCGCCGAAGTTCATGAAGGCGATGAAGAGGCGGCTGCCGGACATAGCGAGATCGGTCATATAGTCCGTGCGCAGCCGGCCGACGCGCGTCGGTTTGGCCGGGTTGCGGATGTCCACCACGTGCAGGCCGCCGTTGCCGATCACGTAGGCGTAGTCTCCGCTCACGGCCAGGTCGCTGATGGCGTTCACATAAGAGGCGTAGGTATAGGATCCCACCTTGACCGGCGTCGTCGGGTCGCCGATGTAGATGACGGAGAGCGCGCCGGACGACGCGCCAAAGTAGGCGTAATTGTCGGCCGCGGCGATCGGCCCGGCGCCGCCGCCGGAAGCGGGATCGGCATAGAAGCCCAAGGGGGCAGGGTTGGCCGGGTCGGCGATGCCCACGACCTGGACGCCCCCGCTTGCCGTCCCCTGCGCATAGACGGACAGATAGGCGTGTGCGCCGGCCACGGCTACATCGCGCACGTCCGTCCCGGCCGGGCTGTACGCGCCGACCTCCCGCGGCCGCGCGGGATCGGCCAGGGACAACACCCGCAGGCCGCCCGTCCCGGCTGCGACATAGGCGAACGCGCCGCTCACTGTCATGTCCTGGATGGCGCTGCTCAGGCGCAGGTCGCCGACCTCGACCGGCTGCCGGGGGTCGGCGATGCTGACCACGCGCAACGAATGGCCTTCCATGACGTAGGCATAATTGCCTGCGACGACCGCATCGCGCGGGCTTCCCGCCGCCGCGTAGTGGCTGGTCTCGGTGGGCGAGATGGGATCGGTCACGTCCACGACCCGCAGGCCGTCGGCGTGGGCGGCCACGTATGCGTGGGTCGCCCGCCCGGTTGTCAGCGGCGAGAGCGCCACACCCCGCGCATTCCAATCGCCAGCAGAACCCGCAATGCCGGGCTTGGTTGGATCGGAAACGTCCACCACTTGCAGGCCCTTCGAGGGTAAATATGCATAGTGATCGTCCACCGCGATATCCGTTGGCGTTTCTGACAAAACGAACCTGCTGGCCTGGGTGGGCGAGAGGGGGTGGGTGATGTTGACCACGCGCAGGCTGTTGCCGTCTATCAGGTAAGCCATACTGCCGCGCACGGCGATCGCCCGGCCGGTCAGGTCTTTCTTGACCGCGACCTCCTGCGGCGCGGCGGCATCGGCGACATCCACCACGTGCAGCCCGCTGCTGTCGCCGACGAGATAGGCGTATCTCTCCGCCACGGCCACATCGCCGACTGTGCTCGAGGTGCTCAGCGCGGCCAGCGGCCAGGGCGCGGCAGGGTCGGCGATGTCCACGATCTTCAGGCCGTAGATGCCGTCCGCCACGTAGGCGCGATCTCCTGCCACGGCCACGTTCTGACCCTGCGCGGGCAGGCCGGCCATAGCGGTCGCCCGCGCAGGGGGCGCCACGCGAGAGACGTCCACCACCCGCAGGCCGTGCCAGCCGGCGGCGACATAGGCATAGCCCTCCGCCACGGCCACGCCCTGCCCAACCACGGTATCATTGAAGCCGACCTCCCGCGGGTTGGCCGGGTCCGACACATCCACCACGCGCAGACCTGGGGGGCCGTACAGGGTATTCCCCGCCACGGTGAACTCGCCCAGCGCGGCCGGGTACTCGCTCACGAGGGTCGGCGTCGCCGGGGTCGTCACATCCAGGATGCGCAGCGTGTCGTGGCTGCCTAAATAGGCGTAGCGCCCGCTCACGGCCAGATGCGCCGGGGAGGGCGATGCGTAGGCGCCGACCTGGCGGGGGGCGGTGGGCGTGAAAATATCGAACACGCGCAGGCCGCCGGTGAAGCTGCCGACCGCCGCGTACAGATAGCCGCCGGCCGTCGCCATCTCCACCACCCAGTCGGATCCCCAGGGAGCGGCCTGGGCGGCCAGCCGGGGCTGCGCCGGATTCGCGATATCCACGATCTCCAGGCTGCGGCCGCCCAGGTAGGCGTGGCTGCCCGTCACAGCCAGGGCCATGGGGTAGCCCGACGATTGCACGGAGACATACGCGCCGACCGCGCGCGGCGCGGCCCCGTCCGCGACATCCACGATGCGCAGGTGAATGGCGTCATCCTGGGTCTGGATGGCGAGATAGAGGTGGCGTCCGGCCAAGGCCAGGTCCTTGAGATCTTTGGCGTCGGCCGGCCGGTAGGCGCCCAGCCCGGCTGGCGCGGTCGGGTCGGCGATGTCCACGACCTGGACGCCGCCGCTTGCCAGGCCCACGAAGGCCAGGGTTCCGCTGACGACCACTTTCTGGGCCGCGCCCGGCGGGTAGAAGAAGCCCCTCTCCACCGGCGCGCCCGCGCCGGCCAGGTTCAGCACGTGCAGCCCGCCCTCGGCGCCGACGACATACACGTAGACTTGCCCTGAGCCTGTCGAAGGGCTGCCCGCCAGCGCCAGGTCATTGCCGGTCGCGCCGATGGCATAGACGCCGGCATGCACGGGGGCCAGCGGGTCGGACACATCCATCACGATCAGCTCGGCGCCGCTCAACAGATAAGCGCGATCTCCCGCCAGCGCGATCCGGCTGACGTCCACCGGGTTGCGAGCGGCCAGGATCGGCTCAGTCGGGATCGAGACGTCGAGGATAGACAAACTGGAGACGCCCAGGTTTTTGCTGGCGGCGACATAGGCGCAGGCATCGCGCACGATGATCTCGTTCGCTTTCCCGTACACCGCGCCCAACGCGACGAAGGTGGGCGCGCGCGGGTCGGCCACATCCACGATTTCGACCGCCATGGTCACGCCCAGGTAAGCATAGCGCCCGGAGATGGTGATCCCATAGACTTCGTTCCCGCCGAAGCAGCCGAGGGTCGAGGCATAGGCGCTGACTACCGCCGGCACATAGGGATCAGTAACACCCACCGCGTAAAAATGACAGCGCGAGCCTACATAAGCATAGCCATCGCTGACCGCGACATCGTTGGCCGGTTCAGAACCAAACGTGACGCTGCCCCGCTCCACGGGCGCGGCGCCGTCGGTGATGTCCACGATGCGCAGGCCGGCCGGCCCGGCGACCACGTAAGCATACTGGCCCGTCACCGCGATATCTTCCACGACGCCGGGCCACGGGGCCGTCTGGCCCAGCCGCCGGGGCGCCATGCGATTCGAGATGTCGTAGATGACCATCTTCGCGCCCTCGCCCACGTAGGCGCGGTCGCCCTGCACGACGATGACCCGGCTGGCCCCGCCGATGTGCCCGACCAGGCTGACGTTGTGGGCCGTGGGCGCCGATTCGTCCGGGCCGCCGGCCGCCGCCCGCCCGCTCGCCAGGCCCAGGGTCGCCCGCCAGATGACGCTCAACAGCAACGCCAGACCCGCAAGGAACAGAAGTTGTTTCATCAAACCCTCCTGTCGCGCAAGATGGCATCTTGCGCTGCGTTCTCATCGCCGTATTACGGGCAGGTAGAGCGACCAGACGTAGGTGAAATGCCGCACCTCCTCCGACCATTCGCACGCGGTCTCGGCGCTGCCCAGCGGGCGCAGACAGGCGCGGTTGGCGATGATTGGCGCGGCCGAGACTGTGCCTGTCACTGCCACGTGGACGGCAAAGGTCACTGTTCCCTGCGAGACAGTTCCGCTGATGACATTCGTCGCCGGGTCATAGGCCACGGTATCCCAGGGCGACGACTTGGTAAGCGACCCAGGGATGTAGGTCGTGTGCGTGGGTACGGCATCGTAAATGAAGAAAGTGTCAGACGTTGGCCAGACGATGTTTACAGTATAAGTCAGCGCCTCACCGTAGGTTACCGGACCGATGGCCGGCATCGCCTGTTTGCGTATGCGACGACCTCGGAAATCCTGGCCGGCCGCGTCGGGCGGAACGGCCACGCTGCGCTGCGCCGGCTGCCAGAAGTAGCCCGCGCTCGTCGGCCCAAAGGCGAAAGCGCCGGCCGGCAGGGTGAGGGTGTAGCCGCCGCCGGCGTCCGTGATCGCCCGCCACGCGCCGCCCGCGCTGACGACGATCCCCGCCAGGGGTTCGCCGTAGGCATCGGTCACGCGACCCCGCACGAAGTTGGGTGCGACGATCTTCGCCAGCCAGGCGTCGCCCTCGTCCCCCACGGTATCGAAGGCGCCCGGCGTGACCGGCAGGGACGGCCCACCGCCCAGCAGATAGACGCCGCCCGCCGGGTCGGTCGCGATGGCGCGGCCGGTGAAGCTGGCGAAGCTGGCGCCGGGGAGATCCAATAGCACGGCCGCGCTGCCGCCGTTGGCAGTGAGCCGCGTCACAGCGTCGTCGCCGACAGAACCGGTCACATAGGCGTTTTCCGCCCGGTCGAGAGCGATGGCATACCCGGTCTCAGTTCCGTTGTAGCCCAGGAAGGTCGCGTAGCGCACATAGCTGAACCCACCGCCTGCGCCGACCCAGCGCAGCCGCGCGACAAACGCATCGTAGCGGCCGTTCAGGGAGGCGTCGGCCGCGCCGTTGGTGACCGGAAAGTCGCTAGAATCGGTCGTCCCGGTCACGAAGGCTCCGCCGCTGGCGTTCAGCGCCAGGTCATAGGCCACATCGCTGCTCGATCCGCCCAGGTAGGTGGCCCAGGGCAGGCTGGCCCCGGCGTCGTCCGCCATAAGCACGAACGCATCGAAATTGCCGCGCAGGGCAGGGACGCCGGGCACGCCGGGGAAGGAAAGCTGCGCCGCCTGCGGGAAGTCGGGCGAGCTGGTATAGCCGACGACGTAGGCCCGACCGCCGCGCACCGCGATGGCGTTGCCGATATCCGTCTTCCGGCCGCCGATGAGCATGGAATAAGCCAGGGCCGAGCCGTCGTTGTTCAGTTTCGTCATGAAGGCATCGTAGCCGCCGTGGAGCGCGGCGTAGGCCGGCGCGGTCAGCGTCGGAAAGTCGCTGGAGAGGGTCCAGCCGGTGAGATAGGCGACGCCTTCGCCATCCACCGCGATGTCCAGCCCATCCTCGTAATTCCGGCCGCCCAAGAAGGTCGAATAGAGCAACGCCGTCCCTGTGGCGTTCAGTTTGAGGGCGAAGACATCGTCTGAGCCGTTGAAGGTCGTGTCATACGCGCCGGGGGTCGTGGGAAAGCGCCGCGAGCCGGTGCGGCCGATCACGTAGGCGTTGCCGTCCGCATCGAGCGCGATGCTGTTGCCGATATCTTCGGCCCTGTCATCGCCGATCCCGCCGATGAACGTGGCGTAGACCAGGGCCGAGCCTGCGCTGTGTACTTTGGCGACGAACACATCGGACGGGCCGCCGTGATAGAAGCGGCCGAAGACGCCCGGCGTGGTCGGGAAATCGGGCGAACTGGTCCCCCCGGTCACATAGGCGTCGCCCGCAGCGTCCACGGCCAGGCCGTACCCGCGGTCACCGGAAGACCCGCCCAGGTAGGTGGCGTAGGCCAACGCCTGCGGCGTGCTGTCGGTCTGCGGTTGCCGGGCCGCGCTGGCCGCCGGTTCCGCCGCCCGTTGCGGGTCAAAGCGCGCGGCCAGCTCGAAGGTCTGCCCGGCGCGCGGCGTGACGCCCGCCGGGGCGAGCGCGGCGGGCCAGGGGAGGAGCACGTCGCCGAGGGCGGTGCGCGCCCGCAGCGCCGGGCCAGATCCCGTGTCGGCAGCAGGGAGCCACTCCACGGCATCGGCGCCCTCGATGCGCAGGCGCACCTCACCCCCCGGTCCTCCCCCTGCGAGGGGGAGGACCGGGGTGGGGGCGGCCCCCGGCGCGGCGGCGGGAACGAGCCGCCAGGTCCAACGGCCGTTGTCGCCAGAGATGTCGAGATTCACGCCCTCGAACAGCCCTTCCAGGCGCACGGTGGCCCAGGCCGGCGCGTCGCCGCGCCACCGGGCCGGGTCATCTCCCAGGAAGTAGGAGACCTGGGTCGGCAGGCGGCCAGCCGGAACCAGCCGGAGCGCGCGGTTGGCGTCGGGGAAGGTGAGACGCAGGGCGATCCCGCGTGGCCGGTCAGCCGCCGCGCCGGCCGGGCCCGGGCCGTCCCGCGCGTCGCCGAAGGGCGACGGGGGCGCAAGCTCGGCCCGGTCGGCCCCATCGCCGCGCGGCGTGTAGGTGATCCAGAGCGCGACCGGGCTTGCCGATGCGCCGCCGCTCTCGCCTCGCCCCGCATCGGCCGCGGGCTGCGCGGCCGTGAGCCAGAGCGCGGTCTCGGCCTGACGCGCGTAGAAGCGCACGGCCGGGGGGTACTGGCCCACGTTTTCGATGAACAGCAGCCCGCCCTCGCCGGCCATTGCGCCCACCGCGCCGGCCGGCGCGGTTTCACCGACCCGCTGACCCATCGCCCCGCAGAGCAAGGCGAGAAGCAGAACGCCGGCCAGCGCGATCTGCGCCAGCCGCGCGATCCCCGGCAGTTTCGCCATCCAGTTCATGTCGCCCTCCTGACAGGTCGCGCCCCTCAAAGCGCACGGAGGCCGATCGCGTATCGCCGTCTCATGGGTCGCGCAGCGCCAGCGGCAGGTAGAGCATAAACTTCGGGCCGACCGGCCGATCATCGCGGGCGACCAGCGGCAGATAGCTACGCCACTCGGGCGGCGCGCTGACCGTAATTTGCCCGTCCTGAACCGCTCCGGGAAGCGCGCCCCGCGTGACATCCCACGCGCCAGGGGCGCTGAAGGCCAGCGGCCAGGCGCCGTAGGCCAGCGGCTCGGCCCGGAAGACCAGTTGCAGCAACTCGCCGCCGCCGGTGAAGCCGCCAGCCCACACCCAGCCGAAGCGAATCCGGCCATCCTGGACCACGATCGTTTCGGGATTGACCGCGTACAGCTCGCCCCCAAGCAGACGGCCAGGCACGATGCGCAACAGGGTGAGGTTGCCGGCAGGATAGGCCAACTCGAACGCCAGATGGCCGAGGTTCTGCGCGTCCGCTAACGTCACCGGCACGGTGAATGTCTCCCCAGGTCGGACACCGACCGCCGGGAGGGCGAGCTGGATCGGGCCGGCGCTTCCGGCCAGGGCCGCCGCCTGACCCCGGGCCGCCGGTGCGCCGGCGTCGGGCTGGGTATTGTCCCCTAACGAGTTGGTTAGCCGTTCGATCGCGCCGCCGTTGACATCCATGGCGTAGATTTCCTGGCCCGCGTCGCGGTCGGAGACGAAGCGGAAGGCCATAGGCGAATTCGGCTGCGCCGTCGTCGTAGGCGAGCTCCTGAGGCAGCGGAGCGCCGCCCAACGCCGCCGCCAGAATGTCCCGGCCATCGCTGTACGCGAGCTGGTTTCCCGCGGGCGAACAGGCCGGATCGAATTCGCTGCCGGGGTCTTTCGTGAGCTGCTCAAGCCCCGTGCCGTCGCTGTTCACCCGCCAGATGTCCCACGAACCCAGCGCGTCGGAGGCAAACAAGACCTGATCGCCGGGCGCACAGAGACGAGGGCTGTTGTCCGCGGCCGGCCGGGCCGTCAGCCTCCGGGCCGAAGCCAACCCTGAGCCGCCAAGATAGACCTCCTCGTTGCCCTCGCGCGTTGAGGTGAAAACGTAGTCGGCCAGCGGCGGCCCGGAGAGATTGGCCGGCCCGAATTCGGACGTGTTGCCGTTCGGATCGGTGACGGTAGCATGCAGCTTCATGCCGGGCGGGACCTGTGTGTCCAGGTGGAACTGCCCGCCCCGCACGGTCGCCTGGCCCAAGAAGAGCGCGCCTTCATCGCTGGCATCGGCGAACACTTCCACGATGCTGCCGTCCGGCGCGGCGGCCGTGCCCTCGATGTTGGCGCCGCGATGCGAAAGCCTGGTGATGATCGGCGCCGCGATCTCCCCGTTCCCACCGCTTGCCAGGGCGATGCCCTCCCCGTTGCCATAGATGCCACCGTCGCCCTGGACGGTGGTGTTGGCGGCCTGCGCGCCGAGGCGGATGCCATCGCCGCCGTTGTCGCTGACTTGCCCGGCCGTGATTGTGTTGTCGTGCGCCTCCTCCACCTCGAACATGATCGGCGTAGGGCGATAGGGGACTTTGATCCACACAGAAGTCACGCCGGGAGGCGCGTCATCCGGCAGGGTGACGCGCAGCTCGCGGCCATCCTGACTTACCGCCTGGACTTCGATCGGCAGCGCCGAAGGCCACGAACCGCCAAGTCGCACCTGGTTGTTGGCGATCCCCCGGCCATCGAAGTTGCGGCCGATCAGCGTGACCACGTCCCCCGGCTTCACCGCGTCCGGCGTCACGCGCTCCAACACCGGCGTAAACGGATCGCCGACCACCACAATCCACGTCTCCAGGGGCGACATGCGCCAGTTGAAGCCGACCAGGGAAGCAAGGCGCTCGATGCTTTGCGCGCCTGCTGACACGCGGCCAAGCGCCGTCAGGGGGTTGAGCGATTTGCCGATGATCTTGAAGGTGATCTTGGCGATCCCGTCCCCCACTGCGCTCGAGGCGATGCCATACAGGGCATCCTTGATAACATCATGCGCTATTTCCAGGATGAGGCGAAACCCCGCTGCCGACAACAGCGATCTGGGCGACCTGGCGATCGCTCGATCAATACCCTTCTGGATCGCCTTTTGCAGCGCAGATTGATTCATATAGCTCTTGTAGCTGATGGCGACGGTGAGCGCATCTACGCCGGCCCAGGCCGCATTCTGACCCAGGGCGGCCAGGTAGGCCATCCGCCCATCCGGCAGCGTGTCGTACACGAAGTCGAATTCTCCGGCATCGGCCCCGCTGTTTAGCATGCCGCTGTAGGCGCGCACCACGTATACCGCGTCTTTGGCGGGATCCACCTGCAGGCCTGGCGTCAGCGAGCCTTTGAGACCCGGCGCGGCGTCCGTCACGGCCTGGCCGAGCGCCTCCCAAACAGCATTGAAGCCCAGGCCAAACAGATTGATATACTTCAGCGTACTATCGGCGCGCGCGCCGGATAGGCTGTGATAGGCGCCGCGCGGCAGCACCCGCCTGGGATCCAACCCGGCGAGACTTTGTTTGCCTGCCGGAAGGACGCTGTAGATGTCAGCCACTTCCGCCAACTGCACGACCCAATCTACCGGATTCCCCGGCTCCACGCTGGCAACGATCTGGCCCGGTTGCACCCCGGCTTTGGCCGTCGTATACATGAAGTCGTCTTCCGGATACCACGCCTGCCAGCGCCAGTCGGAGGCGGCAGGCGCGTCCGGCGCTTGGGAGGCGAGGTGAAAGAACTGGACATCCCCGGCGGCGCGTGCCCCAAACACGTTGAGGACAGACTCCGGCGGCGCTACAACGCTGTCGCCGTTGCCCTGCCCGACCGGCGCCCCCAGATCAAGCGCCATGCCGGCGGGCAAACGGTTGAGCACCGATTCCACTGCCCGCAAATAAGCCTCGTCGAAGCGCGGGTCGTCCAGCGGCGTCTCCGCCTCCCCGTACAGTTGGGCCAGCAGCGCGGCCAGGGCCTGCACCTGGGGATCATCGGCGATCACGGCCATCGTCGCTTCGGCATGGGCGACATCGGCCGCGGCGAGATACGGGGAGAGAAAGACCATGCCCTGCGCCGTCGCCAGCAGATCCATCACCGCCGGATCATCCACTGCGGCCAGCGCCGCCAACGCCTGTCCGCCGGCGATGTCCATCTGCATGAGGACGCGTTCATCCCCCGCGGCCTTAGGCAGAGCCATCAGCATGGTGACGCCGTAGCTGTCGGTGGGAATGGTGAAGCCGCCGTCGGCGTCCGGCTGGGCCTGGTCGCCGACGCTGTTGGTGACGGTGAAATCATTCGGTCTCAATCCGGCCGGCGGGACAAGCCGGCCGGCGCGTGCCGCCATCACCTGAAAATCGAGCGCGCTGATGCCTTCGCCCGCCGGGGTGATGACCCGCACCCGACCGGTACGCGCGGCCTCGGGTACGGTCACGACCAACTGCGCGCCGGTGGAGCTGCGCACCGGCGCCAACGTCTCGCCGATATAGACGATGTTCTCGCCTGGCGATCCGGCGATGAAGTTCGCGCCGTAAACCGTGAGCTGTGTCCCGGCGCGTCCGCTGGCCGGCTCGAAGCGCTCGACCACGGGCCATGAGCCGCTGTAGTCGCCCGTGATCTCGCCCAGGGAGACGAGACCGACGGAACTGCGCAGGAGCTTCTCTGCATCGTGACGGGTGAGCTGGCCATCGCCCACCAACCGGCCCCCGGTTCCGGGCAGGGGATACACGTCCCCGCGGGCAAGCTCGTCGGGGGTTGCGGTCTCGTAGCCCTCCACGACCCGCATGATTCGCAGCGCGTCGCGGCCGTCCACCACGCCGTCGCCGGTGATGTCCCCGCGCAAAAACACCGCGCCGTTGGTCGGCGCGGCGGCCGGCGCCCGGCCGGAAACGGCCGGTGGAACAGTGCTGAAAAGGATGACGGCGCTCAGACAGATCGCTGCGCCGCGGGAGCAGATGGATTTGAGCCTCATCGCAGTCCTCCACAGTGCGATGTTCAGCGCCCAATGCTGGCCAGGCCTTGCCCGCCGTGGGCGCGGCGCATCCCATCACGACAAACGGCCGACAGCAAGACGCCTACAACTCCAGCGTCTCCCGCGCGCCCCAGCCCCAACGTTCATCGAACAGATCGAGGCGCGCGGGCGTCACCCGCACCGCCCGGTAGAGCGCATCCGGCGGGACGGTGGGCGTTCCCCGCGCCGGCCACAGCGTCCAATCCGGCGCGACGATCGGATCTGCCCGGCCCCGGATCTGCAGCCAGCGCAACGTCCCCCCTGCGGTCTCCCCTGGTAGGGGGGACTGAGGGAGGTCGTTGATGACCAACAACACGCGCGGGGCTTGCTCCAGGAAGTAAGCTGCGTCGGCCCAGGCGGGCAACAGGCAGGCCACGGCCAGGCCACGGCCGGGCAGCGGGCGATAGCGCACCGGCATCGCCCAGACCCCCTCCGGCCCGGCCGCGCTGAGCAGGCCCACGTCATGGGCGGCGAGGAAAGCGGCGATGCGCGCGTGAAGTTGGTCTAGCATGGGCCTGATCCGGACGCTGGATAGACTGCTCTGCGCCAGTATGACATATCGGCAGGACGATGTCGTCACTCGAAAGAGTGATTTGCGCGCCGGATGGGGCGCGCCTGGCGCTACGGAAGCGCCCGGCGCGGAGGCGGATTCTTACAACAATTCGCGGGCACGGGCGGCCGCCTGGCCGCGAGAGGGGACGTTCAGCTTGGCGAGGATGTGGCTGACGTGGGTCTTGACCGTTTGTTCGCTGATGTTGAGCTGCTGGGCGATCTGCAGGTTGCTGGCGCCGGCGACCAGCAGCCGCAGCACCTCGACCTCGCGCGGGGTAAGGGGTCCGCCGGCGTCGGGCACATGGAGGGGTTGGGGCTCGATGTGGCAGCCGAGCGCGGTGAGCAGGCGAGCCGCCAGGGCCGACCGCACGCCGCGCGCCACGGCCAGGCGCAACAGTGACACGGCCGCCGCGCCTTCGAGGATGGCGCGGCCCGGCATGCCCTGCCCCTCGCATTCGGCCAGCAAGCCGGCGAATTCGGCCAGGGCGTCCTCGCGCCGACCCCGGCGCTGATAGAGGTGCGCCAGCAGGGCGCGGGCGCTGCCGAAGCGCGTGCTGGTGGGGATCCTGGCCTGGCGGCGGGCAAGCTGGCGCAGGTCGGCTTCTGCGTCGTCATCGCGGCCGGCCGCGCTGGCTGCCACGGCCGCCAGCAATTCGCGCAGCGTTTGCACAATGCCCCACTCGCCGGGGATGCGCGTCGCCTGCAATTGCGCCAGCCAGTGGGCCAGCCCGGCCCCATCGCCCTGGTGATAGGCCATCATGCCCCGCAGATAGTAGAGCGCGCCGAGCGCAGCCTCGCCGTGGGGGAACTGCAGGAAGAAGGCGTGGGCCTGATCCAGCGTGCGCGCCGCAGCCGCGTAGTCGCCCAACGCGAGGTAGACCTGCGCCAACGCCCAGGTCGCCTCCCCGCCCAGGTACGAGACGCCGCCCAACTGCTCGCCCAGGGCCAGCGCCCGCTCGGCCGAACGGATCGCCTCGGCCGGCCGGCCGCGCAGCAGGTGCACCAGGGTGTAACGCGCCGCGGCCGCCATGCTGCCCGGCGAAGCCTGGCCGCCCAGCCGCCGCGTGGCCTCCGCGCAGATGCGCTCCACCTGGTCAATGGCGCCGGGCAGCACCGCGAACTGGCTCACGCAGTGGATGGCCTGCGCTGCCCACGTCTCGGGCTCATTGGCGGCCTCGGTGATCGCCAGCGCCTGCTCCAGATGCCTCTTCGCCTCAGCGCAATCATCCTGCGTCACCGCGGCGATGCCGCGCACCATCAGCAATTGCACGCGGGACGCCGAGCCGATGCGCTGCGCCAGCGCGTGTTGGCTCACCTCGAACACGCGGCCGTAGCGGGCCGACATCACCAACGGCGGCACCAGATCGGTCAGCGTCCTGATCTGCCCGGCCTCGTCCCCGGCAGCCTCGAACCCGGCCAGGGCTTGCTCCAGGAAGCCGATGGCCGCCAACGGGTCGCCGCGCTGCCACGCGCAGACGCCCAGGAGATGGAGCAATCCCGGCCGACTCCGGCGCACGGCCGGGGGCAGCGCGTCAAGCCAGCCGCTCACCGTGACGAGCAGGCCGCGACCGAGCAGCCCTGCGCCGATCCGCACGATGCACCCCGCGGCCGCATCCCACAACTCCGCGGCCAGGTAATGGGGGATGGCCCGGCTCAGGTTGGGCTGCGACTCGGCGGCCCGGCGGTGCAGCTCGCTCACGCGCTCCCGCGGTTCCTGGGCCAATCGCTGACGCAGGAACTCGACGAAGAGGGCATGGTAGCGATAGGTTGGTGGATTGGGAGATTGGGAGTTGGTAGATTGGTAAGTTGGGGGGGAGAGGCTGGACAGGAAGAGGTTGCGGCGGTACAACTCTTCCAACAGACTGGCGGCGTCGGCGCGGCCGGTGACGGCCTGGCAGCGGCCCGGGGTCAGCTCGCTGAGGATCGAGGTTTCCAGCAGGAAGCTGCGTACGGCCGGCTCCTGGCGATCCAGCACCTCCTCGGCCAGGAAGTCGAACACGTAACGGTCGGTGCGCGCCAGGTCACGGATGAAGGCGCTGCGGCCGGCCGGGGACGGGATGCGCTCCAGCGAGCCGGCCAGCAGACGCAGCCCGGCCGGCCAGCCCTCGGTGCGTTCGTACAGGGCAGCCAGGTCGTCGGCCGCAAGGCCGAGGTTCAGCCGGTCGTTGAGGAATTGCCGCGCCTCGGCGGCGGTGAAGCGCAGATCTGCAGTGCGCAGTTCGGCCAGTTGGCCGCGGGCGCGCAGCCGGGCCAGCGCCAACGGTGGGTCGCGCCGCGCGCCGATGACCAGGCGCACGGTGGGCGGCGCGCGTTCCAGCAGATAGTCCAGCGCCAGGTAGACCGCCGGTTCGGTGATCAGGTGCAGGTCGTCCAGGACGAACGTACACGTGTCCGTTCGCCTCGCGGCGAGGTCGTTGATCCACGCGGCGATCACATGGCGGGCCGCGCTCGCCAGATTGGAGACGCCGGCCAGCATCGGCCATGCAGCGCCGTCGCCCCCAGGGCAAAGCGGCTGGGCGCAAGCCAGCAGCGCATCGAGGAAATGCGCCGAGTCATTGTCGTCTTCATCCAGGGTGAGCCAGGCCCAATCCGGCGCTGCGCCGGCCTGCGGCCGCTGATGCAGCCATTCAACCAGCAAAGTCGTTTTGCCGTAGCCCGCGGGCGCGGAGACCAGGGTCAGGCGATGGGCTGCGCAGGCGGCTGCCAGGGCCGCCGCGAGGCGCGGGCGCGAGATCAGGTCCTCTCGCCGGAGCGGCGGGAATCCCTTCGTTTGCGCGCGCCAGGTTGCCAGGGGCGGCTTTGTCTCCATGGGCCAATCAACCTCTCACGAGACCACGGAGCGATGCAGCCAGCATTATACCACACGACGCCAACATCGGCTGCACCTGCTCCAGGCTTGACATCTCGTCAATCTCGCCTACAATGGGATCACCCTCCAGAGAAAGCGAGAGCGGCCGGGTCCTCCAGGCCGGGTCATCTCATCTCTTTATTATCTTTGACCATTTTCTTTGACTATTTGCGTGTCCGGTTGTAGGGGCGCACTTAACGCAACTGCAACCATATCGGAGGCTAACCCATCGGAGGCGAAAGCGGACAGGAGGAAAATCTGCGTCCATCCGAGGCCATCCGCGTTCATCCGCGTCCATTCGCGTCCTGTTTTCACCCGCCGTGGTGACGCATACGGCATGGCCATCTGCCATGAGTGAGTTCATTTCTATTGAAGGCCTTCGGCATTTTGCATGGAATTCCGTCGAAGTCGTCGCGCTTGTCACCGGCCATCCCAAAATCGCAGCCGTCGCGACTTTGAAATGATCTGATTCCTGGGCTCCTGAGCCTTACACCTTGACACTTCGGCCGATCCGTGCTATGTTTTAGCTATAGTGACAGTACCTGCTGCATGTGATCATTGCTGTCATCTTGTCTTTACATTCATGTAGCTTCTTCTGCCCGAGATGGTTCGTATGTTGTGTCCCTGTTGGAGCCCCTCTCTGGGCCAAAAGTACCTTATGCCTGGCTGCTCCTTGCCCACAACTCCATCTGGGCGGTGTCGGCTCTTCCTGCATCCTCCCATGCCCATAACTAACCCACCGAGAAGAGGCTTCTTGTTTTCGAGTGAGCGCGGACATTGTGCCCATCTGTTCGTGCAGTGCGTCAGTGCATGCGGCACCGGCACAGAGATGATGAGCTGACGAGGGTGTCAGATTAGAGCCCCACATAGTATCTTTATCATATAGAGTGCATTGGCGCCTTTTACATTGGCCCGATGGTTCAAGATCTGCTGCAACGTTAGCTGCAAGGGGATGGAGGAAGTATGGTGCACCACGCGCAGTTTGTCTACTGTGATCGGGGTGGCCTGCAGCCCTTCATCCCCCCAGGGCGGCGGACAGCCGGCGATGGACGACACACTGATCTGTACAGGTCGTTGAGCCTTGGCGGTCAAGGAGCATAGGAGGTGTACTTATGAATATGCGCGTAGCTGGAACCCTTTTCTGGCGCGTCTTGTCGGTAACAGTGCTGATAGCTCTGGTAGCCGTCCCGCTGCCGCCTCTGGCTTTTGCACAAGACTGGCGTGTCGGCCAGATTGTGGGCCTCTGTAAAGGCACGCGCATTTATGAGGGCCCTGGCTACCATTACCGCTATCACACGGTGGTCCCTGAGGACGACTGGGCGGTCAAGATCATCGGCGGGCCCAGAAACGGTGACTGGTGGGATACCAGCCGCAAAGAGGCCGGCGATCCCAGCGGTGGTACTGGTTGGGTCAAGCAGAGCGAAGCGGAGTCATGCAAATCTCCTGCGCCTCCGCCATCGGCCAGCTGCTCCGTTCAGGAGCCTCCGCCTGCCGTGGGAAAGATCATCGGTCTGCCACGGGGGATGAAGATCTACCACGGCCCCGTGGCCGATCTCAACATCAACTGGCACACCATCGTACCTGAGGACAACTGGGCCGTCAAGATTATCGGCGGGCCCCGTTACGTGGTGGACGGTGAAGGGCGAGAGTGGGAATGGTGGGACACTAGCCGGCGCGAGGCTTGCGACCCCAGCGGCGGCACTGGATGGATCCCCTGGCGTGTTACCCGTTTGGTGCCAACTGCAACGCCGACGCGCCCACCTGCCACTCCTGCGGTCAGACCGACACCCACTCCGACGCCTGGGGTCAGACCAACCTCTACACCGATAATCTCTCAACCTCTTGCTCCTGTGCCCTTTGTCTATGTTGATCATAGCGCTGCGGAAGGAGCTGCCAGTGGTTCCTTTGTGGATGTCAGCCAGTGGCCGTTAGTAGTTGTTCGGATCCGTAACGAGCATCGCTTCTGGACCAAGATCCGCATCATGGACAACTTCGCTGAGCAAGTAACACCGGTTAACATCTGGGCAAAGCTCGGCTATATCCCAGGAAGCGCTGAAGCCCGCTACGATGTTGACTTTGGCGATACTCATAACACGTGGGTGCAGTTCTTCATCAATGCTGCCCGCTCGGAAGACGCGCGGATTTCTGCCTCCTACTTCACCATCATGCAACGCTTACTCGCAGCGATTGGGGTCGAGTTCGATTACTTGGCGTCTGTTGGTGTGGATCTTCAGATCACCGAACTGAACAAATGGCAAGCAGTGCTGGATGCAGCAGGGCGTATACCAGATTGTGCAAACGCCGCCGATGATTTGGCCGAGTTAGATTTCCGGGAGTTCCGTAGTGATTTGCTTAAATGTCTCGGAGAAAACCGTCAGATCGAGACTATTGCGAAGATTGCCAAGGTGTTTGGCGAGAGTGTCACTACCAAATGGCTCCAGGACAAGATTTTCACGCCCCTGAAGTTGGCCGAGTTAATCCTTGATTTGTGGGATACAGTTTGGGCCATCGGCACCCGTTCTTATGCGGGTAGTGTCGGGTTTAATAGCCACGTGAAGCCGGGCAGTTACTATCCACCGGACATTGAGCCAATTCCTGTGGGCAAGCATGGATCCTCCCCTGTCCAGGCTACCGTCAACACCGACAGGCTCAACGTGCGCAGTGGGCCGGGCACTGACTACCCGATCATCGATGGGCTGGGTAGAGGAGCAACGGTGTCTTTGTTGGAGTTAACCTCGAACCGCCAGTGGGCTCATGCTCGCTTGCCGAACGAGAAGGAGGGATGGGTCTATGTGCCGCTGCTGGTACCCTCGGGCCCCCTAGATCAGGTGCCTATCGTCCGGGAAATCCCAACACCGCCTCCGGCTCAACCTCAGCCGAAGCGCCCAGCCGGCGCGAAACTCGTCCTGGGCAACTACTTCGCCTGGTACGACGCGAACGGCTGGGATGCCTGCAATATCAGTGCCGGCGACAAGCCGTTGCAACCCTACGGATCTGACGATCCGCAGACCATAGCCCGTCATATTAAGATGGCGATAGACATGGGCCTAGATGGCTTTACTCTGCACTGGTTCGCGCCGGGCGAGCGCACCGACCGCAACTTTGCCACTTTGTTAGCGCAATCTCAGGACAAGAACTTCCGCTCTACGGTCGTCTTCTCTCGGCACATCTGGCACGGTTCCCCACCCCCCAGCCAGCAGAATGTGATCGAAGCTATCCGCTATCTGCTCGATACCTACAGCGCTCACTCTAACTTCCTGCGTTATCAGGGTAAACCAGTCATCTTCTTTACCGATGTATACCGCGTTCCTGTGGAAGGTGGACAGACGCCTCAGCAAGCCTGGGCAGCCATCCGGAGTCAAGTGGATCCGCAAGGACAGGTCTGGTGGATAGCCGAAGGGCTGGATCCCAGCTATCTGGCCACGTTCGACGGGCTATACGTGTACAAGATTACCCACGCCGATTACCCTAACGACTATGTCAAAGCCTCCCGTTGGGCCAGCCAGGTGCGTTCGTGGGAGCAGCGAACGGGCAAGACGAAGCTGTGGATCGCCACCCTAACCCCCGGCTGGGACGACATGCGGGCCGGGTGCAAGCCGGACGTCCGGGTGCCATCCAAGCCCCATAAACGAGACCGGGAAAATGGCGCCTTTTATCGGGCGACCTTCGACGCCGCGCTCCAGAGTAACCCCGACTGGTTGTGGATCCACAGCTTCAACGAGTGGGTCGAAGGCACTTACATTGAGCCCAGCGCGATGTATGGCGACAAGTACATGCAGATGACAAAGGAGTTCGTGCAACAGTTCAAGCGGTAAACGAGACCCGAAGGGTGTGGGTGACCTTTCGGGTTTTAGTATTGTCAGTTGAATTCTTTCACAAAGAGCAAGGATTTTAGGCCGCCGACGGGGGCCGCGCCAGGGTCGGGATGACGGACAGTTCGCGGCGCTTGAGTGCCATCGTGGCAATCTGCCGTCCGAAGGCGGTGAGATAGTATTTGTAGCGGCCCGCCGACCTTCCGGATCAAGCGGAAGACGCACAGGCGTTTGAGCAGGCGACCGTACTAGGTACCTTCATAAGCTGAATTCTTGACAAACGAGTCAAGTTTTCTCGGCGCTTGCGGCAAGGCAAGCTTCATCAAGCAGGCGGTCAATCTCCAGATCGACCTGGCTCAGGGCCTCGGCCAAGGTATTGGGTATGGGTACTGCTGGGTCGAGGGCCGCTAAGCCGGGGCGGAAGACGCGGGCGTGCAAGCGCGTGAAGAAGAGGGCGACCTTGCGACCATAAGGCGTAAGCAAGTAGCGATTGGTGTTCGGCACGCGCCAGATGATACCTTTGAGGCGCAGACGGCGCAGATCATAGGTGAGCTGGCCCGTGGTGTATTGGTCATGGGCCAAGCCTTGCAGATCAGCCACTTGGGGCCGCAAGCTACGGTGGGTGAAACCTTGGGTCGCTGCGAGAAACGAGGTAAGCGCCGCCAGCAAAGCCATGACCCGCAGTTGGCCAAAGCGTAGACCGGGAGCGCGTTGACCGTCTTCCGTGACGGTAGGGAGGACGACCCGTTCGACACTCTCTTGCGACAGGTGACAGTTGTGGCTGACGCGTTGGACGTCCAACAGACGTCGGTTGATCTGACGACCGATCTGTGCGAGGTAAGGTAACTGGCCCAGATCCTTATGCACGCCGAAATCCTTGGGCTCGTTGATGGTCGTTTCGGTACGCAGGGCGCGGCCTTCCTTGAAATATTGCTTGACCCGGTTCGCCTTGTACTCGATGTGTAAGCTCGGTAGTACGCCGTCTTCGATCACCCGGGTGCGGAACTGACCCGGCGTGGTCTTGATGATCTTGCGGTCGAAGACCAACTGCACCCGGTCAGGCCGGCCTAAGTCCAGGTTCTCACGGATGACGGCTTCGAAGAACTCTCGGCCGCGCACGGGATCGTCGAAGACTTGCGTGCGACTGGTTTCTACTTGCCAGACGGACAGGCGATGACGGTAGCCAGCCTGGCGATCAGCCGCCGTCAGGGGCATGGGCAGGCGCTCGACCCACTTGGCAAAGAAAGCCTGGATCTGTTCTGGCCCCAACTGATCACAGATCGCCTGCAAGCGTTCGGGATTGGCGCAGGATAGGAAGCCGTTGTCCAAGACTTCAAAAGCGATCCCTTCCTTGCGCAACTGCTGCTTGGCCCATTCGTGGCCATTCAGACAGACCTTGATGCCGTACGGCGCATAACTGCACACCTTGATGAAGGCCGGCCCAAAGTCGGCGTCCTGGAGGTAGAAGTAGTAATGGTTGACCCGGACCGCATCCCGGCTGTACTCAAAGCCAACGTAGCCGGACTGGTCTTTCTTCTGCGCCTTAAAAGCTTGGGCTTTCTCTTGCGCTACACCGATGAAGACGACCCCTTCCGGTTGATCAAACTTCTGGCGGTACTCGGCGGCGATATCGTCCTTGCGCTGGCCAGGCTCAAAGTGCACGATCGGAATACCGCCTTGCTCGGCGAAGGACTGAATCTGGGCCTTGAAATCGTCGGTGATCCGGCCCAGCAGGGCGGGCGAAGGAATCTTGTTCCCGCGATGGCCGATCAGAAAGTTGACCAGTTGCCCAGGTAGCTGCAGGGTCGGGATGTAACCGTTGAGATAGATGCGATCCAGACACTCCACGGTCAGCGTCACGTGATCGCGCAGCAAGTCGTTAACGTTCGTCATAGGCCAGCCTCCAGTGGCTAGCCTATCACATCTACCGACAAGATTCAACCACCGCTTCGTAACTCGTCGGTTTGAGGCGAAGCTTCGCTAGAAATCAATGGTGGCATTAGTGCAAATGGTGGAGGTGGTGTCTATTGCGATTACTCGGGATGCGGAGGCTGGGGAATGGGCGGCAGCGGAGCCGGAGGCTCAGTGATTATCAGGGTACGAACAGCCAGCTTGGGTTCCGATCGAGTAACGGCTCTTGGGGGAACTCGAAGCATTGGAATGAACAATTATGGAGGCGCAGGCGGTGTCGGCCGCATCCGCATCGAGTACTGTGACACCTTCTCCGGCTCCACCAACCCGCCGGCCAGCGTTGCAAAGATCAACTTCTGCTACGGCACCGTCGCCGGCAGGGTGTTCCGCGACAACAATGGCAACGGCGTGCAGGACGCCGGCGAGCCCGGGATGTCCGGCGTGACCGTGAGCCTGAGCGGCATCGGACAGAAGACCACCGACGGCAACGGCAACTACTCCTTCACCGCCAACGCGCCGGCTAACTACACCGTGTCCGTCACCCCGCCGGCTGGCTACGACTGCATCACTCCGTGCAGTGTCAACATCTCCCTGCAGGTGGACCAGACCACCACGGTCAATTTTGCTCTGCGGCCCAGGGCGTCCATTTCGGGCAAGGTGTTCCACGATACTAACAACAACGGGGTGCAGGATACAGGCGAATCCGGCATCGCGGGTGTGACGGTCACCCTGGACGGCACGGGGCAGACGCGCACCACCGCCGGCGATGGTTCTTATAGCTTTGACCAACTGCTGCCAGGCAACTACTCGGTCAGCGTCACCGTGCCCGACGGCTACGTCAACACCACCCCGACCACAGTGTCGTGCAACCTGGGGGCAGGGTCCGTGTGCACGGCCAACTTCGGCATCCTGAAGTATACTATCGAAAAAGCCTCCGGTAGCGAGCACCAGATCCGGCTCTTTATGCCGGAAAGCTTCCGATCAGGGCGGCGCTACTGGGTGCAATATGGCCGCAGGATGGCTTTCACCGGCGCCGGCCAACAACAGGCCCAGGTCAAACTCCCCAAGGCCCACTACGGCAACGCGACCATGGACGTGCTGCTCGTGGAGCCGGTGTCGTCCAATACCTTCGTCCAGCTTAACCTGGACGTGGGGTGCGACGCCAGCTCCGAGTGGAGCAAGAATGCCAACCTGGCCATTCCGACCACCCTCTCCACCAGCAACCTGGCTTTGGGCTTCAACCGCTTCATGGCCGGTGCTGCGCCGGGGGCCGATGGCCTGGTGACCGTTCCGCTGTGCCTCAGCTTCAACGTGGCCGGCCGGCTCTATCTGACCAACCTGGTCGCCACGCCGGATGGGATCAGCGACGTTTCCATCGGCCCGGCCGATGTCACCCTCAACCCCGCCAACCCCGTCGAAGGGGACACCGTCAACGTCCAGGCCACCCTGCACAACGCCAGCGGGTACGACAGCGGCGGCCTCACCGTCAGCTTTTACGCCACTGCTCCAGATTGGGGTGAGTGGTACATCGGCAGCGCCTTCGTTCCCAACGTCCCCGCTGGCGGCACCGCTCAGGCCAGCATCCAGTGGAATACCCTGGGTTTCACCGGCGCCGTGCCCGTGCGCGTCGTCGTGGATCCCTACAACCGCGTGCCCGAGCTGGACGAGACCAACAACGTCGCCACCGCCACCCTCACCATCCGCACCCGGCCCGACCTGAGCATCCCGGCCATCACCCTGTCGGACGCTGCGCCGGTCGCGGGCAAGCCGGTCACGGTGACGGTCACGCTGCGCAACAACGGCGAGACAGCCGCGGGGACGCAGACCACCACCCTCTACAACGGCAACCCGGACGCGGGCGGGACGGCCATCGGCAACCGCAGCGTAGCAACCATCGCGGGCGGCGCGACGCGGGCCGCGACTTTCACCTGGACGCCGGCCAAACCCGGCCCCTATCGCCTCTTCGCCCGCGCCGATCGGGCCGGCGTCGTGGCCGAGTCGAACGAGAGCAACAACGACGCATGGCGCGATGTCTACGTGGGCCTGGGGGGCCCAATTGTGATTGATGCGGGCGCGGCGAGCGACCGGCCGTACAGCGCGGCCGCCGGTTACGGCTACCTGAGCAGCGGCACGCGCACCATCGCCTGCGGCGGGAGCGCCGCGCCGGACGCCACGCTGCGCGCCGCGATCACCAGCACGCTGGTCTACCGCTTCGACCACCTGATCCCCGGCCGCTTCTACCACCTCGACCTGACGCTGCGCGACTGCGACGGCAATCGGGCCGAGGAGGTGTGGGTGAACGGCATGCGCGTGGCCCCCGCCGCCGACCTGAGCGACCACCAGCCGCATCGCCTGTCGCTGCTGCTCGATCCGGCCCTCTACCGCGACCACGCGATCACCGTCGCCATCGCCGAGACGCACGGGCTGGACGCGCAGCTGGCCGAGATCAGCCTGCACGATGTGGATTACCGCTACGCCGACGCCGGCCACTCGGACGACCCGGCCGATCCCGCCGATCCGGCCTACCCCGGCCCGGCGGCCGCCCAGGCGCGCGGCCGCGCCTACGGCTGGCTCGACGGCGAGCGGCTGGCGACGTGGGGCGGCCTGCCCGGCGAGACCGTGCGCATGGACCGGGCCGACAGCAACCCGGCCGACGACCCGGACAGCGAGCTGCGCTACCGCTTCGACGGCCTCGACCCGGCCCGGCGCTACCGGCTGCATCTCACCTTCCGCCAGCTCAGCGGCGCGGCCGTCATCCAGAAGGTGCAGATTGACCGCGCCGACGCCACCCGCAGCTTCACCCTGCTCAGCGGCCAGGCCTACTCGCTCACCGTGGCCGTGCCGCCCACCGCCTACACGGCCGACGGCAGCATCATCGTGGGCGTCGTGCGCATGGACTGTGCGACCAGCGAGGCGCAGGTCAACGAGATCGCGCTGGAAGAAGAGACGTTGCCGCCGGGGAACCCCTGCCAGGTGCAGCCGACCCCCTACCGCGCCATCGCCACGGGGAGTGTGACGGTCTACGGCGCGCCCGCGCCGGTCGGCACGGTGGTCGAGGCGCTCAACGCACGCGACCAGGTGGTGGGCTGCACGGTGGTGAGCACGGCCGGCGAATATCCGCTCATGCAGATCTACGGCGAAGATCCGCCGACGATCCCCGGCATGCAGGATGGCGAGATCGTCGCGTTCCGCGTGAACGGCATCCCGGCCGTGGCGCAGCCGCCGCTCTACTGGCGGAACGACGCCACCCCGCGCACGGTCAACCTGAGCACCGGCGCGACCGAAGGGCAATGCTCATGGCTGGCGCCGAACTGGAACCTCTTCTCGTTCCGGCTCGATCCCCTCGTGCCCACCGTCGAAAAGGTGCTCGGCCCCGTCGCCGGCCGCTACTGCCAGGTGCGCGGGGAGCGGGCCGCCTACGACTGCACCCTCGATCCGATCTACCGCCCCTTGAAGGAGCTTGCGGTCGGCCAGGGCTATTACCTGAAGCTGGAGGGGGGCGCGGGCGCCAACCTGCGCATCGAGGGCGTCGCCGTGCCCGTCACCACGCCGATCCCGCTGCACACCTACTGGAACTGGGTCGGCTACCTGCCGGCCGTCGCGCAGCCGATCACGGCCGCGCTGGAGAGCATCGCCGGCCGCTACCTGCTGGTGCTCAGCAAGGACAAGACCTACGACCCGAACAACCCGGCCCGGAGCACGTTGTGGACGCTCGGACCCGGCCAGGGATATCAGATTCGGGCGACGCAGGCCGTGACGTTGGTGTACCCCTCCGGCGCGAGCGCCGCTGCTGCGCCGGATCTGGGCAAGGGCATCCAGGATGCGATCACCGCGGCCTGCCCTGACCTGTCGCCGACGCCGTTCCTGACGCTGCTCTACGGCCAGGCGCGGCTCGGCGCGGCTCCGGCCCCCGCCGGCGCGGTGGTCGAGATCGTCACCCCGCGCGGCGACGTGGCCGGCTGCACGGTCGTGCGCGCCGACGGCGAGTACGGCTACGTCCACGTCTACGGCGAAGACGCGACCGACCCGCCCATCCCCGGCTTCCGGCCGGGCGAGCCGCTGGCGTTCCGCGTGAACGGCCGGCCCGTCGCGGCCGCGCCCGACCTGGCGTGGCAGAACGACCGCGCCCCGCATGAGGTCAATCTGGCGGGGGACGTCTGGCAGGTGTGGCTGCCGTTGTTGGTGAAGTGAGAAACAGTCTCTTCGGGTCATCAAAGCCCGAAGGGGTTCTGATGGATTGCGGGGGATGTCGTTGCCATGCGCTACCTGCCCATCGTCATCCTGGTCGCCATCACTACCGCCGCCCTCGTGCTCGGAAGCGTGCCCGTGCAGAGCGGCCGGCCCGCGCTCGCGCCGGCCGCCGCCTGCCCGGTCGTCCCCAATACGCCCAACTACACCCTGGCGGCCGGCGCGGTTCAGCTCGACGGCGCGGGCGCCCCGGTCGGCGCGCTCGTGACCGCCTTCAGCCCGCGCGGCGAGATGGTGGGCTGCTGGGAGGTGAACACGGCCGGCCACTACGGCGCCATGTACATCTACGGCGAGGACATCTCGGCCAGCCCGGCCATTCCCGGCATGCGGGACGGCGAGACGGTCGGCTTCCGTGTGAATGGGCTGCCGGCGACCGCCAGCCCGGCCCTGATCTGGCGCAACGACTGGACCACGCACCCGATCACCCTGACCGCCGTCAGCCCGACGCCGACGCCCACCCGCACGCGCACGCCCACTGCCACCCGGACGCGCACGCCGACGCCTACGCTCACACCGACCAGCACCCCCACCATTGCCAGCCAGCCCGACCTGGTCGTCCAGGGCATTCAGATCGCGCCGGCCTCGCCGGGCGTGGGCCAGGCGCTGATGGTCACAGTGACCATCAAGAACCAGGGCGCGGCCGCGGCGGGGAGCCTTTTCTACACCGACGTCTATGCGGACGACGTCCCAGCGGCCTGCAACGATATCGGCTGGGATTTCCGGGAGACCAACGGTTTGGCGCCTGACGCCGAAGCGACCCTCACGTTCACCCATTCAGGGTTCGCCGCCGGCGGAGTCCATTTCATCCGCGCCTTCGTGGACTCCTCGTGTCAGATCGCGGAGGCAGATGAGACGAACAACATCAACCTGGTGCGCGTCACCGTGCTCAGCGCCATCACGCCGACCAGCACGCCCACGCCGACCGAGACCGCCACGGCCACGCGCACATCCACGCCGACGCCTACGCCCACCCACACGCCGACCGCGACGCGCACAGCCACGCCGACGCACACGCCGACCGCGACGCGCACGCCGACGGCGACACCGACGGCCACTCGCACGCCGACTGCGACGGCCACGCGCACGCGCACGCCGACCGCCACTGCGACGGCCACGCGTACATCCACGCCGACGCCCACGCCCACCCACACGCCGACCGCGACGCCCACCGCCACTGCGACGGCCACGCGCACATCCACGCCGACGGCAACGGCGACGGCCACGGCTACGCCCACACCGACCGCGACGCGCACGGCCACACGCACATCCACACCGACGCATACGCCAACCGCGACGCCCACGGCCACGCGCACGCCGACCGCGACGCGCACGCCCACGCCCACGCCGACCGCGACGCGCACAGCCACGCCGACGCACACGCCGACT
>FWPU01003811.1_pt1 | contig 36858 bp, 32 predicted proteins | sample 2228361 | NCBI WGS metagenome assembly FWPU01 (sample SAMEA103939777, study PRJEB20133) | metagenome
CTGCGCCCTCCATCTCTCGCGCTTCGACGTCCGGACGGGGGAAGCCCTCGACCCGCCGGCCGAGGCGCCCCTCGTCCGCTACCCCGTCGTTATCGAGGACGGCCGGGTCCTCATCGAGGTGCCCGAAGGGCGCCTGCCGGTGAACGGCTAGGGGCCGCCCGAGGACGTGCGGCCGACGTTCCGGTTCGGGGAGTCCGTTGGGACTCCCTCGCGCTCGTTCTGCCTCAGGCCTCGTGGCCGGCCGTCCGGACCCCCGCCTCGGGGCGGCGGGGCCGGGCCAGGGCGAAGCGGTCGCCGATCTCCGGATCGAGCTGCCCGCCGCTGACGAGCCCAGCCACCGTCTCGCCGATGACCGGCCCGTGCTTGAAGCCGTGGCCCGATCCCCCACCGACGAGCCAGACATTCGACCAGGCCGGGTGGCGGTCGATGAGGAAGTGGGTGTCCGGCGTCGACTCGTACTGGCAGACTCGGGTCTCGACGACCGGCGCCTCGGCAAGGTCGGGGAAGCGCCGTCGGACGTAGCGGCGGCCGACCCGGACCGTCTCGGGGTCGACGAGGCGCTCGCCCTCGGTCGGGTCGAAGGGTCGGCCGAGCTCATCAGGGGCGACCTTCACACCCCGACCTTCGACGGCGGGGATGCCGTAGATGGCAGCGTCGTAGTCGACCCAGCACGGAAAGCGCTCCGCCTCCCAGCGTCGGTCGCCAGAGGGTGGGCCGAGGTAGAGGACGTCCTGCTTCGTGACCCGGATGAGGGAGCCGCAGGCCGTCGGGAAGAGCTGCGGCAGCCAGGGGCCAGCCGCGAAGACGAAGGCGCCGGCAGCGAGGAGTCGACCGTCGGCGGTCTGGACGGCAGCGAGCCGGCCACCCGAGCCGCTCCGCCCGCCGTGGCCCTGATCCTCGACTGAGCCACCCTCGGCGGGGCGGACGACGGCGACCTCGAAGGACCCGCCCGCGGCGACGAAGCGCTCGACGAGCCGCCTGACCGCCCGCCGAGCGAGGAGGAGACCCGCTTCGGGCTCGAAGACGGCGAACTCGTCGTCGGCGATCGAGATCTGCGGCCAGCGGCCCCGGACCTCGGCCGGCGAGAGCCGCTCGACGGGGATCCCAAGCTCCCGGAGGGTTCGCTCCGAGGCGAGCTCGAACCCGTCAGGGCGCCGGCCAAACCAGAGGGTCCCAGCCTCGACGAAGAGGTCCTCGCCGACGCTTGCCCCGAGCTCGATCCACTGCTCCCGGGACCGTCGTGCCCAGCGCGGGTAGAGGCGGTCGGTGCCGTGGGCCGAGCGGATGACACGAGACTCGTCGCCCGAGGTGGCCCGAGGGTGCCCGGCCCCGAAGGCGTCGACGAGCTGGACCGAGAGCCCTGCCCGGAGGGCGTGCCAGGCGGTCCAGGCACCCATCGTCCCGGCCCCGACGACGAGGAGATCGGGCGCGGCCGCCGTCACGACGCGCTCCGGCCGACCCGCCGAGCGACCCTGCCCAGAGCCGCCACGTCCCGAGCCGCCACGGCCGGCGCCGCCCTGCTCCGAGCCGCCCTGCCCCCGCTCACGGCACGAGCCGCAGCTGGCTGACGGTGGAGGCCTCGATGGCCGGGCCCGAGAGCGGCAGCGGGACCGTCCGTCCGGCCAACCAGTCGTCGACGAGGTTGCCGTGCTGACGCGAGAAGGGAACCCCGCCGTTCCCGGTCGTCGTGACGATCCTCGTCGCGTCGGGACGAGAGAGGTCGACGAGGAGGCGGAGGCTCGGCAGGTTCGTGACCTCGAAGACCCGCCCGAAGCCGACGGGGCGAGCTGACGGGTCGTTCGGGTCGGGATAGGCGCGGCTGAAGCGGACGTAGGTGTTGTTCAGCGCCCCCGCGGCCCCAGGGGCAGGGTAAGGGCCTCGGTTGAGGAGCCACTCGAGGGGTCCGATCCCGCTCGAGCCAAAGGCACCGTCTTGGAAGCTGACGGTGTGGAGACGGCCCCAGGTCCAGCGCCGGGGCTGGCCCTCGACGGCTCGCAGCTCGGCACCGGCCCGGTCGAAGGCGGCGGCGACGACCTCGGGGGCCCGCTCCACCCCGGGCGTCGCCCGGTCGTCCCACCACGGATCCTCGGGCTGCCGGAGGAGGAGCTCGAGGGCGTGCCAAGAGAAGGGGCTGCCGACGTACTCGCGGGCGAGGAGGTCGCCGAGGTCGTCGTCGAAGATGGCCCGGAGGACCTTGTACTCCCAGCTCATGTAGGCGGCGCAGCCGAGGCTCTCCGTCGAGCAGTGGCCGTCCCAGCCCCGAACCCGCTCGAGGAGGAGGCGACCGTCGCTCGTCGTCGGCACCGGTCGGAGATCGAGGAGGGCGGGGATGATCCGTTCGACCCGTCGGGGGTGGTCGTCGAGCTGGATGGCGGCCATCTCGTCGAGGCTGATCCCGCCCGGGACGGCGGCATCGAGGAGCTCGAAGGCCCGGGCGGCGCGATCGCCGATGTCGGGCTCGCGAGCGAGGAGGTATGGGTAGTCGGGGCCGACGATCTGGTTGTTCGCGGTGACGATCCGCCCCGAGGGCGGGTCGTAGAGGCGGGGGAGGGCGTCGTAGGGGACCCGGTCGACCCATTCGTGGGCGCCGTCCCAGCCCGGCCGGGGCCGATCGCCGAGGTCGTCGGCAGCGGCCCGGATCGGGACCCAGCCCGGCATCTGGTAGCCGATGTGCCCGGCGGCATCGGCGTAGACGAAGTTCTGGGCCGGTGCGCCGTAGACCGAGAGGGCAGCCCGGAACTCGTCGAAGTTTCGGGCGGTGTTGAGACGGATGATCGCCTCGAGGGTCCGATCGGGGCCAGCGATGGCCGTCCAGGCGAGGGCCATGAGGGGGGCGTTGCGGAGACGTGGCTCGGCGTCATTCAGGATCGGTCCGTGGTGGGTCTCCCGGATCCGGAGTGTGACGGGTTCACCGCCGGCGACCTCGATCGTCTCGGTTCGGACGACGAAGGGCCGACGCTCCGAGCCGAAGAGGTAGCGGTTCGGGTCGGCCGGGTCGAGGCGCTCCTCGAAGAGGTCCTGGACGTCGGGATCGGCGTTCGTCGCCCCCCAGGCGATCGTCCCGTTCGTGCCGAGGACGACGGCCGGGGTGCCCGGGAAGGAGACCCCGACGACGTCGTAGGGGCAGGCCGCCGAGACGACCCGGCAGTGGAGGCCGTTGATGAACCAGATCGAGGGCATGGAGACTCCAAGGTGGGGATCGTTGGCGAGGAGGGCCCCGCCCGAAGCGCTGAGGCTCGGGGCGACGACCCAGTTGTTCGAGCCGATCCCGCGGTTCGAGGCGAGGCCGGCTCCGGTGTCGAGGCCGGCGAGGGCGAGGGCAGTCCGGCCGGCTCCGGCGAGATCGCGCCAGGCGACGAGCCACTTGGGGTCGCCGGCGGCCCCGGAGGTCCGGCCCGCCACCGCCCCAGGCTCGAGCCGGTTCGCAGCGGTCGACCCGCGCCCGGAGGCCTCCCCCTCCGGCAGCGAACGACGCTCCTCGGCCGAGGCCGTCGGGCCCGCCGGCGTCGGACTCCCCGCGGCCTGGAGGATGATCGGGGCGCCCGCCGGGTAGGGCGGGATGAGGGAATCCGTCCGGGCCGGATCGCCGAGTCGGGCGTCGGCCAGCCAGCGAAAGAGTTCCGACTCGAAGTTCCCGCCGAGGTTCCAGGCCTGGACCTTTTGCCAGGTCGCCGAGTCGAGGGGCGTCCACGGCTCGGGGTCGAGCCCGCCGAGGCCGCCCCCTCCGGTCAGGAGGCCGGCGACGACGAACTCGATCCCGAGTCGGCCACGGTGGGCGTCGAGCCAGGCGTTCACCCCTCGCGCGTAGGCCTCGAGGGCGTCGCGGACGTCTGGGGAGAAGGCGGCGAGGTCGCGCTCCGCCGCCTGGCGCCAGCCGAGAGTGCGGATGAAGCGGTCGGTGTCGAGGGTCGCCTCGCCGAAGAGCTCGGAGAGTCGGCCGGCTCCGATCCGGCGCCAGAGCTCCATCTGCCACATCCGCTCCGAGGCGTGGACCCAGCCCTGGGCCGCGAAGAGGTCGGCCGGGGTGTCGGCGTTGATCTGGACGATGCCGTTCTCGTCGCGGATGACGTCGACGGGACCGGCAAGGCCGGGCAGCCGCAGCGTCCCACTCGTCTCCGGCATCGCCCGCCCGAGGATCGTCGCCAGGAGGCCGAGGAGGCCGATGGCGGCGACGAGGACGAGGATGAGGACGAGGCCGAAGAGGCGAAGGGCGAGGCGCCGGAGCCGTCGGCCCACCCCTCGGGTCCTCAGCGAACGAGGAGCTGGCCGAGCCCGAGCTCGGTCGCTCGTTCGACGATGGCAGCTCCGAAGACGACGTCGGCGAGGCCGACGCCGAGGTGGGTAGCAACGACGCGCCCCCGGGTCGGACGAGTCAGCCCCCGTTCGATCGCCTCGCCGAAGGTCGCCGTCGGATCGGGATAGCCGTCGAACTGCCCGGCGTCGCGGTTGGCGAGGAACTGGCCCCGCTCGTCGACGAGGAAGAGGGCGGCGGTCCGGGCCACCTCGGCGCTGCAGTAGGTTGCGTAGTCGACGGGGACGACGAGGGCGTCCTCGGCGAGCCAGTCCGGGGTCATGACCTGGCGCCGTTCGGGGGTCGTGAAGGAAGCGCAAGTGACGACGACGTCGGCTCCCGCGATGGCCGTCCGGGCGTCGGGGGCGGTCGTCGCCTCGCCGATGCCCGGGGTTCCTCGGGCCAGCTCGACGAGGGTCGCGGCCCGGTCGGGGTGACGGTCGAAGACGGCGAGCGACACTCCCGGGAGGAGGTGGCCGAGGACCGGCAGGTGGGAGCGGCCCTGGACCCCGGCGCCGACGATCGCTGCCCGAAGCGGTCGATGGGCGACGGTTGGGGCCCAGTGGCGGACGGCAACCCCCGAGACGGCTGCCGTCCGGTGGGCGGTGATCGGTCCGCCGTCGAGGATGGCCGTCGGGATGCCGGTCTCGGGATCGTTCAGGAGGACGAGGGCGCTGATGGCGGGGAGACCGCGGGCATTGTTCGTCGGGAAGCCGACGACCCATTTCATCCCGAGACGGTCTCCGCTCCCGTCGGGCGCCGCGCCGCGGAGGTAGGCCGGCATGGCATGGGCGAAGGCGCCCTCGGGACGGGGATGGACGCCGAGCTTCGGGGGCAACTCGGCATCGGCGACGAGGGCTCGCATCGCCTGCTCGGCGAGCGCGATCCGCTCGGCGACGGGCGGCATCGCCGCCTCGACGTCGGCACGTGCCAGGTAGCGGAGACGGGGCAGACGAGGGTCGGCCATGGCTGGCGCCCAGTCTACGGACCCCGCGACGTCGCCGTGGGTCGTGCCGACGACGTCCCTGCGACCTCGCTGCGACCCTCCTTCGAGCCCCGTCCTCCGGGCCGATGGGCCCGCCTCCTCCGTCGGATCGGTACGATCAAGGCGTGATCGGCGACGAATTCGAAGACGCGACCGCCCCGGCGGAGCGGAGCACGAGGCCCGCTTCGCTCGACGTCCGGGCTCGGCTCGAGGCGGAGGGACTGGCGCCGGCGGCCTGGTCGAACGGCCCGGGCGACCGCTACCCCGTCCACCGCCATCCCTACGACAAGGTCCTCGCCGTCGAGCGGGGGTCGATCGTCTTCGGGGTCGCCGGGGGAGAACCGATCTACCTCGGTCCGGGCGACCGTCTCGAGTTGCCCGCAGAGACCGACCACGACGCCATCGTTGGCCCGGAGGGAGTGACCTGCCTCGAGGCCCACCTTGCGGCCGGCTCCCTCGCCTCCCTCCGGCGCCGTCCGGCCGGGAGCTGGTGATGAGCCGGGGTCGCGCTGGCCGGAGCGGTGGAGGATCGTGCGAAACCGCCCGCGCGTGGGGGACGTAGCCGATGGATGGGGATCGGTCGGCCGTGCCGCCCGACGAGGACCTCGTGCGGGCCGTCGCGGCCGGCTCCCAGGAGAGCCTGGCGATCCTCTACGACCGGTACGCCGAGTCCCTCTTCCGGCTCGCCGTCCGGCTGACGAACGACCGCACCTCGGCGGAGGAGATCGTGCAGGAGACGTTCCTCGCCCTCTGGAACCGGGCCGAGCTCTTCAAGCCGACGAGTGGCTCTCTCGCCACCTGGCTCCGGGTCATCGCCCGGAACCGGGCCCTCGATCGGCTCCGGGCTGCTGCCCGCCGGCCCCGAGCTGCAGGCCCGCTCTCCGACCCGCTCTCCGACGGGGTGGCCCTCGAGGCCGGCGGGTCGGCTGGATCGGGGTGGGGGAGTCGACCGGCCAGCGACCCGTCCGCCAGCCCGGAACGGGCGATCGAGCTCGCCGAGCTCCGCTCGGTCCTCCGCGATGCCCTCGCTGGGATGCCGGACCCGGAGCGGCGGGTCATCCTCCTTGCGTATCAAGAGGGCCTCTCCCAGTCCGAGATCGCGGACCGTCTGGGTTGGCCCCTGGGGACGGTGAAGACCCGCACCCGGCGAGCCCTCCAGCGCCTCCGGGCGGCCCTCGCCGGCGTCGGCTTCGCGCTCAGCGATCGGTCGTCCGAGCCTGCCGCCGCTGAGACCGAGGTCGAGCCCGAGGTCGAGGTGCTTTTCGATCCGACGGGCGCCGCCCGACGCCCGGGGCGAGCGAAGCCGGCCGGGGAGGCGAGCGACCGATGACCCACGAGGAGGCCCTCGAGCTCATCGAGCTCGCCGCGGCGGAGCCCGACGGGTTCGAGCGACTGGCGGCCGGTGACCGGCCCGAGGCGGCCGCCCTGGCCGGTCACCTCGCTGGCTGCTCGACCTGCCGGACCGAGTACGACGACCTTCGCCGGTTGAGCGTCGTCCTCCGCTCGAGCCTCGTCGAGCTGCCCCCTGAGGACCTCCGGGAGCGGACCCTTGCCGTCGTCGCCAGCCTCGGGCGCCCCCGCCCCGGCCGTGACGTCGCCGGATTGCCCGAGGCGAGCGCGGACGCCGAGGCCCCCGGGGCGCCGAAGGCGTCGCCAATCACCCCTCGGCGCTGGCACCTCGTCCGTCTCGCCGGCCTCGCGGCGGCCCTCCTCGTCGCCCTCGGGATCGGCGCGCTCGCCGGGGTGCAGAGTCGGGAGGGCGAGGTTCGTCAGCAGGCCGTGACCGTCAGAGGACTCGAGCGTGTCGCCGCCGCAGCCCTCGCCCTGGCCGCCGAGCCCGACGCCCGGAGCGTCGCCCTCGCCTCGACCGACGGCCGGGCTTCGGGGCGCGTCCTCTTCTCGACGACCACCGGCCAGCTCGTCGTCGTCGCCACGGGCCTCGAGCCGCCGCCCCCCGGCGCCGAGCTGCGGTGCTGGGTCGAGGTCGCCGGCGAGCGGTCGGTCGTTGGTCGGATGGTCTTCGCCGCCGACCTCGCCTACTGGGCCGGTCCGGCCGGGGTTCTCGCCTCGGGCGGGGGACCGAGCCGCTTCGGGATCAGCCTCGTCCGCGGATCGGGCGCTGAACCGGGCGAGCCGGTCCTCGAGGGTCGGCCGTGAGCGAGGGCGCCGTGGAGGAACGCGACACCGTGGCTGGTCCCCCGCCGGAGACGGTTGGCCCGACCGATGGGCCGGGGAACCGTCGAGCGTCGACCGAGCCGGCCGAAACCTCTGAGGCCCCCACCGCCGGAGGACGCAGTCCCGGTGTTCGATCGGGCAACACCGTCCCGGCCCCCTCGGTGACGGCGATGTTCGATCGGATCGCCCCGGTCTACGACCGGCTGAACACGCTCATGACCTTCGGTCAGGACGGCCGCTGGCGACGGGCCGCCGTCGACGCCTGTCGCCTCGAGCCAGGCGACCGGGTGATCGACGTCGCCTGTGGGACCGGCCGCCTGACGATCGCCCTCGCCGAGCGGGTCGGGCCCTTCGGCCGGGTCCTCGGGGTCGACCGATCGACGGCGATGATCGGCCTGGCTCGGGCGGCCGCCCGGGACCTCGTCCAGGTCGAGTTCGTCGTCGGCGACGCCCTCGCCCTACCCGTCGACGACGACAGCTTCGATGCGGCGACGATCGCCTTCGGCCTCCGGAACCTACCCGACTTCGAGGCGGGCTTCCGGGAGCTGGCTCGAGTCGTTCGACCTGGCGGTCGGGTCGTCTGTCTCGAGCTGACCCAGCCCCGCCCGGCCATCTGGGCCCGGGTCTTCCGGGCCGTCTTCGGTCGCCTCGCGCCCCTCGCTGGCAGGCTCTACGGCGTCGGCGACGCCTACCGCTACCTGCCCGAGTCCCTCGACGGGTTCCCCGACGCGGCTCACCTGGCGGCGATCATGCGACGGGCCGGCCTCGTCGACGTCCGCGTCCGCCGCTTCGGGCTCGCCACCGTCGCCCTTCACGTCGGTCGAGTGCCGCGCTCCTGACCGTCGCCGGTCGCCTGTCGTCCGGGTCCGCCCGGGGAGCCAGCGGGCGGCTCGCTCTCGCCAGCGGCGTCTCCGCCCCGGCTCCCTGCGGCCGGCGCACCGATGGCCCGCCCTCGGTCGGCTGCTGGCTCGTCGGAGGTGGTTTCGTCGGGGCCCTCCTCGCGCTCGAGGATCGCGTCGAGCTCGCCTGGGCCAAGGCGGAGGTAGTCGCGGTGGGCGCGGAGGACCGCCGCCACGGCCTCGACCGAGAGGGGTCGCGCTGCAGCGGCGAGCCGGGCGGCGATCCAGGTCGCTTCGGGCTCGATCTCGGCCGCCTCGACCTCGTCCTCGTGGCGGCGAAGGTCGGCGAGGACGAGCCAGGTCGCCCCGGCCCCAACGACGAGGCCGACGACGAGGAGCCACCAGTTGAACTCGGCGTTCACCACTGCGACCGGGTCGGCTGATCGGGGGTCGGACGGGCGCTGCCACGGGCCCGAGAGGCAATCATCGGCCCGAGTATAGGGACGAACGAGGGCCGGGCTCAGGCGAACCACCAGGGACCCCCTGCCCACGCCCCCGGCCGGGGTGGAACGGGCGGCACATCGGCTCGCTGCCCCGGGCCGGCTACACTGGCCTCCGTGGCCGAGCTCATCGCCCTCATCGACCTCCGTCCCGATCCGACGATCCAGATCGGTCCGTTCCCGATCTACTGGTACGGGATCTCCTACGCCGTCGGGCTCGCCTTCGCCTACGTCGTCATGAGCCGCGAGGCGATCCGGCGGGGGCGGAACCCGGACCTCCTCGTGAACGGGATGATCGTCGTCGCCGTCGCCGCCCTCCTCGGCGGCCGTCTCTACCACGTCATCGACCAGTGGCAGCTCTACCGCGACGATCCGCTGAAGATCGTCCTGCCCCCCTACACCGGTCTCGGCGTCTTCGGCGGTCTCGTGACCGGCACGATCGCCTTCGCCCTCCTGACCCGACTCTGGCGGCAGCCCTTCTGGGTCTGGGCCGACATCGTCGCTCCGGGGCTCTTCGCGATGCAGGCCATCGGCCGCTGGGGGAACTTCTTCAACCAGGAGCTCTACGGGCCGCCGACGGACCTGCCGTGGGGGATCGCCATCGACTGTGCCCACCGCCTCGCCGCCTTCCCGTGCGATCGCTACCCGGTCGAGTCGACGGGCTTCCACCCCCTCTTCCTCTACGAGTCGCTGTCTGGCCTCATCGGCGTCGCGGTCGTCCTCTGGCTCGCCCGTCGAAAGGCCGACCGACTTCGGCCGGGCGATCTGGCGGCGATCTTCTTCGTCTGGTATGGGCTCGTCCGCTTCGCCCTCGAGACCCTCCGGACGGGGAACTGGCTCTTCTTCGGGATCCCGACGGCCCAGCTCTTCGCCCTCGGCGCCATCGGCTTCGGCCTCGCCATCGCCATCGTCCATCGCCGCCGGCCGGGGCCGACCCTCGCCGAGGTCGATGCGGCGGCACGAGCGGAGGCAGTCGCCCAGACGGAGGCGGCGCGGCGAGACGCCGATGCGGCGTGGGACGACGAGTGGGCCGAGGTCGAGGCGGCGTCGGGTCCGGGCGCGCCGGCCGAGCCCGAGCGGGAGACCTGAACGATCGACGTCAACGGCCGGGAGGGGGGTGCGTCGATGCCCGTCGAGCCGGGTGGGGGCGGACGACGAGACCGAGCAGACCCGGTCGTCGCCGCGGCGACGACCGCGGGTCCTGAGCCCGCCGACGGCGCGCCTCGTGCTCCCGGAGTCGCGGCTCCCGAAGCCCAGATACCCGAAGCTGCGACTCGCGAAGCCGCGGCCCCCGAGCCGTCGACCGGCCGGCCACGGCGGGCGCCTGCCCGGATCCGTCCCGAGAGCCTCGCCCGGCGGGCCGGCGAGGTCCGCGAGGGCCTGACCTGGCTCGGTCGGCCGCCCGAGGCGCGGGCCGGGCTCCTCTACCGGCTCCTCGTCGCCCTTGCCCGCGTTGTCCTCGTCGGCTGCTTCCGGTTCCGGATCGAGATCGAGCAGGAAGGGCCCCTCCCGAGCGGCGGCTACCTCGTCGTCGCGGCCGCCCACCGGGGCTGGATGGACCCCTTCCTCGTCCTCTTCGCCCTCCCCGTCGAGCCCCGGCCCTGGTTCCTCGGCAGCGGCCCGAGCACCCTCACCTCGCGGTTTCGGGCGGCCTTCATCCGCCGGGTCGGCGGCCTCCTTCCCGTCTGGCGGGGCGGGGTCGGCGTCGAGCAGCACGTCGCCGCCGCCCGAGCCGTCCTCGAGGCGGGGGGCGTCTTCGTCCAGATGCCCGAGGGGACGGTGAACGGCCCCATCGGCCGCCTGGCCGCCTTTCGTCACGGCGCGTCTCTCATCGCCCTCCGGACTCTCGCCCCGATCGTCCTCGTCGCCATGGCTGGGACCGAGGAGCTCTACCTGGGGAAGCGGATGGCCATCCGAGTCCTCCGCCCGACGACCGTCGCCGAGCTCCTCGGGGCGACCTGGCGGGGTGCGCCCCCGCCGCCCGGGTCCCGGACGGAGCTCGAGCTCGCCCGGCGGCTGAGTGCCGCCTTCGAGGCGCGCCTCGGCCCGGTCGTCGCCGAGCTCCACCGCCGGACCGTCGATCCGCCCGGGCGGCGGCGCTGGTCTCGGCGGCGCCTGACGTGGCTCTTCCTCGGCCCTGGGCCGCTCATCCACGAACCGACCGCCGAGGCGGACGACTCGGCGGGCCGCGAGGCCGGAGGGGCCGAGCCTGGGGCCTTCGGAGACCGCTCTGGAACCGACGAGCCGACCGAGGACTGAGCAGGAGACGGCGGACAGGTCCGCGCGGGATGGCGGCGACGATCCGCCCGCTGGGTCCACCCAGGCCGCCGCGCTATCCTCCGCCCATCATGGAGTACGCCGAATCGATCCTCGACCTCATCGGCAACACCCCCCTCGTCCGGCTGAACCGAGTCACCCGCGACCTCGGACCCGCCGACGCCCAGCCCCTCATCCTCGCCAAGCTCGAGATGCTCAACCCCGGCGGCTCGGTCAAGGACCGGATCGGGCTGCCAATGATCGAGGCAGCGGAGCGAGCCGGCCTCCTCCGACCCGGAGGGACGATCGTCGAACCGACCTCCGGGAACACCGGCCACGGCCTCGCCATGGCCGCGGCTCGGAAGGGTTACCGCTGCATCTTCGTCATGGCCGACAAGCAGTCGCCCGAGAAGCAGGCCCTCCTCCGGGCCTACGGGGCCGAGGTCGTCCTCTGCCCGACGAACGTCCCGCCCGAGTCGCCGGAGAGCTACTACAGCGTCGCCGCCCGGCTCGCCCGCGACATCCCAGGCGCCTTCAAGCCCGATCAGTACTGGAACATGGCGAATCCCGAGGCCCACGAGCGGACGACGGGGCCCGAGATCTGGGCCCAGACCGACGGCCGGATCACCCACTTCGTGGCGGGGGTCGGCACGGGCGGCACGATCAGCGGGGTCGCCCACTATCTGAAGGCCCAGAACCCGGCCATCAGGATCATCGGCGCCGACCCCGAGGGGAGCGTCCTCTCAGGGGATGCGGTCCGGCCCTACCTGACCGAGGGGATCGGCGAGGACTTCCTCCCTGGCACCTTCGACCCTGCCGTCGTCGACCGCTGGGTCCGGGTCTCCGACCGCGACGCCTTCCTCATGGCCCGCCGCCTGACCCGCGAGGAGGGGATCCTCGCCGGCGAGTCGTCCGGGACCGCCGTCGTCGCTGCCCTCGACGAGGCCCGCCGGCTCATGGCCGAGGACCCCGAGGCCGCCCGCTCGGCCGTCTTCGTCGTCATCCTCCCCGACACCGGCCGGAACTACCTCTCGAAGCTCTACAACGACGAGTGGCTCCGCAAGAACGGCCTCCTCGCCACGACGGGCGCGGTCGCCCGGGTGGCCGAGCTCCTCGCCGACCGCCACCACGCCGCCGACCGACCGGCCGTCGTCCTCGCCCGGACAACCGACCGGGTGGGGGAGGCGATCGAGACCCTCCAGCGCTACGGGATCAGCCAGATGCCGGTCTCCGAGGACCCCGAAGGCGACGCCGTCGCCGCCCTCGTCGGCTCGATCACCGAGCGTGGCCTCCTCGAGCGGGCGTACCGGGACCCGGGCGTCGTCGAGCGGACCGTCGGCGAGGTCATGGACCCGCCCCTCCCCCTCGTCGACGCCTCGGCGAGCTTCGACGATGCCTTCCGGCTCCTCTCCGAGGGAGCGCCGGCCCTCGTCGCCGTCGCTGGCGAGCGGCCGGCGGGGATCGTCACGAAGCTCGACCTCCTCGAGTACCTCGCCCACCACCGCCCCGCCGGCTGAGGGTTCGTCGCGGTTCGCGCGGCGATCCTCGAGGCCGCACCCACGGTCCAAGGACCAACCCGTCGACTGCGGTTCAGCCGCAACGCGCGGCTGCGGACGGACGGACGCGGAGCTCGGGGAGCCCTCGATGTTGTGATGGTATGATGAGCGATCGATGCGAACGACCCTGAACCTCGACCCTGACGTCGCCGAGCAGCTCGCCGAGCAGGCGCGCCGTCAGCGTCGGTCCCTGTCGAGGGTTGCCAACGATCTCCTCCGGGTCGGACTCCTGGCGAAGCGGCAGACGGTCGTTCTGCCGCCCTACGATCCCCCGGAAGTGGACACCGGTCGGCCCCTCGTCGACGTGACCGACGTTGCTGAGGCTCTCGAGCGTCTCGAGGGTGGCTGATCCGGTTCGGTCGGGCCCCGTCAGGCCCAGCCCGCTCGTCGATGCGAACCTCCTCCTCTGGGCCCACCACCGGAACTTCGACCGGCATCGCGTCGCGTGGAGCTGGTGGCGTGAGCTGCTCAGCAGCCAAGCCCTCGTCGGCATTCCCTGGCCCTCGATTCTCGCCTTCGTCCGGATCTCGACCCACCCGCGGGCCCTCGAGCGGCCGCTCGACGTCAGGGCCGCGTGGCAGATCGTCGATGGCTGGCTCGATCGCCCGAATATCTGGATCCCCGTCCCGACCGAGCGCCACCGAACGATCCTCGCCTCGCTCCTCGAGGTCGGCCAGGCGGCCGGCAACCACGTCCCGGATGCCCATCTCGCCGCCCTCGCTGTCGAGTGGGGCCTCGAGCTCCTCTCGGCCGACCGCGACTTCGCCCGCTACCCTGGGCTCCGGTGGCGTGATCCGCTCGTGACCGCCTGACGGGCTGGCTGCCCGGCCCCACGACGGGAAGCTCGGCTGCCCGAGTCCACAACGCGGAGCCCGTCCGCCCGACCCGGTTCGCCGGGCACCGAGGCGCGCGGCTCGGACCCACCGCTTCACTTGGCGCGACCGACGGTGCGAAGATACCGCCCATGGATGAAGCCTCCAGCGACCTTCCGCGCGCCTTCGAGACCCTCGCCGTCCACGCTGGCCACGAGCCCGACCCCGCGACCGGGGCCGTCGCCCCGCCGATCGTCACCGCCAGCACCTTCCGCCAGGACGGGGTCGGCCGGCCCCGGGGCGGCTACGAGTACAGCCGAACGGGCAACCCGACCCGGGAGCGCCTCGAGCGTGCCGTCGCCGTCCTCGAGGGCGCCCGCTTCGGCATCGCCTTTGCTTCGGGCTCGGCCGCCACGGCGGCCCTCGTCGAGCTCGTCCGGCCGGGAGAGGAGGTCGTCGCCGTCGACGACGTCTACGGCGGCACCTACCGCTACCTCACCGCCGTCGCTGGTCCCCGCGGCGTCGCCACTCGCTTCGTCGACCTGACCGGGGATCCGACCGAGGCCCTCCGAGCCGCCCTCGGTCCGGCGACCCGCCTCGTCTGGCTCGAGACCCCGACGAACCCGCGGCTGCGGATCGTCGACATCGCGGCCGTCGCCACCGTCGTCGCCGACCACCGCGGCGCCCGCGGGGAGCGGCCGCTCCTCGTCGTCGACAACACCTTCGCCTCGCCCGCCCTCCAGCGCCCCCTCGAGCTCGGGGCCGACGTCGTCGTCCACTCATCCACGAAGTACCTGGCCGGCCACTCGGACGTCGTGAACGGGATTGCGGTGACGAACGACCCGGCCGTCGCCGAACGGCTCCGGTTCCTCCAGAACGCCGTCGGCGCGGTCCCAGGCCCCTTCGACTGCTACCTCGTCCTCCGTGGCCTCCGGACCCTCGCCGTCCGGATCGAGCGGCACGTCGCGAACGCCAGCGCCGTCGCCCGCTTCCTCGCCGACCGCGAGGACGTCGCCGCCGTCTACTACCCGGGTCTCGCCGAGGGTCGCCACGCCCACCCGGGGGCAGCGACGGCCGCCCGCCAGATGCGGGGTCCAGGCGGGATGGTCTCCTTCGTCCCGGCCGCAGGTGGTCACTTCGGACGCTCCGCCGAGGACCGGGCCCGTCGGATCTGCGAGGGGACCCGGATCTTCGCCCTCGCCGAGTCCCTCGGCGGGGTCGAATCGCTCATCGAGCTGCCGGCGGCGATGACCCACGCCAGCGTTGCCGGTGGTCCCCTCGCCGTCGAGCCCGCCCTCGTCCGCCTGTCCGTCGGCATCGAGGCGGCCGGCGACCTCGTCGCGGATCTCGCGCGCGCCCTCGACGCGGCCTGACGCGGGGCGACGGGCTGACGGCGCGCCCGGTGCTGGCGTCCCTCGGCTCTGGCCCGGCCCAGCTCGAGCCTCGGTCCCGCAGGCGGTGACGGGCCGAGCCGCAGCCGTCACTGCAAAGGCCCGTGTACTACAAAGGCCTTGTATTACAAAGGCGTTGTACTACAAAGGCCTTGTAGTGTCGCCAGCCAGCCGCTACAATCCGCGTCGATGGCTCTCCCTCCGCTCTTGAACCGAGACGACGAGCGGCGCCAGCTCGAGGACGCCTGGCAGCGAGCCGCCAGCGGCTCCCCCCAGCTCGTCCTCCTCTGGGGCCGCCGGCGGGTCGGGAAGACCTTCCTCCTGTCGCACTTCGCCCAGGACAAGCCTGCCGTCTTCTTCGGTGCCACCGAGCAGTCCGAGGGCATCGAGCTGCAGCGACTCGTGGAGGCGACCCGGCGCGACCTGGGCGACGCCGTCGCCGACCTCACCGGCGGCCGTTTCGCCTCCTGGGAAGGCGCCTTGCGCTTCTTCGCTGCCCTCGCCGCCGACCGGCCGCTCTGCCTCATCGTCGATGAAGCGCCCTACCTGGTTCGGTCGACTCCGGGTTTTGCGAGCATCGTCCAGGTCGTCTGGGACCATCTTCCCCCTGGGACCAGGCTGCTCCTCATCCTGGCCGGCTCGGCCGTCGGGACGATGGAGGCGATGATCGGCCCCGGTGGCGCCCTGCGGGGCCGACCGACCCTCACCCTCCGGCTCGACCCGCTCGACCCCTGGGCTGCCCGCGCGTTCCTTCCGCGTCTTCGGCCCGAGGCTCTCGTCGAGGCCTATGCCGCTTGTGGCGGGTATCCCCTCCACCTCAGGGCCTGGGATCAATCCGTCGGGACCGAGTCGAACCTTCTCCGCCTTGCAGGTCAAGCCGGCGGGATCCTCCTCGACGACGCGCGGCTGATCCTCCGAGAGGAGCTCTCGGAGAGCGGGGGGTACGCTCGCATCCTTGCCGCCATCGGGCGTGGGCGAACACGGCCAAGCCAGATCGCGGGCGAGACGGGCCAACGGATCGAACGACCCCTGGACCTCTTGTGTGCCATCGGCCTGGTCAGGCGGAGTCTGCCCCTCGGGGCCCCGAAAGGAGCGAGGCCGACCTACGAGATTGCCGACCCGTACCTCGCCTTCTGGTTTCGGGTCCTCTATTCGGACGCCGACCGGATCGAGGGAGGCCAGGGCCGGGCAGTCCTCCGCCAGCGGCGCCCCGAATGGGAGCGACATCTCGGCTGGGTCTTCGAGGAACTCGCCAGGGCCCACGCGGTTCGTCTCGTTCGGACTGGGCGCCTCCCCGAAGACCTCGTCGTCGGACGCTGGTGGCGCCCCGGCCCAGAACCATGCGAGATCGGCGTTCTCGGTCTCCGAGGGAGCAGGGCGGCGCTCGTTGGCGAGGCGCGTTGGCAGCGACAGCCGATCGGTCAGCGAGACCTGCGGGCGCTCCTGGCAAAGCTCTCCTGTGCCCTCGAGCCGGTCGCCGATCCGGTCCTCGCCTTCTGGAGTCGATCCGGTGCCGATCCGAGCGTCCTTGCCGCGGGGGCGCTGAGCTTCGACGTCGCCTCGATCCTCGCCTGAGCTCGACCTTCCTGCGCGCCATCCAGGATGGGCTAGCGCGACCGAGCACTCTGGCGTATCATCGGGCCCTCGACTGCGGAAGCCGACTCCGCCGCCCAGACCGAGCACCCACCGAGCCCGGCGGCGGTACGCGCGGCCGGTCGTGGAGGACCACGGAACGCGCGCGCAGGAGGTCGAGTCAGATGCCGCAGACGGAGGCACCCTCTCCCACGGCCCCGGCCGAGACCGAGCGAGTCGGCCGATCCCTCCACCGCAACCTCTCGACGGCCGAGCTCTACGAGCACGCCATCCGCGGCGGCGAGGGACTCCTCGCGGCGAATGGCCCCCTCGTCGTCCGGACCGGCCATCACACCGGGCGTTCGCCGAAGGACAAGTTCGTCGTCCGGGAAGCCTCGTCCGAGGCACAGATCTGGTGGGGTGAGATCAACCAGCCGATCAGCGAGGAGCACTACCTCCGCCTCCGGGCCCGGCTCCTCGAGTACGTCGCCGACAGAGCCCTCTACGTCCAGGACTGCTACATCGGCGCCCACCCCGCCCATCGGCGGTCCCTCCGCGTCTACACCGAGACGGCCTGGGCGAGCATCTTCGCCCGGAACCTCTTCCGGCGGCCACCGGCCGAGGACCTGGCGACCTTCCAGCCGAACTTCACGATCATCAACGTTCCCTCCTTCCAGGCCGATCCGGCGACCGAGGGGACCCGGACCGGGACGGCGATCCTCCTCCACCTCCGGCGGATGGAGATCATCATCGTCGGGACCCAGTACGCCGGCGAGATCAAGAAGAGCGCCTTCACGGTCATGAACTACCTCCTCCCCGACGAGGGAGTGCTGCCGATGCACAGCTCGGTGAACGTCGGCCGATCCGGCGACCCGGCCGTCTTCTTCGGCCTCTCGGGGACGGGGAAGACGACCCTCTCGGCCGACCCCGAGCGACGCCTCATCGGTGACGATGAGCACGGCTGGGGCCCGGACGGCCTCTTCAACTTCGAGGGCGGCTGCTACGCCAAGACGATCCGCCTCTCGCCGATGTACGAGCCCGACATCTTCGCCACGACGAAACGCTTCGGGACGATCCTCGAGAACGTCGACATCGACCCCGTGACCCGCGAGCTCGACCTCGACTCGGAGCGCTACACCGAGAACACTCGGGGCGCCTATCCCCTCCACTTCATCGGCAACGCCGACGAGACGGGGATGACCGGCCACCCGAAGAACGTCGTCTTCCTCACCGCCGATGCCTTCGGGGTCCTGCCGCCGATCAGTCGCCTGACTCGGGACCAGGCCCAGTACCACTTCATCAGCGGCTACACGGCGAAGCTCGCCGGGACCGAGGTCGGCGTCACCGAGCCGCGGGCGACCTTCTCGGCCGGCTTCGGGGCCCCCTTCCTGCCCCGCCACCCAGGCGAGTATGCCCGGATGCTCGCCGAACGGCTCGAGCGCTACCGGACCCCGGTCTGGCTCGTGAACACCGGCTGGACGGGCGGCCCCTACGGGGTCGGCCACCGGATGAACATCAACCACACCCGCCAGATGGTCCGGGCGGCCCTCAAGGGGCTCCTCGACGACGTCCCGATGGTCGTCGATCCGATCTTCGGCGTCGAGGTCCCGACCGCCTGCCCCGACGTCCCGGCCGAGGTCCTCCAGCCTCGCGGGACGTGGCCCGACCCCGAGGCCTACGACGCTCAGGCTCGTCGCCTCGCCCGGATGTTCGCCGAGAACTTCGACCACTACCACGACGGGGTCTCGGCGGCGGTCCGGGCCGCCGGGCCGCGGCTCGATTGAGAACCCGAACGGAGCAGAAAGGAGGACGAAGGATGGGCCGCCGCAAGGTCAGCGTCATCGGGGCCGGCAACGTCGGGGCGACGACGGCCCAGCGGATCGCCGAGGCTGGGCTCGCCGACGTCGTCCTCGTCGACATCGTCGAGGGCCTGCCCCAGGGCAAGGGCCTCGACCTCGCCGAGGCGGCGCCCGTCGTCGGCCACGATGCCCGGGTCGTCGGGGCGAACGACTACGCCGCGACGGCCGGCTCGGACATCGTCGTCGTGACCTCGGGGATCGCCCGGAAGCCGGGGATGAGCCGCGACGAGCTCCTGGCGACGAACGCCGGGATCGTCCGCTCCGTCGTCGAGCAGGCTGCGGCGGTCTCGCCCGAGGCGATCCTCATCGTCGTCACGAACCCCCTCGACGCGATGTGCCACGTCGCGATGCGGGCCTCGGGCTTTCCCCGGGAGCGGGTCATCGGCATGGCCGGGGTCCTCGACTCGGCCCGTTTCCGGACCTTCATCGCCTGGGAGCTCGGCGTGTCGGTCGAGGACACCCATGCCTTCGTCCTCGGGGGCCACGGCGACACGATGGTCCCCCTGCCTCGCTATTCGACGGTCGCCGGGGTCCCGATCACCGAGCTCCTGCCCCCCGACCGGATCGCCGCCCTCGTTGAGCGGACGGCGAACGGCGGGGCGGAGATCGTCTCCCTCCTCAAGACCGGCTCCGCCTTCTATGCCCCGGCCGCGGCGACCTTCGAGATGGTCGAGGCGATCCTCCTCGATCGAAAGCGGGTCCTCCCCTGCGCCGTCTATCTCCAGGGCGAGTTCGGGATCCACGACCTCTTCGTCGGGGTGCCCTGCGTCCTCGGGGCGGGCGGCATGGAGCGGGTCTTCGAGATCGAGCTGAACGCCGAGGAGCGGGCCGCCTTCGAGCGCTCGGCGGCGGCGGTCCGCGAGCTCGTCGAGAAGCTCCCGGCCTGAGCCGCGTCGCGTGTCGCCGGGACGACCGACGGCAGGCGAGCTCGTGGTGCCTGAACGCACCAGTTCGGCCTTCCCTCGCTCAACCCACGGGCTTGCGGCCCCCGCTCCCGGTGCTACGCTGTGAGCCACGACAGCCGCACGGCCGGGGGAGCGCTGTGCGCGGGCCACTCACGGGCCCGCCGAGGAGGAAGGATGCTCCGACGACTTGCTCCATTCCTCGTTGCCCTCTTGCTTGCCCTGGGACCGGCGGGCGGCGTCGTCGGCGCGCAGCCCCGGGGCGGCCAGTCTGCGAGCGCCGACCTCGACACGAGCTCGGCCATCGTCGTCCTCCGAGCCGATCCGCTCGCGACCTACGACGGGAAGATCCTCGGCTACGAGAGGACGCGGCCCGATCGGGGCAAGCTGAACCCGAACAGCGCGGCCGCGAAGAAGTACCTCGGCTATCTCAAGCAGGAGCACGACGCCTTCGCCGCCTGGCTCCGAAAGAACGTTCCGAGCGCCAAGATCACCTCCGAGTACTTCACGGTCCTCAACGGCGTCGCCGTCTCCCTGAACGGGGCCGCCATCGGGAAGCTCCGCGAGAACGCCGACGTCCTCACCGTCGAGTACAACGCCCTCTACCGGCCCCTCATGAGCGAGAGCTACAAGCTCATCAACGCCGAGGGGGCCTGGACGGCGGCCGGGGGCCGGGCCGACGCCGGAACGGGGATCAAGGTCGGCGTCATCGACACCGGCATCGACCCTGACCATCCCTTCTTCGATCCAACGGGCTTCAGCTACCCGGCCGGCTTCCCGAAGTGCGACGCGCTCGACAGCGCTTCCCATCGCCCCGATCAGGACTGCAAGTACGTCAGCCCGAAGGTCATCGTCGCCAAGGTCTTCTACAACAAGGCGAGGGTCCGGGGCCTCGACGCGAAGGCCGTCCAGGACCACGGGACCCACGTCGCCGGGACGATCGCCGGAGTGACCGGCAAGACCGCCGTCGTGAACGGCGTGAGCATCGACGACCTCTCGGGTGTCGCCCCGGGCGCCTGGCTCGGCAACTACAACGTCTTCCCGGGCCACGTCGCCAGCGCTCGGAGTGAGGACATCCTCAACGCCGTCGAGGCCGCCGTCCTCGACGGGATGGACGTCCTCAACCTCTCCCTCGGCGGTGGCTACCGGGGCAACAACGACCTCCTCGCCATGGGCCTCGATGCCGCGGCCTCGGCCGGGGTCGCCATCGCCGTCGCTGCTGGGAACAGCGGCCCCGGGCCGTTCACGGTCGAGTCGCCGGGCCGGGCTCGGAACGTCATCACCGTCGGGGCGAGCTCGAACAACCACTTCGTCGGTCAGCCCCTCAGCTACGAGGCCGACTCGACGACGACGACGATCGGGGCGGCCGTCGGTGACTTCCCGCCTCTGCCCGACGGGACCTTCGACCTCTTCATCGCGACGAGCGGTAGCACTCTGAGCAACGCCTGCGGCGGGCTGCCGACGGCGACGACGACGAACCAGGTCGTCCTCGTGACCCGGGGCGTCTGCACCTTCAGCACGAAGGTCCGGGCAGCGATCGCTGCCGGCTACAAGGGCGTCATCGTCCGGAACAACGTCGCCGGCGACCCGTCGGCGATGGCGAAGGACGGCCTCGGCAACGACGACCTCCCGGCGGTCATGGTCGGCCTCGCCGAGGGGAACGCCCTCGCGAGCGCGGCCCCAACGACGATCACCGCCAGTGCCACCTTCAGCGAGTTCATCACGGCGAACGGCGACATCCTCGCCGGCTTCAGCAGCCAGGGGCCGACCTTCGTCGACGAGGCGGTGAAGCCCGACCTCACCTCGGTCGGGGTGAACGTCCTCAGCGCGGTCCCCTGCAGCTTCGCCGCCGATCCGACGGCGCCCTGTGGCGGCGAGGGGACCTGGGCCTTCTTCCAGGGAACCTCGATGGCAACCCCGCACATCGCCGGCTCGGCGGCGGTCCTCCTCCAGCTCCATCCCGACTGGAGTCCGGCCGCGGTGAAGTCGGCCCTCGTCAACACCGCCGACCTCGTCGTCCGGAACGCGTTCAACGCCTCGACGACGGTGGGGCCGATGGCCCAGGGCGGCGGCCGCGAGAACCTCACCGAGGCGGCCGAGGCGACGGTCTGGTTCGACCCGGTCTCGGCGAGCTTCGGCAAGATCGACGCCTCCCGGAACGCCCCGACCGCGATGACGATCACGGTCCACAACACGAGTGGCTCGTCGATCACCTTCGACGTCGCCGCCCTGAAGTTCACCCCGGCTACTGGCGGACTCGGGTCCGTCTTCAACGGCGGCTCGATCACGAGCGGCGACAGCCGGATCTCCTTCCCGTCGAGCATCACCGTCCCCGCTGGTGGTTCGACGGACCTGACGATCACCGTCAAGGCCGGACTCCCGCTCGGCTCGATCGTCCAGGGCTGGCTGACGCTGACCGCTTCGGGCGACATCGAGTACCATTTGGCCTACTGGGCCCACGTCGCCCCGTAGTCACGTCGCATTCCCCAGGGGCGCCGGCCTCCCCCCACCGGCGCCCGACGCCCGAGGGCCCCGGCCTTGGCCGGGGCCCTCGTCGTCCCCGATGGAATGCGCGCTCGATTCGCCAGCCCGGAGCCCTCGGTTCCGCTGGGCCCGGCGAGACGGCGGACGGTCGTCGAGGAGCACGGCGGGCGGCCATGCGGGCGCCGCCCCTCGTTCGGTCCCTGCGGTGCCCGGCCCTCCCCCCTTGGGCCGGGATCCCGCCCGGTCCCCGTCAGGAGGGACGGAGCGCGGCGACCGCCCGGTTCCGATGATCGGCGATGCCGGGTTCCGTCGGCGAGCGCCGACACGACAGCGAGCCTGTCGCCGAGCCGACACCCGGGCGTCCGTCCGCGCCGCTCCAGCCCCGACAAGAATTCCAGCCGCCCTCGACCCGTCGGCCCTGCCCTCCATCCCGTCGCACGCCGCCCGATAGACTCGACCCGTGCCGACCGCCGCCCTCAGCTTCGACTTCGACCCCCTCGTCCGGTTCGGCGACCGCGCCCTCCGACTCGAGACCCTCGCCCTGGCGCTCATCGTCTTCGGGGTCCTCCTCGCCACCGCCTTCCTTGCCCGGCGGACCCCCGTCGACCCCGGCGACGAGCCCCTCCGCCTCGACGACCTCGTCTTCGTCGCCCTCGGCGTCCTCCCGGGAGCCGTCCTCGGGGGACGCCTCGGCTATGTCCTCGTCCACCTCGACTACTACCTCGCTCACCCCGGAGCCGTCACCGACCCTGAGCAGGGGGCCCTCGGTCTCTCCCTCGGGGTCCTCGGCGGTCTCGTGACGGGCCTCTATGTCGTCCGCCTCCTCGAGGCCCCAGTCGGCCGCTGGGCCCACGTCAGCGCCCTTCCGCTCCTCGCCCTCCTCGGCCTCGGCAAGGTCGCCATGGCCCTTGGCGGGAGCGGTCAGGGCCAACCGAGCGACGAGCCCTGGGCGACGGCCTACGTCGGGCCCGGCCCCTGGGGCTCCCTCGCTCCTGCCGTCCCCTCGGTGCCGAGCCAGCTCCTGGAGGCGGCCGGGGTCGGCCTCGTCCTCCTCGGCCTCGTCGCCTTCCTCCTCCTTGGCGCCTTCGCCCGTCGGGACGGCCGCCTCCTCCTCGTCGCCCTCGGCGGCTGGGCCCTCGTCCGGGTCCTCGTCGCCTCGACCTGGCGGGACCCCGTCGTCCTCGGGCCCTTCCGGACGAACCAGCTCGTCGACCTCGCCATCGTCGGGGGTTGCCTCCTCGCCTTCCTCGCCCTCGGCCGGGCGAGCCGCCGCGCTGGCCGCCAGAGCCAGGACGAGGCGACCGTCGAGTGGCCCGAACCCGAGGTCGCCAGGGCCTGGCGAGGAGGATCCGAGGAACGGCGGCGGCCACCGCTCGACCGCTGACGAGGGGCACCTGGACGATGACCGGGCCTCGGCTCTGGGAGTTCGCCAGCCGAGGAGAATCGCGGTACCCTAAGGGCTCCGTCGGGCAGGGGCGCCCGAGCCGTCCCACCCCGACCGACGCCTGACGACGAGAGGGAGCGCCATGACCCAGGTCCTCGAACCCACCCTTCGCCGCGACGTCCCGCCCCCGGCCGGCGAGCGCGTCCCCCACTGGATCGGCGGTCGCCCCGTCGCTGGGACCTCGGGTCGTTCGGGGCCCGTCTACAACCCCGCCACCGGCGAGGTCGCCCGCCACGTCGACTTTGCCTCGGTCGAGGAGGTCGATGCTGCCGTCGCTGCCGCCAAGGCCGCCTTCCCGGCCTGGCGGGCGACGTCGCTCTCGCGGCGGACGGAGATCCTCTTCCGGATCCGGAACCTCGTCGAGGCCCACAAGCAGGAGATCGCGGCGATCCTCACCGCCGAACACGGGAAGGTCCCGAGCGACGCCCTCGGCGAGGTCGCCCGCGGCCTCGAGAACCTCGAGTTCGCCTGCGGGATCCCGCACCTCCTGAAGGGCGGCTTCTCGGAGCAGGTGAGCACCGGGATCGACGTCTACCAGATCCGGCAGCCCCTCGGCGTCGTGGCCGGGATCACGCCCTTCAACTTCCCGGCCATGGTCCCGATGTGGATGTTCGCGAACGCCATCGCCTGCGGGAACACCTTCGTCCTCAAGCCCTCGGAGAAGGACCCCTCGGCCTCGATCTTCCTCGCCGAGCTCCTGAAGGAGGCGGGCGTCCCCGACGGTGTCTTCAACGTCGTCCAGGGCGACAAGGTCGCCGTCGATCGGCTCTTGGAGCACCCCGACATCGCCGCCGTGAGCTTCGTCGGCAGCACGCCCATCGCCCGCTACATCTACGAGACCGGGACCCGGAATGGAAAGCGGGTCCAGGCCCTCGGCGGAGCGAAGAACCACATGCTCGTCCTCCCCGACGCCGACCTCGACATGGCCGCCGATGCTGCCGTCTCGGCCGCCTACGGGAGCTCCGGCGAGCGGTGCATGGCGATCGCCACCGTCGTCACCGTCGGCCCGGTCGCCGACCCCCTCATCGAGGCGATCCGAGCCCGGATCCCGAAGGTTCGGGTCGGGCCAGGGACGGACCCCGAGGCCCAGATGGGCCCCCTCATCACCCCCGAGCACCTGGCCAAGGTCGCCTCGTACCTCGAGACGGCGCCGGAGGAAGGGGCGACGGTCGTCGCCGACGGGCGCGAACATCCCCTCCACCGGGCCGGTCGGGGCTTCTTCCTCGGGCCCTCCCTCATCGACCGGGTCCAGCCGGGGATGCGCTGCTATCGGGACGAGATCTTCGGTCCGGTCCTGACCGTCGTCCGGACCGACTCCTACCAGGAGGCGGTCCGGCTCATCAACGAGAACCCCTACGGGAACGGGACGGCGATCTTCACCCGCGACGGCGGTGCCGCCCGCCAGTTCCAGTTCGACGTGAACGTCGGGATGGTCGGCATCAACGTCCCGATCCCCGTCCCCGTCGCCTACTACAGCTTCGGGGGCTGGAAGGCGTCCCTCTTCGGCGACCTCCACATGTACGGTCCGGAGGGGATCCAGTTCTACACCCGGGCGAAGGTCGTCACGGCCCGCTGGCCGGACCCGGGGACGAGCAAGGTCGACCTCGGCTTCCCGCGGACGCGGCACCGGGGCGAGCTGGGACCACCGGCGCCGGCCGGTCCTCGACGCAGTCGCCCTGGCCGAGGGTGGCGAGGGGCGGACCTCCTGCCCGATCGACGCCGAGCGGCTCCGAGGTCGTCGCTCGGGCGCACCTGTCACCGCTCCGGCGCACCTGTCACCGCTCCGGCGCACCTGTCACCGCTCCCGGGGACGACCGCCGTCAGGGCTGCTCTGGCTGCTCGCAGAGTCGGAAGGCGCCGTGGGCGCCGACCCGGTAGTCGAGGGTCTGGCCGCCGAGCTCGACGATGACCCAGTAGCCGTCGACGAGCGCTTCCGTATAGAACATCCCAGGTTCGGGGCAGCCGAGGGAGCCATCACTCCAGGTCACCGCCTCGGCTCGGAGGACCCGAGCGGTGGCCGGATCGGCGCCCGTCCGCTGGGCAGCGTCCTCGAGGATCGAGTCGAGGACCGCCTGGGGCACGGCTCCGCTCACGGGTCCCGCGTCCGGCGGACCCGAGACGCCGCCGCCGTCGGAGGGAGACGACGCCGGCGGAGCCGAAGCGTGAGGTGGTGACGCGGTCCCGCCGCCGGGCCCGGAGGCTGGGGTGCCCGTTGCCGGTGGGGCGATGGCGCCCGAGCCCTCGACCGGTCCCCTCGGCCCGCCGCTCCCGAAGCAGCCGCCGAAGACGACGGGGGCGAGGACGAGGACGAGGCCACCGATCGCGAGTCGGCGGACAGGGCGTCGTCGGGAGAAAGGGTCCGGCCGTTCGATGGAGGTTCGGGGATCACGCGTCGTCGGGTCCATGGTCGGCAGACGCCCACTCGGCCCCCTCGGTTCCGTCATCCCTCCGACCCGCCAGGGCTGCATGCTCGGCCATCGCCGCGCGGAGCCAGCCGAGCCCGGCCCAACCGACGAGGACGAGACCGGCGAGGACGAGCCACGGCCCGAAGGCGATTCCAAGGGCGGCCATGGAGAGGCCGAAACCGAGGCCGAAGGGGGCCAACCCCGGGGCGGGGAGCCGGCCCGACTCGTCGCCGAAGGGTCGCTCGGGATCTGCTCCGCCAGCCGTCGTCCCGACGTCCCGGGCACCGTGCCCCAGGACGAGGCTGGCGAAGAGGGCGCAGACGCCGAAGCCGAGGAGGAGGGCAGTCCCCGCCATCTCGTAGGCGAGGAACCAGTAGATGATCCCGACGGCGAGGGCATAGGCGGCGATCCGCCCGAAGAAGCGGACCTCCTCGGGACCGGTGAGGAGGATCGACCGGAGGATCTCGACGAGCCTCACCCGTCCGCCCCCGCTCCTCCGGTCCGCTCGCCCCAGCGGAGTGGCCCTGATCCCCTCGACCCGCCGCCGGCGCCCCCGGTTTGGGCCATCCGCCAGTCGAAGACCGGCCGGGCCGAGCGGATCGGCGGCAGCCAGTGGAAGTTGTGGTGGGGCGGGGGAGAGGTCGTTGCCCACTCGAGGGTGTAGCCGCCCCAGGGATCGTCGGGCGCCGTCGCCGGCCGGCGGAGGGCTTGCCAGACAGCGACGAGGAAGGGGATCGTCCCGAGGCCGAGGATGAGCGACCCGAGGGTCGAGAGGAGGTTGAGCTCGGCCCAGCCCGGGACCGCCGGATAGTCCGCGATCCGCCGCGGCATCCCCTCGAGCCCGAGCTGGTACTGGGGTACGAAGGTGAGGGTGAAGCCGACGACCCAGGCCGCCAGGTGGAGCTGACCGAGTCGCTCCGAGAGGAACCGGCCCGTCATCTTCGGGAACCAGTAGTAGATCCCGGCGAAGATGGCAAAGACCGTCCCGCCGATGAGGGTGTTGTGGAAGTGGGCGACGACGAAGTAGGTGTCCTGGAAGTGGAAGTCGAGGGGCGGCGAGGCGAGCATGATGCCGCTGATGCCGCCGAGGAGGAAGAGGTAGAGGAAGCCGATCGCCCAGAGCATCGGGATCTCGAAGCTCAGCCGACCGCCCCACATCGTCGCGATCCAGTTGAAGAACTTGATCCCCGTCGGCACGGCGATGGCGAAGGACATGATCGAGAAGAAGGGGAGGCTGACCGCCCCGGTCGTGAACATGTGGTGCGCCCAGACGGCCATCGACAGGCTGGCGATGGCGATGGTCGCTCCGACGAAGGCCCGATAGCCGAAGACCGGCTTGCGGCTGAAGACGGGGATGATCTCGGTCACGACCCCGAAGAAGGGGAGGATGAGGATGTAGACCTCGGGGTGCCCAAAGAACCAGAAGATGTGCTGCCAGAGGACCGGATCGCCGCCGAGGGCAGGCTCGAAGAAGGTCCCGCCGAGGCGACGGTCGATGAGGAGCATGGCGAAGCCAGCGGTCAGGGGCGGGAAGGCGAAGAGGATGAGGGCCGAGGTGACGAGGATGTTCCAGGTGAAGATCGGGAGCCGGAACATCGCCAGGCCCGGCGCTCGCCGGCCGTAGATCGTCGTCATGAAGTTCACCGCGCCAAGGACGCTCGAGAAGCCGACGAGGGCGAGGCCGACGATCCAGAGGTCGAGCCCAGCGCCCGCCGAGTAGACGGCGTTCGAGAGCGGGGCGTAGCCGGTCCAGCCCGCCGCGGCAGCCCCACCGGTCGTGAGGAAGCCGGCCAGGACGATGAGACCGCCGAAGAGGAAGAGCCAGTAGGAGAGGGCGTTCAGGCGCGGGAAGGCCATGTCGGCGGCCCCGATCTGGAGGGGGACGACGTAGTTCGCGAAGCCGGCGACCATCGGCGTCCCGAAGAGGAAGAGCATGATCGTGCCGTGGATCGTGAACCACTCGTTGTACGTCTGCTGGCCGACGAGCTGGAGGCCGGGTTGGGCGAGCTCGGCCCGCATGAGGAGGGCGAGGAGGCCGCCGACGAGGAAGAAGGCGAAGGAGGTCGTGATGTAGAGGAGGCCGATCCGCTTGTGGTCGGTCGTCGTCAGCCAGGCTCCGAGGCCGCCCTCGGCGGGATGGCCTACTCCTCGGGGATCCCTCGTCAGGGAGTTCATCGGTGGACCCCTCCACTGGCGGCCGCCGTCGCCAGCCAGGCTTCGAACTCGGCCGGTGGGATGGCTCGGACGGTGAGGAGCATCTGGTCGTGGAAGACGCCACAGAACTCGGCGCATTGCCCCCGGTAGGTCCCCGCCTCTTCGACGGTTAGGTCGAAGCTCGTCACTCGACCCGGGATCGCGTCGCGTTTGAAGAGGAAGGCCGGGACGTAGAAGGCGTGGGCGACGTCGGTCGCGACGAGGGTGACGTGGACGGGCCGCCCGACCGGGACGACCATCTCGGCGGGCCGCTCGGGTGTCCCCTCGACGCGGACCCCCGCCGCGGGATACTCGATCCGCCACTGCCAGCGGTAGGCGGTGACGGTGACGTCGATGGCGTCGGGGGCGCGGCCCTCGATCCGACCGAGGGTCGCCATGGTGAAGCCGAAGAGGACGAGGACGGTGAGGATCGGGAGGCTCGTCCAGAGGATCTCGAGCCCGGTGTGGCCTTCCACCTGGGGTGGCAGGCCCACATCGCCACGCCGCCGGAAGCGAAGGATGGCGATCGTGGCGAGCCCCCAGACGATGGCCGCCACGATGACGGCCGGGATGAGGAAGACCGTCCAGAGGTCGGCGATGGCGCGACCCTCGGCCGTCTGAGCAGCTGGCAGGCAGCCACCGACGATGGTGGCGGCGAGGACCACGCCAGCCGCCAGCCGCGCCAGGCGCCCGCCCCGATCGCGTCGGCTTCGCCCGCCGCTCGCCCTCATCCCTCCTCGACCTCCTCGAAACCTCCCGTCGCCGTCCGTCGGAGGGCGAGACCGGCGCTCGGGGCTCCCGCCTCCGGTGGTCGCCGGGCCCGCTCCACGGCGAGGCGGTAGGCGACGACCCCCGTCACGAGCGGGGCGATGACGAGGAGGACCTGGAGGGTCCGGGTGAGGGCCTCGACCTCGACGTTCAGGAAGACCGCCAGGACGTCGTTCGCCCCGGCGACGGTGAGGACGACGAAGATCGTCAGGGCGGCCGTCCCGAGGGCCAAACGGAGTGGAGCCTGCCAAGGGTAGTCGAGGAGGTGGTGTTCGGCTCGGTCGCCGCTCAGGCGGGCCTCGATGAAGGGCCAGAGGGCGAGGGCCCCGAAGAGGAGGCCGGGCAGGACGACACCGGGCACGAAGGGGGAGGGGATCGTGATCCCGAAGAGGGTGGGCTCCCAGTTCGGGCCGAGGCGGAGGGCGCCCTCGAGCCAGCCGATGTACCAGTCGGGCTGGGCTGGCGAGCTGACCGCCGAGGGGACGAAGGGTCCGTAGACCCAGACCGGGTTGATCTGGACGAGACCGCCGAGGAGGGCGAGGACGGCGGCTGTGAGAAAGAAGAGACCGAGGGAGCGGAAGACCTGGCCGGGCCAGAAGTGGCGGCCGACGACGTTCGTCTCCGTCCGGCCCGAGCCCGGGTACTGGGTGTGCTTCTGGAACCAGAGGATCCCGAGGTGGAGGCCGACGGCGGCGACCATGAGGGCCGGGATGAGCATGATGTGGAAGACATAGAGGCGGCCGATGAGCTCCCGGGTCGGGAACTCGCCGCCGAAGATGAGGTAGGCGAGCCAGGGCCCGACGAAGGGGATGGAGAGGGCGACGGAGTAGGCGATCCGGAGACCGGTCCCCGAGAGGAGGTCGTCGGGTAGGGAGTAGCCGGTGAAGCCGGCGGCCATGGCGAGGACGAGGAGGGTGAAGCCGACGAGCCAATTGATCTCCCGCGGCCGCCGGAAGGCGCCGGTGAAGAAGACCCGGGCGACGTGGAGGACGATGACGGCGATGAAGACGACCGCCGCCCAGTGGTGGATCTGGCGCATGAGGAGGCCGGCCCGGACCTCGAAGGAGAGGCGCATGACCGAGTCGAAGGCGGCCGAGACCTCGGCCCCCTGGAGGGGACGGTAGGGGCCGCTGTAGGTGACGGGTCCGGTGTCGGCGGCGAAGAAGAAGGTGAGGAAGACCCCGGTCGCGAGGAGGACGACGAAGCAGAAGAGAGCGATCTCGCCGAGGAGGAAGGACCAGTGGTCGGGGAAGACCTTCCGGAGGGCCGAACGGACGAAGTCGGCCATCCCCGTGCGCTCGTCGAGCCAGGCGACGAGGCGGTCGAGGGCGGTCGGCTCGGCGGGCGGGGGCGCGGCGGCCACGTGCTCCTCGCCGGCCGTCGCCGCGGTCGACCCGGCGACCGCGTCCCCGCTGGCGGCCTCGATCACAACGGCCTCGCTCGACCCACCAGGCCGGTGGAACCGTTCCTCGATCGCGCTCATCGGCCTCCCTCGGTCATGTTCCAGAAGCTCGGTCCAACGGGTTCCTCGAAGTCGCCGAGGGCGACGAAGGTACCGTCGGGCTGGAGCTGGATCGGGAGCTGGGGGAGGGGGCGGGCCGCCGGGCCGAAGACCGGGCGCGCCCCGTCGAGGACGTCGAAGGTCGACTGGTGGCAGGGGCAGATGAGCTTCCGCTCGGCGGCTCGGTAGAGGCCGACGGGGCAGCCGGCGTGGGTGCAGACCTTCGAGTAAGCGACGTAGCCCTCCGGTGCCCAGGCCGCCCGGTCGGTCGGGAGCCGGAGGAGCTCGGTCGGGACCCGGATGAGGAGGGTCTGGGCCTGGGCATCGCCGGCATGGCCCTCGGGGAAGACCGTCGTCACCGCGTCGACGGCGAGGTCGGCCGCCCGCACTGGCCGCCCGTCGATGTCGACGAGGCGGCTGCCACGCCGCCAGGCGGTCGTGAAGAGCTCCCGCCCCGGTGCCGGGCCGAGGGAGAAGACGGGGATGGCGAGGGCCGCGGCGAGGCCGCCGAAGGCGGTGAGGAGCATCCGGATGAGGAAGCGGCGGCGAGTGAAGCCGGCCTCCTCCTCGAGGGCCTCGGCGAGAGCGGCTCGAGCGCCCGGATCCGAAGCGAGGCGGTGGCGCTCCTCGACGACCTGACGCTCCGGCATGAGCGCTTGGGACCAGAGGATGATCCCGATCCCGAGACTCCCGAGGCAGAGGGCGAGGAGGATCCCTTCGAGCTGGGGCTGACCGCCGGCGACGTAGAGCCCGAGGAGGGCGAGACCGGTCAAGGCGGTCAGGCCGAAGAGGCCGGCGATGAGGCGCTCGGTTCGTCCGTCGCTCGAAGGTGCCGTCATCGATGCCGTCTCCGACGCTCCGTCCAGCGGGCCGCGAGGACGAGGAGCCCGGCCCCGACGAGCCAGGCCACGTAGCCCTCGGCGACGGGACCGACGCCGGCGAGGGGGAAGCCACCGGGGGTCGCCTGGCGGCTCCGGAGGACGGCGAGGTAGGCGGCGATGGCGTCGAGGTCGGCTGCGCTCAGCTGACCCTCGTCGAAGACCGGCATGACCCCCGGGCCGGTTCGGATCGCCTCGCCGAGGATGACCGGATCGACGCCGAGGAGCGGCGGGGCGACGAAGCCGCCGCCGACGGAGTCGCCCGAGGCCCCGGCCCCGTGACAGGCGGCACAGGAGGTGATGAAGAGCTCGCGGCCGCGGGCGACGTCGCCCCGGCTCACCTGGACGTCGGGGATGGTGGGCCCGCCCCCGCCACCGAGGGAGGCGACGTAGTCGACGAGGGCCCGGATCTCGGCCTCGCTGAAGGCCGGGCGGCCGCGGGTCATCGGGGCACCGGGCTCGGGGAGCGGCATCCGACCGGTCCGGAGCATGAAGTCGACGGAGGCCGCGCCGACGCCGACGAGGCTGGGCCCGTTCGCGGTCCCCTCGCCGGATGGCCCGTGGCAGGCCGCGCAGCTGGCGGCGTAGAGGCCGGCGGCCTCGACGGAACGGACGGTGCCTGCCCCGTCAGCGGGTGGGTCGGCCGAGGGTGGCGCAGTGACGCCGCTCGCCACGGCCGCCCCGATGAGGAGGAGGGCGCCGAGGGCGACAAGGCCGCCGAGGGCCGTCGGCTCGATCGGGAGCGACGGTTGCGTCCTCAGGTGCCGCATCGGGCCGATGATACGGGGTTGAGCGGAGAGCCGCGCCGAAGCAGACGGCGGACGCTTGGTAGCTCGCAGTCGAGGTACTCGACGTCGTCGAGGAGCCGACAGAGGACGGTCTTGCCGGCGCGTCGGACACCGGCCAGCCAGATGATCGGTCGCCGCTGCCGGGCTGCCTCGATCGCCGCTAGCCAGTAGGTTCGCGCAACCGCCCCGATGCCGCAAGAGACGGCGGCGCTTGGGCAAGTCAGCGACCGCGCGTTCCTCCCTCAGGCGAGGCGAGCGAAGTCGGCGGTGCTCCGCTTGACGAACCGCCCGTGGCCCTTCGGCCCGACCCACTGCCGGTCGCGGACGAGGACCGTCCCCCGCGAGAGAACCGTCTGGGCGATCCCCTGGACCTCGCGCCCCTCGTAGCAGCTGTAGTCGACGGCCATGTGGTGGGTCGAGGCGCTCAGGACGTGCTTCGCGTTCGGGTCGTAGATGACGAGGTCGGCGTCGGACCCGACGGCGATCGCGCCCTTCCGCGGGTACATGCCGAAGAGCTTCGCCGGCGCCGTCGAGACGAGCTCGACCCACCGCTCCCGGGTGATCCGGCCGGCGACGACCCCGCCGTCGTGGATGAGGTCGACTCGCTCCTCGACGCCCGGCAGGCCGTTCGGGATCTTCCGGAAGTCGCCTCGGCCGAGCTCCTTCTGGCCCTTGAAGTCGAAGGGGCAGTGGTCCGTCGAGACGACCTGGAGGTCGTCCTTGATGAGCCCCTTCCAGAGCTCCTCCTGGTGGTCCTTCGGGCGGAGGGGCGGTGAGCAGACGAACTTCGCCCCCTCGAAGCCGTTGCCGAGGTCGTCGAGGGAGAGGAAGAGGTACTGGGGGCACAGAGGGTAGAAGGCCATCGCGCCACGGTCGCGGGCGGCCCGGACCTCGTTCAGGGCGTCCCGAGCCGAGAGGTGGACGATGTAGACGGGGACCCCGGCGGCCTCGGCGAGCCGGATGACCCGGTTCGTCGCCTCGCCCTCGAAGATCGGGAAGCGGACGACGCCGTGATAGTAGGGGTCGGTCTTGCCGCTTTCCGCGTACTGGGCGGCGACGACGTCGATGGCGAGGCCGTTCTCGGCGTGCATCATGATGAGGCCGCCGTTCTTCGCCGTCTGCTGCATCGCCCGGAAGATCGCCCCGTCGTCGGAGTAGAAGACGCCGGGGTAGGCGGTGAAGAGCTTGAAGTCGGGGACGCCCTCGGCGACGAGCTGGTCCATCTCGGCGAGGGTCGCGTCGTTGACGTCGGACATGATCATGTGGAAGCCGTAGTCGACGACGGCGTTCCCCTCGGCCTTGGCGTGCCAAGTGTCGAGCCCCTCGCGAAGCGACTTACCCCGCGGCTGGACGGCGAAGTCGACGATGCAGGTCGTCCCGCCGAAGGCCGCCGCCCGCGTGCCGGTCTCGAAGGTGTCCTTGGCAAAGGTGCCGCCGAAGGGGAGCTCCATGTGGGTATGGACGTCGATGGCGCCGGGGATGACGTAGCGGCCGCTCGCGTCGATCGTCTCGTCGGCTGTCACCCCAGCGGCGGCGAGGTCCCGGCCGATCTGGGCGATGGTCTCCCCGTCGACGAGGATGTCGGCCTCGTAGGAGCCCTCGGCGGTGACGATGGTGCCGTTCGTGATGAGGGTGCGCATTGCTCCTCCTCCGCGTTCAGTCCCCTCGTGCTCGGGCGGGGGGCTGGCCTCCGTCGGATGACGTTGCTGACCCGGTCATGATAGTCAGCGGATCCGAGCGTCGGGGGCCGACCTGTTCCCGGAGGCGGGCCGGTGTCGAGCAGCCCAGGTGGCGCTGCCGCGCCCTGCCGACCCGGCCCGGGCGGCACGGACCGCGACGCTCCACTGGGGGCAGCGCCCTGAGGCGGACGGTCCGCGGGCGCCCGGCCCTGCCGGGACGACGACTACGGCTGGGCTGGAGCCGAGAGGGCCACGAGGATTCCCCACGCCTCGGCGACCGTCAAACCGTCGAGACCTGGCGAGGTCGGGGCATCCGGGGCGAGGGGGGTCAGGCGACCGTCCGAGCCAAGGGAGAACGCCCCGCTCGACCCACCGACGATCACGTATGGTGGCCTGCCCGTGTACGTGCGCAGGAACAGGACGTAGTCGCGCCCAGGGAGCATCGGCGTCGCGCCGTACTCGCGGGCAAGGCAGCCCCCCTCGCCGTACACGAGCTGGACCTCGACCGACGGCCCGGGCTCCACGCCCTTGAGGACGTCGGTGATCGAGAAGCGGTGCGCGACGTACACGAAGTGGCCGGCCTCGGAGCGGCCGACCTCACGGACGGCATCCTCGAGGCGGCCACTGGCCACGAGGCTCGACTCGGCAACGAGGTCGCGGAGCGACAGCGGGATCTCGCGGTCGAACATGACGACGCTGTCGCACGGACGAACCGAAGCTCCAGCTCCTCGCTGAGCCAGGCCCACGGCTGCGAGGACCACGAGCCCGAGGAGGACGGGGCCGGCGAGTAGCATGGCGGGACGGGAACGGATACCCATCTCACGCTACCTCAGGTCGCACCTAGTACAAAGCGTTGATCCTCACGATGGTGCGTCGGGTGCGGCACCGAGCCACGGCAGGAGGACCATGGTCACAACCCCCACCGTACGCACCTAGTCTTTCCCCCCGTCAAGGGGTGATGGCCTCGGTCCATCGCCTGGAGGGGCTTGGCCGGTGTCGAATCCCTGCCTCGGCGGCCCGGGAGTCGTCCCCTGTGCTCTCCGACAGCCTCGGGACCTGCAAGGTCCGGCTCGTCTACCTGCCCGTAGGGCCGCCGCAACCAGCTCGGTTCGGTGGAGAGGATGGCGGAGGCGGGCTCCCCGTCAGGCTGGTCGAGCGGCAGCGAGGTCGCGGAGGGCGGGGATGATCTCCCGGCCGTAGATCGCGAGCTGCTCCTCCTCGTCGCCGTTCATGAGGTAGATGTTGAACTGCTCGACGCCCGCCGCCGCGAGCTCCCGGAGCTTCGCGATCTGCTCGTCGACCTCCCCGAGGACGCAGAACCGATCGGTCACCTCGTCACCGACGAAGGCCGCGTTCGCCGAGCCGACCTCGGCGTGGTGGTGGTAGTCGTAGCCCGTCCGGTCGCGGATGTAGCCGGTCAGCGACTCCGGAAGCTGTTCGCGGGGGTAGCGGTTGACGAGGTCGACGACGTGGTTGCTGACGAGGGCCGGGAACCAGCGGGTCCGTTCGCGTCCGAGCTCCCGGGGGCCGACATGGGCGGGTGCCGCAGCCTGGATCTTCAGGGCCCTCGGGTCGCGGCCGGCTGCCGCTGCCGCTTCCCGGGCCATCCCCGCCATCCAGCGGATGAGGTCGGGGTCGGCGAGCTGGATGATGATCCCGTCGGCGACGCGGCCAGCCATGGCAAGGGCCATTGGGCCGTAGCCGGCGACCCAGACGGGGAGGCGGTGACCGCTCGCCCAGGGCAACGATAGCTCCGTCCCCTCGTAGACGACGGTCCGGCCTTCGGCCAGCTCCCGGATGACGCGGATCGCCTCCTCGGTGTGGGCGATCGTGATCGGTGGCTTGCCGAGGACCCGCCGGGCCGAGTCGCCGCGCCCGATGCCGAGCTCCATCCGGCCCCCGCTGATCTCGTTGAGGACGGCATGGGCCGAGGCGGTGACGGTCGGCTCGCGGGTGCCCGGGTTCGTCACGCAGAGGCCGAGGTGGATCCGCTCGGTGTTGACGGCCATGAGGGTCAGGAGGGGATACGGCTCCCGCCACAGGACGTGGGAGTCGAAGAGCCAGGCGTAGCCGAAGCCGGCAGCCTCGGCCTGTCGGGTCAGGGCGATCGTCCGCTCGACCGAGTGCTCGGGCTTGAGGGTGAATCCGAAGTCCATCGACGCCTCCCGGGGAGTGCCGGACCGAGGAGGTGGGCCGGCGAGCCCGGCCGGTCAGCCGGCCGGGGATTGGGGGCGGGCCGGCCGTCCTCCTCCTCCGATACGGCCGGCCCGCGAGGGGACGTTCGAGCTACGGCGCGACGAGGTCTCCATAGGCGTCGGGCCGTCGATCGCGATAGAACTGCCAGAGCTGGCGGACCTCAGTGACGAGGTCGAGGTTGAGGTCGCGGACGATGAGCTCCTCGTCGTAGGGGCTCCCGACGGCGCCGATGAACTGGCCCCGGGGGTCGCAGAAGTAGCTCTGGCCGTAGAAGTCGTCGTCACCGACCTCGGCTTCGATGCCGACCCGGTTGATGGTCCCGACGAAGTAGCCGTTGGCGACGGCGTGGCTGACCTGCTCGATCCGCCACAGGTACTCGGACAGGCCCCGCGACGTCGCGGCGGGGATGAAGACGATCTCGGCCCCGTTCAGGCCGAGGGCGCGGGCTCCCTCCGGGAAGTGGCGGTCGTAGCAGATGTAGACGCCGATCTTCCCGACGGCGGTCTCGAAGACGGGGTAGCCGAGGTTGCCGGGTCGGAAGTAGAACTTCTCCCAGAAGCCCTTGACGTGGGGGATGTGGGTCTTCCGGTACTTGCCGAGGTACTTCCCGTCGGCGTCGATGACGGCGGCGGTGTTGTAGTAGACGCCCGGTGTCTTCTCGTCTTCCTCGTACATCGGCACGACGAGGACCATCCCGAGCTCCTTGGCGAGGGCCTGCATCCGCTTCGTCGTCGGGCCGTTGGGGATGTGCTCGGTGTAGGCGAAGTACTTCGGGTCCTGGACCTGGCAGAAGTAGGGCCCGTAGAAGAGCTCCTGGAAGAGCATGACCTGGGCGCCCTGCTTCGCTGCCTCGTGGGCGTAGCGCTCGTGCTTCTGGATCATCGACTCTTTGTCGCCGGTCCAGCTGGCCTGGAGCAGTGCGCCTCGGACGATCCGAGCCATCGGTGCCCTCCTCTTGGGGGCCGGGCGGCGGCTCTACCGCCCCGGTCGCTCGAAGCCGGGCACGGGCCGCCCGTGGTTCGCCCCGTGATCGTGAAGCCGGAAGCTTACACCACGGCAATCGGCCGTGCAGGCTGCGCGCGCGGGTCTGGTTCGGGTCTCGGGGCCGGTCCCGGCGTCGGGCCGGCGGTCGTCTGCGAGCTCCGAGCGGCCCCACCCTCGGCCGCTGTCCTGGGCCCCCCGGCCGCGGTGCCGTCCCGCCCGGCCTCGGTGCCGTCCCGCCCGGCCTCGGTGCCGTCCCGCCCGGCCTCGGTGCCGTCCCGCCCGGCCTCGGTGCCGTCCCCCCGGCCGCGGTGCATCCGATGCAACCGCCGGGGGTCCTCGAGGGCTGGAGTTGCCCCGCTTTCGTGGCCGGTCGATTTCATGCGCTGGCCTGCTCGGAACG
>FWPU01003392.1_pt1 | contig 36805 bp, 30 predicted proteins | sample 2228361 | NCBI WGS metagenome assembly FWPU01 (sample SAMEA103939777, study PRJEB20133) | metagenome
ATCCGCGTTTCGTTTGGCGGTGGCGGCGGGCGTGGGCTTGGGTGGGGTTTTCTTCTCTTCTTGGCTTTTCAGGAAGAGTATTACCGCGATGGCCGCGGCGGCGGCCAGGCCCAGGTATGCGGCGACCTTCAACACGCCGCCTTGGGGCGTGCCGGGCGCGGCATGGTCGAAGAGGGCGGAGCATTCCAGGGAGCAGAATTGGTATCCGGAGGATTCGACCACACAAGAGGCGCATATCTGCCGCTGGCAGCGGGCGCAGGAGGTCACGGCCGGCTGGTCGGGGTGGCGCGCGCAGATAGCTGCTGGCGGTGGCGCCTCCTCGGGCACCGCGCGCGGCTCTTCGGGGGGCGGTGCGCTGGGAGCCACGTCGGCGGGGGTCGGCACCCGGACCGCCATCTGCTGCAGATCCAGCAGCGAGTCGTCCTGGGGCAGGGATGTCTCGGTCGCGGGGGCTGCGGGCTTCGAGGTTTCCGAGCCGCGGGATTCGACCCAGCTTCTCATCTCCCTGAAGATGTCCCGGCAGACCTCGGAGCAGAATGGACCTTCCTCCGACTGCACGATGCACTGTTGGCATATCTCTTTCGCGCAGGAGGTGCAGGCGACCTGTGCAGGGATTTCCGGATGCCGGTAGCAATTCCCCATAGGCCCTCCGCCGCTTTCGGTTCCAATGATACATTAGGGGGCTGCACAAGGGAAGGATCACCGCCGTCCTTTCGCGCGGGCCGCGGGGATGTTAAAATTGCGCCGCTCGGATTTCGGCAATGTGCGGGATAGTGGGATATGCGGGGCCGCGCCCCGCGCTGCCGATCCTCGTGGAGGGGCTCCGGCGGCTGGAATACCGGGGTTACGACTCGGCGGGGGTGGTGCTCCATGACGGGCGCGGGCTTTCGGTGGTGAAGGCGCCGGGGAAGATCGCGGTTCTGGAGGAACGGCTCTCCCGGCGGCCGATGGAAGGGACGGTCGGCCTGGGCCACACCCGGTGGGCCACTCACGGAGGGGTCAGCGAGCCGAACGCGCATCCCCATCTGTCCTGCGACTCGCGCGTGGCCGTGGTCCACAACGGCATCGTGGAGAACTATGAGGAGCTGCGGCGGGGGCTTCGGGGCCACCGTTTCACCTCGGAAACCGACACGGAGGTGGTCGCGCACCTGATAGAGGACTGCTATCGTTCGGAGGGGGGCGACCCGCTGCGGTCGGTGGCCAGGGCGCTGCGGCGCGTCCGGGGCAGTTTCGCGCTCGGGGTCGCATTCGCGGATCACCCCGGTCTGCTGGTGGCCGCGCGGCTCAACTGTCCGCTCATGCTCGGCGTGGGGGAGGGGGAGAATTTTCTGGCCAGCGACGTTTCGGCGCTCCTGCCGCACACGCGCCGCGTAGTCCCGCTGGAGGAGCATGAGCTGGCCAGGGTGACGCCCTTCGGCTTGGAGGTCTTCGACGGTCGCCTTCGTCCGCTGCGCCGCCGTCCCGTGGATGTCGCCTGGAGGGATGACGCGGCGGCCAAGGGGGGCTATCCCCACTTCATGCTCAAGGAGATATACGAGCAGCAGCAGACGGTGGCGGCCGAAGTCAGCGGGCGCGCCGGTTCCCTCGACGGGGTGCGCCTGCCGCGCGATCCCGGGCGCCTGGTGGTGATAGCCTGCGGCACGGCATGGCACGCCGGGCTGGTGGCGAAGGTGGCGGTCGAGGAGCTGGCGCGCGTGCCGGTGGACGTGGGGTTTGCCAGCGAGCTGCGGTACGGGGACACGCCTTTCGGGCCGGGCACGCTGGTGGTTGCGATCTCACAGTCCGGCGAGACGGCCGACACGCTGGCGGCGGTGAGGGCGGCCAGGGATGCCGGATCCAGGGTCATCGCGATAACGAACGTCAAGGGCAGCACCCTTGCGCGGGAGGCCGACCAGGTCGTATACATGCGCGCCGGCCTTGAGGTTGGCGTGGCGGCCTCGAAGACCTACACGTCGCAGCTCGTATGCGTCCTGCTGCTGGCCCTGCACCTGGGCCGCCGGCGCGGCGTTCTGCCGCATGGCCGGTTTGAGCGCCTGATGAGCGAGGCGCGGCGCCTGCCGGCGATGGTGGAGCGCGTCTTGGAGGACGACTCGGCGGTGGAGAGGTGCGCGCGCAAGTTTTCCCGCGGCTACGACTTCATGTATATGGGGCGCCGTTACAACCTGGCGACCGCCTACGAGGGCGCGCTCAAGATGAAGGAGATATCGTACCTGCACGCGGAGGGGTACGGGGCCGGCGAGATGAAGCACGGGCCTCTTGCACTGGTGGACCGCAGGATGACCTGCGTGGCGGTGGCGCCGCAGGGGCGGGTGCTCGAGAAGATGCTGTCGAACATCCAGGAGGTACGCGCGCGCGGCGGGCACGTGATCTCGGTGGCGACGCGGGGCGACCGCCTCGTGCGGTCGGTATCCGACCACGTCTTTGAGATACCCCAATGCGAGGAGATGTTCTCGCCGGTACTGGCGGTGATCCCCCTGCAGCTTCTGGCGTATCGGACGGCGGTGCTGCTGGGGAGGGACGTGGACCAGCCGCGGAACCTCGCCAAGTCCGTGACGGTGGAATAGGATCTGGTGGTCGTCGATGAGGATTCTGCTGGCGGCGTGGATCGCATGTGGAGGTCTCCTGGCGGGGCCGGTTCAGGACGACGAGAAGGCCCGCCGGGAGCGGGAGATCGAGCAGGCCATCGACTGGCTTGAGGACGGCGACCAGGAGCTTCGCGAGGTGGGGATGCAGGCGCTCCGCCGGATAGGCGCCGATGCCTTGCCGTACATAGAGTTACGGCTTGCCGCCAAGGGCGCCGCCGGCCTGTTGAGTGCGCTCAGGGAGATCGAGAGGGCATCCTCATCCGCGGAGGATCGGTTCGTCAGGATCGAGGATCTTGCGCCTCCGGCGGAGGCGACGGCGCATGCGGCGGGGCCGGACCGCTCCGCGGTGGAGCGCTACGTGCAGGCCAAGTACGCCGAGGCCTACCGCCTTGTGCAGAAGAAGCAGTACCAGCGCGCGTACGACATGGCCGGCGCCCTGCTCCTTTTGGAGCCGAAGTCCGGGGCGGCCGAGAGCCTGAGGAAGCTCAGGCGCTACTGCGACAACATGGTGATGCAGACCAGTCTCCTTGAGGCGAAGGTCGTGCAGCAGAGGGCGGCCTACGCGTCCGGGGAGCGCGTTGACCTGACGCTGCGGCTGAGGAACATTCACCGCAGCGCGGTGACGATACGTTTCGACCGGGGGCCGGTGGCGTCTCCTTCGGCCGGGAAGGCGGTCGTGCAGATCGAGGTGCGCGTCCCCCGGGAGAAAGGCGACGTGGTGACGTTCACGGCGGGCGACGAGATCGCCCTTGAGGCGGAGATACCGATCGCCGTCGGCGCCCAGTGGGAGCGCGTTTTCCCGCTCGACACGGCGGGTATTCCCGAATGCGCGGATTTCTTCCGGATATACGTGGTCAACGTGTGGACGATACCGGACAGGATCGAGACCGAAGGGGTTCCGGTGACCCGGAGGATACAGTTCGAGCCGGCGGTGGTGAAGGTGGTGCCTCGGAAGTACGCCGGGATGCTGGAGGATCCGTTCGGGACGTTCCGGCGGGCGATTGAGAGCAAGACCTCGACCCGGGAGGAGGTATTCGTGGGGGCGCTCCTCCTTGAAGGCGACCAGAGGGAGAAGGGGATCGCCATGCTGGTCGAGGCGATGAAGGGGGCGGAGCGGCCGTTCGGCCGGGTGTGGATCGGCAACCTCCTGGGGTTCATGACCGACCGGAAATTCGGCGACGATTGGCGCCGATGGGAGGAGTGGTTGAAGTCCCGCGGCCGCTGAGGGCGCCGCCATGGTTGTTGCGGCCGGCGGGCAGGATCGACACTCTATGGAGAGCGCAAGCCGATGAAACCGGCGAAAGAACAGCTTAGGGAACTCCTGCGCGGCACGGTCGCGGTGGCGACCGAGGAGGAGCTGCTCGGGAAACTCGAGCGCGGCGCGCCGCTCCGCGTGAAGCTGGGCGTCGATCCGAGCTCCCCGGACATCCACCTGGGGCACACCGTCGTCCTGCGTCGGCTCCGGATGTTCCAGGATCTGGGCCACCAGGCGGTCCTGATAATCGGGGACTTCACCGGGCTGGTGGGCGACCCCTCCGGCCGCAAGAAGACGCGCCCCCAGCTCTCCCCGGAGGAGGTCGAGGCGAACGCCCGCACCTACATAGAGCAGGTGGGAAGGATCCTGGACATGTCCCGAGTGGAGGTGGTGCGGAACAGCGCGTGGCTCAAGCCGCTCCCGTTCTACGAGCTGATCAAGCTGGCGGCCAGGATGACGGTGGCCCGCTTCCTGGAGAGGGACGATTTCCGACGCCGCCACTCGGAGGGCGTCCCCATCGGACTGCACGAGTTCCTGTACCTGGTGATGCAGGCATACGACTCCGTAGTGGTCCGCGCCGACGTCGAGCTCGGCGGGACCGACCAGACATTCAACCTGATGGTCGGCCGCGACCTGATGAGGGACATGGGGATGGAGCCGCAGGTGGCGCTCACCACGCCGATCCTGACCGGCCTGGACGGGAAGGAGAAGATGTCGAAGTCGCTGGACAACCACATCGGCGTAACGATGGATCCCTTCGAAATGTACTCACGCGTCATGTCGGTCCCCGACGGGTTGATGAAGGAATGGTACACGCTGCTGACGCCGCTTCCCCAGGACGAGATCGACAGGCTGTGCGACCCCGCCAAGACCCACCCGAAGTCGGCCAAGGATCGGCTTGCCCGCGAGGTAGTCAAGGGTTTCCACCCCGGCGAGGCGGATGCGGCGGCGGAGGAGTGGGATCGCCGCTTCCGCAGGCGCGAGGCGCCTGAGGAGATGCCGCGGCTGGAGCTGCCGGCGGCCAGCCCGCTGGTGGACGCGGTCTTCCGGACGGGGACGGTCCCGTCACGCAGTGAGGCGCGCCGCCTCATAGAGCAGGGTGGGGTCGAGATTGACGGCCGCAGGCTCGACGATCCGCGCGCCGTCGTCGAGGTGAAGGAGGGAATGGTCCTCCGGGTGGGGAAGAAGAACAGGTACTTCAGGCTCGTGCCCAAGTAGCAGATGGCCCGCTCCGACTGGGATGAGGCGCAGAGGCTCATAGAACTCGGATACTGCACGCTCGACCAGGCCCGCGAGGCTTTGGCCGCTCAGGACCGGATGCGTCGGGACGGGCTTGTCCCCAAGCCGCTTCACCTGATCCTCCTCGAAATGGGACACGTCAGCAGGGAGCATCTGGCCGGACTGGGCCTGGCGGCGCCGGCCGCGGAGGCGCCGCCCGCGGGGCCTCCGCGAAGCGCCTCGCGGGCGCCCGCCGTCATTTTCTGGGCCCTTGCTTCGGCGGCCCTCCTGGCGGCCTTCGTGCTGGCGTTGCGGGGACCGGCGGCCGGTACGGCCGGCCCGCCTCCGGAGGCCACAGGGGCGGACCGGGCCGCCGCGGATGAGCTGGAGCGGATCGCGGCGCTCCAGGCTTCCTCCGGGGACTTCGGGAACGCCGAGGAGGTGATCCGCCGCTACCGGTCGTTCATGGAGAGGCACGCCGGGCGGAAATGGGAGCTGGAGGCCCACGACCGCCTGAGGGATTACCGCGCGCGGCTGGAGGAGTCCGCCCGCGCCGAGCTCGAGTCCATCCGCGCCAAGGAGACCGCGCTGCGGGAAAGCGGGCGGCTGGCCGAGCTCCTGGGGTTATACCGTGGGTTCCCGGCGAAGTTCCTGCGAGTGACCGATTCCGGCGCGGAGGTCGCCGACCGGATCGCGGAGATATCGCGGCTCATGGACGAGGCATTCCGGCGCAACAAGATGGAGGCCCTGAGGCTCCTTGCCGAGGGGCGCACGGGGGAGGCGGAGGCCCGGGTCCGTGCGATGGAGCTCAACGCCGAGGGCGATCGGCTCGACGAGGCCGCCGCGCTGCGGGCCAGGATCAAGATCGAAGAGAGGTCCGTCGCCTCCAGGATCCGCCGCGATCTCGCCGACGAATACCTGAGGATCGACGGGCGTTTCCGCGAGGCCATGGCGCGGAAGAATCCGAGGGAGGCGGCGGCCGCGATCGGGGAGTTCCTGTTCCGGCCCAGGAACGACGAGGAGGCGCGCCTGGCGCGCGTGGAGGGCGTGGACTACGGCGCCCTCAGGAAGGCGCTGGAAGAGTGGAGGCCGGCCGAGATTGCGGCGATTTGCGACGCGGCGGCGGCCGACGACGAGCGGCCGGGACCCGCCATGGCGGCGCTCCTTGACCTCAGGGGGGCGGCCTGGGTGGCGATCCTGCTGGATGACGCGGTCCGGGCCCACCGCGCGGCGGTCGAGTCCGGAGTGGAGCTGGATCTCCCGGGGATGGGCAGGGGGAGGTTTGAGCGGCGTGATGGGGCGGTCGTTTTCGCCTCCGCCGCGGGGACGGCGGCGCCGGGGGAACTAGCGCGGCTGCGGGAAGATGCCGTCGCGGGGCTCGCGATGCGTTCCGGTCCTCGCGACGGAGCCGCGCACGCTCGGGCGGGTTTCTTCTTCTACTACGCTGGGAAGGGGCTTCACCTGCGCGCCTACGAGCACCTGATCGCGGCGATGGAGCGGGGAGTCCGGGGCGTCAGGCCCTACGTGGCGAACCTGGGGGCGCTTGTCGAGGAGGAGAGGAGGCGGGAGTTGGAGGTGAAGCTCGAGGCCGCGGAGGACTGCCTTTCGCGCGGGCAGTGGATCCCGGCCAGGGCGCTCCTGGAGGAGATACAGAGGAGCGCCGATCACCCGTTCGTCCGGGAGCGCGCCGCGCGGATCGATCGCATGCAGTTCGACGCCGACCGGGGGCTCCTGGCGGAGAGGCGCTTCGCAGAGGCCTACCGCGGGAAGGTCGAGTCGCTCGAGGGCGGTGCGATGCGGGTGGCGTACGATTTCGAGTCGGCGGTCCAGATGGAGGCCTTCGAGGTGGTCACGGAGGAGGAACGCCTTCGCCTTCCCGGAAGGTGGTCGATCGTGGAGGGGGCCTTGGAGTCGTCATACCGGACGGCGGCGGTCCGGTGGAGGGCGCCGGTCCGGGGGAACGTGGTGATCGAGTACGACCTGACGGCCCTGGAGGAGCCGCAGAACATCGTTCTGGCCCTTTACAACAGGAGGGGGCAAGCCGGGCACTACGCGGTCGTTTTCGGGTTCGACTGGGTGGGTAGATCCGAAGGGGATCCCGACAACTCGGCAGAGGAGAGATTCGGAATGCCCAGGACGTGCGTGCTGAAGTATCCGGTGGCGGTGGACAAAGGTCGCTGGATGGAGGCGGCGCAGTGGGATGCGTGGAAATCTCGCATCGTGGGGAGGGAACTCTCCCAATGGAGGCCGGTCCGGGGCCGGACCGCCCGCGTCCGCGTGGAGAGGCTCGGCGGGTCGATACGCGTGGCGGCGGACGGCGGCGCGATCTGGGAGGGCGAGGACGGCGCCTATGAAGAGGGGCGGATACTCTTCTTCAGCGACTGCCGTTGCCGGATAGACGATCTTCGGATAACGACGAAACCGCCCGCCGCGGAGACGCCCAAGTAGCTTCGCCGGGAACGCCGCCGGCGCGGGTCAGAATCTGATGCACAACCCCGCCGTCAGCTCCCAGTAGTCCCACTCCTCCTCTTCCAGGTCGCTGTTGTCGACTCCGGGCTCGTCGACGAAGACGTAGCGGAAATCGGCGGTGACGACCAGCTTGTCTCCGGCGCTGAGCTCCACCCCGCCGCCCAGGTGGATGCCGAAAAAATGCTCTGTTTCACTGTCCCACGCGTCCAGCGCGTCGCGGTAGTCGATGCGCGTGTAGTACCAGCCGGCGCCTCCCACCGCGTAGGGCCTGACGGAGGACTGCGGCAGCGGGGAGAGGATCGCCGAGACCTGGACCGGGTAGAAGGTGATCACCACGTCGCCGTCCATGTACTCGTCCTGGTGGAACTCGATGGAGCCCTCCACCGCCACGTACTCCACGAGGTACAGGCGGCCCTGGACGCCGCCCAGCCAGTTGCCCTTCTCCGCATCCCTGCCGCGCATGTATCCGACGCGCGCGCCGAGCAGGAAATCCATATTGCCCAGCGGCGCCTGCTGCTCCGGCTCGATCCCTTCGGCGCCGGCGCTGTCCGGCGTCGGATCGGGGGAGAGCAGGGTAAGGCGGCAGAACTCCTCGCCCAGTAACGATTCCTGGGCGGCGGCCGGGACTGAGGCGGCCAGCACCGCGGCCGCCGCGATCAGCGAGCGCTTCATAATCTCCTCCGCAATCATTTCTTCTCGTCGGGACCTCGCGCTGGGGCTTCGCACTTGTCCTCGAGCCCTTTCCACGTCCAGGTCCCGATCTTCGGCACGGTCAGCTTCACGTCCAGGCGCAGGTTCATGTAGGAACCGGTCTCCGTCCGCAGGAGTCCCACCCAGAGTTCGCCGGTGGCGGGATCGCGGGCCACCGTCTCGTGGTTGGCGTTCTGGGCGTTTATCCTCCGCGCGTCCAGCTTCCACGAATCCTTCGTTATGTTCCTCGGCACGTTCTTCAGGGGCCTGTCGCCGTCGTACGTTATGGCGGTGAAAGAGCCCGTTGGCTGCGCCGGATTCCCGTCGGCGTCGCGGAAGGCCATCCTCAGGTAGGCGACGTCGCCGGTCTTGAGCCCCCGGAGGTTGAGCCCCTCGATCCACCGCACGCCGCGTATCTCGGCCGTCAGGGCGGGTCCCTTCGCCTGTGTGGGGCCGTCGGTCTTGGGCTTGAGATCCTGGGCGTCCTTCTCCGGCACGAAGGCCGCCTCCGCGGAGACGTCGCGCGATCCGGTCCGCTTGGCCGACGCGGCTGGCTCCGGGGCGGTTTCCTGCCGCGCCCGCGATGCCTCCTTGTGGCTGATGCTGTAGGCGCCGTCCTCGAAGGGCGGGCAGGCCGGCACGAACGCTTCGAACGGCAGCGAGGCGCCCGGCGCGATCTGTCCAGGCAGCGACACCGAGTGGGCCTTCGTGCCGAGGCGCAGGTCTATCCTGACCTTTTCGACCGCCCCGGCGGTACCGTTCCGGACGGAGCCGGTGACGAGGGCGGTTCCGTCGGAGAGCCTGCGTATCCTCAGGCCGCGGATGGCCACCTCGGCGGCGTCCGGGGGCGGTTCCGCTGGCGGTGGGATCTCCGCCGCCGTCCATGCCGCGGCCGCCGCGGCCGCCGCGTACTCGGGCACCTTCGGCACCGCGATTTCGAACGAGTCTTCGGAAAGCCCGCGGATGGAAGGCGCCAGCCGCACGTATGTCTTGTGGACGACGACGCCGGCCGCGTCGAGGAAGCTCAAAAGCGCCACCGGATCCTGCGCGTCGGCCTCGCTGAGGTTCTTCACCACGATCTCCAGCCGCGCCCTGCCGGGGAACTCCTGGGGGGGATAGTCCTTGTACGAGACGACCGCCAGCCGCGGCTGGGAGGCCTTCCTCAGGACAGGCGGCCTGCCCGGATCAGCCGGCGTGTAAACGAACTTTCTACCCCCGGTCTCCACGATCGCCTCGTAACGGTCGAAGTTGGGGACCTGCTCGGCCTCCAGCCTGACGGGGGCCGAATGGCCCGGCGCTATGCGTGGTATTCTCACCGCCGTGGTGCGGCGCAATTCCGACTGGCCCGAATAGAAGACGGCCAGTATGCGGACGTCGGAGAGTTCCGGACCCTGCGGATTGGCCAGGACGGCGTCGACGATCACCTTGTGGCCGAGGCGCTCCCTGGCCAGTTCGAACTTGGACCACTCGGGCGCCTGGGCCTGCGAGGATCCGCCCAGCAGCAGCAGGCACGCAAGACCATCGGCTCTAGTCATGGCTCGCAACCCCGCCGTCCGTTTCGCCCATAGGATATTACGCGCCCGCCGCGGGTTCAACCTGTTTGTCCCCGCCGGGGCGTTCGGCCCTGTCGACGCAGGCGGCCATTGCGAGGTCGCCCGTGACGTTCACGGCTGTTCTGCACATGTCCAGAAATCGGTCGACACCGAGGATTACGGCTAGGCCCTCGACGGGTATCCCCAGGGTCGCCAGGACCGCGCCCACCAGCGGGAGCGAGCCTCCGGGCACGCCGGCGGTCCCGATCCCCGCAATCACGCACATCAGGAGCACCGTGGCCTGTTGTGACGCGTCCAGGTCCTTCCCGAACACCTGTGCGAGGAAGAGGACCGTGACGCCCTCGTAGAGCGCCGTGCCGTTCTGGTTGGCCGTGGCCCCGACGGTCAGCACGAAGCGGCCGACGTCGCGGCCGATCCCGAGATTTTTCTCGGCGACGCGGAGACTGGTGGGGAGCGTCGCGTTGCTCGACGACGTTCCGAAGGCGGTAAGCACGGCTTCCGCCGAGCGCGCGAAGAACCGCCTTGGGCTCGTGCGGGCCAGGAGGGCCAGGAACGCCGAGTAGACGCCGAACATGTGGAGGGCCAGGCCGGCGATCACGGTCAGCACGTAGAGCGCCAGGGTCTTGAGGATGTCCAGGCCCATCGCCGCCGTCAGCGCGAAGACGAGCGCCGCCACTCCCAGGGGCGCCAGCCTCATGGCCCATCCGATCACCGTCATGCTGACGTCGTAGAGTCCCTCCAGAAGCCTCACAAGGGTGCTTGTGCGGGAGGGCGCCGCGGAGATCGCCACGCCGACCATCACCGCGAAGACCATTACCGCCAGCATGCCCCCGCCCTTGTGGCCGGGATCGAGGGTGCCGGCCATCTCCCTCAGCGGATTCTCCGGGATGAGGTCGCGGACCACGTGGAGGAAGGGGCGCGGGGCCGCGGGTTCATCCGCCCGCCCATCCGGCGCCTGGCGAGGACGGTATTGATCAAGCAGTTTCTGCCTCCGCTCCGGTCCCATCCGTTCGCCGGGACGCACGGCGTTGGCGAGGCCCAGGCCCAGGAGGACCGATATCCCCGAGAAGATCACGGTCAGGACCAGCGTGCGCAGGCCCATGCGCCCCAGCCGACGGACGTCCCCGATCTCCGTGACGCCGAGCACCAGGGCAGAGACGATCAGCGGCACGACCACCATGAGGATGAGGCGGAGGAAGATCTGGCCGATCGGCCTGATCCAGTTCTCAGAGAATTCCCTCAGCCGCCCGGCGCCGCCGTCGCCACAGAGCGCGTTGGCCGCCAGGCCCGCCGCGGCCCCGGCGGCCAGCCCGATGAGTATCTGCCAGTGGAGGGCCATCGCCCGGCGCGCGTCGGTGGGACTTGCTTTGTCTCCCATTCGACGCTGGCCCTAGCGGCCTGGAGGGCGGCGCATGAGCTCCGCCACCTCGGAAGGGGAGAAGGCCCGGGCGTATATGCGGACCTCGTCGATGAACCCGCCAAGCTGGTTGTCCTTCTTGGAAGGGATGCAGCCGACCCCCAGATGCGTCGTGTTGCCCAGGCCGCCGAGTTCGCCCAGGGGCTTGGCCGCCCCCGCGGCGGTGCCGTTGAGGTATACGCGCAGCTCCTTCCTCCCGCGGTCCACCACCACCGCGACGTGTGACCACCTCTTCCCCTTCGTGTCCAGCGCGGCCGGCACGACGTGGGCGACGTTCTCCTTGCCGTCGCTGAGCCTCACCCTGATCTTGCCCTTGGATTTCTTGCCGGAGGCGTCCGAGTTCACGTCCACCAGCCAGCCGGTCTTGCCGTCCCACTTGTTCACCAGCCGGCCGGGTTCCTCGTCGGTCAGGCAGATCCACGCGGAGACGGTGAAGTCGGCGGTGTCGAGCTCCAGGCTCGGGGAGTGCGGCACCTGCATGAAGTCCTTCCTGGAGTCCAGCCTGATCGAGCCGCCGTTGCCGGAGGCGATCTCGGGCGGGGCGTTCCTGGTCCACTGGGGATCGCCCTGGAGCACCCCGTTGTTGCCGAGGCCGGAGCGGTCCTCCACGATTTTGCCCTGCTGCTCGTCGAAGGTCCACAGCGCCAGCAGGCCCGGCTCCGCGCGCCGGCGGGATGCCGACTCCTCGGCGGCCCGCCTGCGCTCCTCGCCCAGTTCCTTCTCCTTGGGGGGCGACTTCCTGATCGAGCTGACCAGCGCCATCGCCACGGAGAATCCCTTGCTTTCCGTCATGAGCCTGACCTTCTTGAGGCCTCCGGCGGCGTACTTGGGCAGCGGTATGGGTATCCATTCCCATTTCGTCGCCGGCGTCTCTTTGCCGTGCTGGTCATGCGTCCGCTTGAGTCCCTTCACCTTCGGTTCCAGCGGCGCGGCGAGCCCGCCGCCTACGTCGTAGGGCACCTTCTCGGAGGTCTTCTTGGGGCTCGGCCCCATCATGTCCGTCGCCTGGAGGTAGAGGAAGAATTTCTGGAGGCAGCACGCCCCCGCGAAGATCCAGCACTGGTACTGCGTCTCCGGGAGGGCGTAGAACTCGATCTCCACGTACGTCTCGCGCGCCAGCGCCAGGTCCTCTCCGACGTCCGCATCGCAGGTCCAGATCGACTCGAGTTCCGGGTGCGATTTCAGCCGGACCGCGCCGCTGCCGCGGATGTCCGCCGGCAGCAGGAAATACTCCTTGCCGGCCTCGCTGCGTATCGTGATGAGCTTGATGTTCCTGGCGACCACGGGGGTCGCGACGTAGTCCCTCGCCAGCGTCTTGTACTTCTCGATGGCGGCGCCCATCGTCTCCATGCGCGAATAGTCGCGCGCCGCTCCCCAGTAGAGGATCTTCGCCTCGCGTTGCCGGCGCGCCTCGGCCGCGTCCATCCTCGCCGGAGCCGCCTTGGCCTCCTTGGCGTATTCCCAGTATTTCTCGCTGACGCCCCCGGGATCCAGCCTCCTGGCCTCCTCTTCCTCGCCTTCCAAGAGCAGCAGGATCGCCGCCGTCCTGAGGTCGGCGGGCTTGTTGCGCCCCGCCTTCTGTGCCGCCGTCACCAGCGAGGGCGCCGTCATGTCCGCCGGATCCACGTAGGTCACGTCCTTCTGCCCGTCGCGGGCGATCTCGAGGTGGTCCTCCTCCCCGAGCACGACGGTCCCCTCGATCCTCTCCTTGGCGCCGGAGGCGCCGAACGTCTCGATGGACACCCTCATCCCCGGCGGGAAGCGGGCGGCCGCCTTCATGGCCGCCGCGACGAAGGACTCCACGGCGCGCAGATCCTTGACGTCGTCGGCCGCCTCGCGCTTCCAGGGCGCCTCCTTCAGTTCCCCGGCGGCCTGTTCCAGCCGGGCGACGGCCGATGCGTAGTCCCTCGCCGAGGCCGGTCCCAAGGCGGCCTTCCACTTCTCGAAGTAGGCCTTGCCTCCCTCAGTGCGCGGGGGGGCGGCGGGGCGAGGCGGCTGGGGCGTCTCTGCGGGACGGGCGGCCTCCGCCGAGGTGCCCAGCGCGGCGTCGAATTCCTCAAGGAGCCGCGCGATCCCCCATCCGGAGACGCGCCCCCTCAGCCGCGCGAGATCTTCCTTGTCCCCCTTCTGCTTGGATTCATCCGCCTTCTTAACGATCTCGTCGTATCTTTTCTGCGCCTCCGATTTCACCTCGTCGATCTTCCTGTCCACCTGGAGTATCCACGCCGGCTTGGGGTCTTCGTCCTTGGCCTTGTCCATGATCTCGAGGGCCTTGCCGAACTCCTCCCGTTCCAGCGGTTCCTTGATGTCGGCCAGCAGCTTCTCCATCCGGGGATTCATGGCCTTGGATATCTTCTCCTCGAGGGCCTTGATCTCCCTGCGGGCCTCCTCCGCCGCGGGCGTCCCGTCGTATTTCCACGCGATGTCCCTGTATTCGCGGATCTGCCCCTCGGCGTCCTCGGGGTGCTGGGCGGCGTACTGGCGGGCCTTCTCCAGCATCTCGAGGGCGACGTCCCCGGCCGTCACCGGGGGCGGCGGCTGCGCGCGTTCCTCCGGGACGGGTGTCGCTTCCCCGGCCTCATCGCCGGCGGGCGCCGGCTTGCGGCGGGTCGCCAGCAGCAGGATCAAGATAACCGCTATGAGCGCCGAGGCGGCCGCCGCGGCGGCCGCGATCACCTTGCGGCGTCGGGGCGGGGCTTCCACCTCCGGGGGGCTTTCTTCCGCGGGAGGCGCCTCCGGCGGGCGGGAGCGGCGCGTGGTGGACTTGCGCGCTGCGCCGTCGGCCAAGGGGACGCGGCCCGTCCCGCGGCGGGGCCCGCCGGACTTGAGGATCTCTCCCGCCGCCTTTTTCTGGAACTCCTCTCTCTCCTCCGGCGGCATCAGTTCCAGCAACAGCGGCATGCACGCGGAGCACGAGAACTCGGACTTGACGCGGAAGGCGGCGCCCTTCTCGAAGTCCGAGTAGAGGAGGCGGACCCCGCAGTTGAAGCAGTAGACTACCTCTTTGCCCATCGATCTCTTCCGTCGTGCATTATAGGATATTCCCGCGGTTTTGGGCGATTCAAGTGGGGTCCGCGGGGATCATCAATAATCCTCCGAACGGCGGCTTTTCCAACGGATTTTCGCGAGATTGCCCGGCCGGTTAGTGTCGCGCGCCGGCGAGCCTGGTATATAATTCCCGGTTCAATGGGAAAGCTGCCGGTGGTGGCGATCGTGGGCCGCCAGAACGTCGGGAAGTCGGCGCTCCTGAACGCTATGGCCGGCCGGCGCATATCCATCGTCGATCCGCTGCCGGGAGTGACCCGGGACCGCGTCAGCGCGGTGGTGGCGCACCGCGGGAGGGCGTTCGAGCTGGTGGACACCGGCGGCATCGGGCTGTCGCCCGGTGACCCTTACTACGAGGAGGTCGAGCGCCAGATCGAGAGGGCGATCCAGGAGGCAGAGGTGATGCTGTTCCTCGTGGACGTCCGGAGCGGGGTGACGCCGCTGGACCGCGAGGCGGCCGCGCGGCTGCGCGACAGGAAGGTGCTCTTGGCGGCCAACAAGGCCGACAACGCCGCTCTGGAGGTGGGGGCGGCGGACTTCTTCGAGCTGGGATTCGGCGAGGCCTTTCCCGTGTCGGCGATTCACAGGCGCAACATCCGTGAGCTCACGGACCGGCTCGCCGGGATGCTTCCGCCCGCCCCGCTACCGGCGCGCGGGCTGCGCATCGCGGTGGTCGGGAGGCGCAACGTGGGGAAATCCACGTTCGTCAACGCCCTTGCGGGGGAGGAGCGGGTGATCGTCGGGGAGATGCCGGGGACCACTCGGGACGCGGTGGACGTGACGATCGAGAGGGGAGGGCGGAGGTACGTGCTGGTCGACACGGCGGGGCTACGCAAGAAGGGGCGGGTCGAGGATTCGGTGGAGCTCTTCAGCAGGGCGCGCGCGGAGGAGGCCGTGGGCCGGGCCGACGCCGTGATCATGATGATCAACGCCGTCGAGGAGATAACCGAGGTCGACAAGCGGATTGCGGCGCTGGTGGAGGGGCGCAAGAAGCCATGCGTCCTGGCGCTCAACAAGTTCGACCTTGTCCCGAAGGCCCGCGCGCCGGAGGAGTTCGAGCGGTATGTGACCGGCGCGCTGCCTCTTTTGCGCTACGCGCCGCTGTCGATGATCTCGGCGGCCAGGGGCGAGCGCGTATGGGAGGTGGTGGAGATATGCGGCGAGCTCCATGCGCAGGCCGGGGCCAAGGTGTCCACGCCCGAGCTCAGCAGGGCGCTGGAGGCGGCCGTGCGGGAGCGCTCCCCCGCCGGCCGCGGGCCGCGCGCCGCCAGGATATTCTACGCGACCCAGAAGGGTATACATCCGCCGAGGTTCATAGTTTTCGTCAACGACCCCCGTTCTTTCGCGCCGGACTACGTGAGGTACCTCGAGGGGAAGATGAGGGAGTACCTGCCTTTCAGGGAGGTGCCGGTGGTTCTGGAGCTCCGCGGCCGCCGCCGCCGGTGATCTGGTCGCGGGGGGGGATCGGTCCGCGCGGTCGGGCGGGGCGCGTTCAGGCGCCCCCCTGGGCCTTCGACCAGCCCTCCGGATCGTCCAGGAACTCCCTGATGCCCCTGATCTGGACCGGCGTGAAGTAACCGGCGGCCTCGGCCGCGTCTATCGCGGTCCGCCAGTCCGTCAGGGCGTGCAGGGTGATGCCGGCGCCGTCAATGATTTGCGGGGCCTTCGGGAAGATGCCGTAGTAGAAGACCACCACCGAATGGGAGCAGTGGGCGCCGGCTGCGCGGAGGGCGTTGATGAAGTTCACCTTGCTGGCCCCGTCCGTGGCGAGATCCTCAACCAGGAGCACCCGCTGCCCCGGACGGATCTCCCCCTCGATCTGCTGGGCCTTGCCGACCTCCTTAGGCTTCTTCCGGACGTAGGCGAACGGCAGCGAGAGCGCCTCGGCGATCCAGGCGCCGTAAGAGATGCCGGCGGTCTCGCCGCCGGCGACGGCGTCGAAGTCCTCCCCCCGCACGCAGCGGGCCATCATTGAGACGATCTCGCGTCGCTCCCGGACGTACGATATCACCTTGCGGCAGTCGACGTATACCGGGCTGGCCCAGCCGGACGTCAGCCTGAAGGGCTTTTCCAGGTTGCAGCCTATGGCCTTGATGGAGATCAGTATCTCCGCCGCGCGGCGGCGTTCGTCGGAGAGCGTGATGCCCATTCGAACTGTCCCCCCGGAAATCGCGCGCGGAAGCCGCCCTGTCCCGGGCGGCCCCGCGGCCCGCGCAATTCTATCCTCCGGCGGGCCGGCGCGTGAGAAATTTCGCCGCGGCGGACCGGGTGGACATCCCGGGGCCGGCCGCATATGATATCCCCATGCTGTGGTTCGCGGTCCTCCTGGCCGCAACGGCGCAGGGCGGCAGGGAGGAGAGAGGCAGGTTCAAGCTCGCGTATTTCGGCAAGGACGCGGGCGTCGAGGAATACCGGATCGAGGAGTTCGAGGACGGTCACGTCGTCGTGTTCTCGAATGCGAAATTCGAGGTGGAAATCCGGGGGCAGAAGAGGCCGTATCTGGTCGACACGGCGCTGACCTTGGCGAAGGACTGGACGCCCATGCTGTACGCCGGCTATCACAAGGTCGGATCCGAGGAGCGCATCCGCCGGGTCGAGTGGAAGAAGGGCGTCGCGGTGGTGGACAGGAAGAAGGAGGTCAAGACCTCGTCCCGGTTCGTCGTGGACAACAACGTCGCGGCGCACCTCGTTCCCATCCTGAGACGATACGGAGGCGGCAGGAGGACGGTGAAGGCGTTCAATCCTTTTTCTTCCGGGGAGATGGATGTGTCTATAGAGGATCTGGGGAAGGTGACCCTGTACGGATCAGGCCGGACGGTGGAGGCGGTGGAATATCGCCTCTCAATGGGAGCGCTCGGAACCGTTACGGCGCACCTGGATCCGGCGAGCAGGCTCATACGCGCATGGAATCCAATGCTCTCATGGTTGGCGGAGCTGGAGGGCTTCGAAGGGCTCGCGCGGGAGCCCCTGGATGGGTTGCCCGAGGGGGTGGAGGAGCGGGAGGTTGAGTTCCACAGCGGCGCCGTCGTGCTGGCGGGGGCGCTGACGCGCCCGCGGAAGGGCGGGACGTATCCGGCGGTGGTGCTGATTTCCGATGCGGGGCCGCACGATAGGGACGGAAACCCATTGGGCGGGGAGGGGGTGCGCGCATGGAGCGGGTTCCGGCACGCCGCGTACGCCCTGTCGGAGGCCGGTGTGATCGTGCTGAGGTACGACGATCGCGGATGCGGGAAGAGCGGGGGGGATTTCGCAGCGGCTGGGCTGTCCGTCCTTGCGTCGGACGCGCGGGCCGCGGCGGATTTCCTGCGCGGCCGCAAGGACGTCTCGCAGGTGGCGTTGGCCGGGCATGGGGAGGGGGGCGTGGCGGCGTCGATGGCGGCGGGGGCGGACGAGGGGATAAGGGCGGTCTTCCTGCTGGCGTCGCCCGCGCGTCCCTGGAACGAGGTGCTGCTGGAGCGGCTGGAGAGGAGGCTGATCGAGGAGGGCGGCCGAGAGGATTCAGTGGCGGCCGCGCTTGAGGCGCAGCGCAGGCTTTTCGACCGTATCCGCCTGGCCGAGGGCGACTACTTGGAGATCGACGAGCGGCGCACCTACATCGGCGCGCTGAAGGAGTCCTTCAACAGCGATCCGGCCGCCGAGGCGCGCAAGGTGAAAGGGGCGGTGGTGGTCATGCACGGGTTGAAGGACAATGAGGTGGGGGCCGATCACGCGGAAAAGCTCAGGGAGGCCCGCCCGGACGCGGAGGTCATCACGTTCGAGGGGCTCGATCACTGGTTCATGCCCTCCCCGGGCGGGCCAGGCCTCCGCGGCGATCAGGCGCGCCGTCCCGACGCGGCATTCCTGAAGGCCCTTGTGAAGAGCGTGTCGGGGCGGCTGCGATGATCCCCTTCGAAGGCGTTCTGGGGGAAGGGGACCTCCTTCACCTGCGGGCGATACAGGGGGGGCCTCCCCGGACCGCGCTGCGCGAGAGGGTGGTGCGATTCCTCCGCGAGAGCTCCTTCGCCGCCGAGGACGCGGCGGAGGCGTTCAGGTCCCTGCCGAGGGCCGAGCGCGAGAGGGTGATATCCGAGCTGGTTTGGCGGATAACCTGTTACCTCGACGGTTCGGTTACGCGGGTCAGGGGGGTCGACACGTTCGACCTCGGCGCCGGTTTCTGCGCGGTCCTGTCGGAGATCGAAGGGCGGGAGGTGTTCTGCCTGTCGATCGCTAAAGGGGCTTGAAGCAGGTGCGGCACCGCGCCTCGTACTTGTCGGCGTGTCCCACCTCTATGCGTTTGCGCCCCTCGCCGACGCGCTGGCTGCGGCTGGCTGGGCCGCCGCAGACGGAGCAGATGGCCTGATACTTGTCCACGTATTCCGCGACGGCCATCAGCTGGGCCATCGTGGCGAACGGCCGGCCGCGGTAGTCGAGATCCAGCCCCGCCACTATCACCCGCCTGCCGCCGTCGGCGAGCTTCTGGCACACGCGGACGATGCGGTTGTCGAAGAAGTGGGCCTCGTCGATGCCCACCACCTGCGTGCCGGGGCGCAGCCGCTGGGGGATGTCATCGGCGCGGCGGACAGGGACGGACGGGACCCTGAGCTGGTCGTGGGAGACGAGATATTCTCGCGAGTACCGCGCGTCGAGCTTGTGCTTGAACACCTGGACCTGCTGCCTGGCCAGGACGGCCAGGCGTAGGCGCCTGATCAACTCGTGGGTCTTGCCCGCGAACATGGAGCCGCAGATGACCTCGATCCATCCGCCCCGAGGGAACTGATGCATGGCGGTTCCTGCCGGAGTATAATCTCCGCCGGATGGCCGAAGAAAGCAAAATCAAGATCGTCCAGCGGAACAAGAAGGCGTTCTTCAACTACGAAATAATAGAGAGGCTGGAGGCGGGGCTGGTGCTGAAGGGATCGGAGGTCAAGTCGATCCGCGACGGCAAGGTCTCGATCCGCGAGGCCTACGCGAAGATACGCGGGGGCGAGGCCTGGGTCGTGGGGATGGACATATCGATCTATTCTCAGGCGGGACCGTACAACAATCACGAGCCGCGGCGGGCGCGCAAGCTGCTGCTGCACCGCCGTGAGATCATGCGGCTGGCGGGGAAGACACAGGAGAGGGGGTTGACCCTGGTGCCTCTTTCGTTGTATTTTAAGGGGGGCCGCGCGAAGCTGGAGATAGGGCTGGCCCGCGGCAGGGCGAAGCACGACAAGCGGCGGGCGATCCTGGAGCGGGAAGCCGAGCGCGACCTCCGGCGCCGCGCCATGAAGTAGTAGGCGCCAGCCGGGGCGGCGGGCCGGAAGTGTGCCGGGACGGTCTTTGGAAAAGTGGGCCCGAAATGGTTTCGACCGGGCTGATGATGCGGCTTGCAGCGCGCCGAGGACGCTCGTTGGCCTCGTAAAAAATCGAGCGCAAAAACACAAATGCTGAACCGGCATACAGCCTGGCTGCTTAATCGCTAGCCACGTCGCCTGGGTTCCGCCCACGACCCGCCTCCGGCGGGGGGCTCAGGAGGACGTTAACGGGTGGGCTATGCCGAGGCGCAGGACCGGCGGGGCGCGGAGGCGAACGGTTCAACGCCGGGAGGTCCGACGGAATCCCGTCGATCGGAGTCCGGCGGACGAGATAATAGGTCGACTACGCGCGTAGGACAGCGGCTACTGATTCGCCTTGGGACGGCGGTTCGATTCCGCCCGGGTCCACCAACATCGGCCGCCGGCTTGCCCTCCCCGCGCCGTCCGGCGACGCCACAAACCTCGAAAAACCGGCCGGCCTCCCGCGGTTCCCGCATTTGACCCGGCCGCGGGCGATGGGTTAGATTGAGATCCTTGCCGTGACTGCTGGCGCGAATTGCATGAGGGCGATACGAATCGGTGTTCTCGCCGGATCCATGGCGGCTCTGGCCTGGGAAGGGGTGGCGGAGGAGTCCCGCCAAGCCCGGCGGCCTGTGAATGTCAAGATCGCCGCCGTGTCGCTGATCTGGGACGAGGGGCACCGGACGCTCGAGAACGCGCTGAGGGCGCTCGACGAGGCGGGGGCCGCGGGGGCTGACTTGGCGGCGCTGCCCGAAGAGTGCGTCTATCAGCCCGCGGAGCCGATCCCGGGACCCGCCAGCGAGGCCATCGCCAGGAAGGCGGCGGAGCACAAGATGCACGTCGTCGCCGGCCTCCGCGAGCGCGACGGCCACAAGGTTTTCGTGACCTCCTTCCTCTGCGACCGCGCGGGAAGGCTGGTCGGCAAGTACCGCAAGAGCCACAAGCTGCCCTACGAGGAGGGCTTCGCGCTCGGCGACGACCTGCCCGTATTCGCCACGGACATCGGCGCCATAGGCCTGGAGTCCGGCACCGACCACTATTTCCCCGAGATAGACTCCGTGCTGCGGCGCCGCGGGGCGAGCATCGTCGTATGGTCCACCTCTCCATTTCCCGTCCGCGACGAACACCTGGAGACCCTCGTCCTGCAGGGCCGCGCCCTGCGCAACGGCCTGTATCTGGTCGCGGCGCGCTACGCGGGCAAGGAGGGATACGGCGGCTGCAGGAACGCCTTTTCGTGGACGGGCACGTGGCCGCTCGGCCGCGCGCAGGTATTCGACCCCGACGGGCACACGGTGGCCGACAGCGGCCACGCGGGCGGCGTGGCCGTCGCGACCATACCCGCCTCGCGCCTCGGCGGCGCGCCACGCAACGGCGGTTACGAGGTCTCCGGCAGGTACGCGGCCATCACGTCGGCCGAATCGCCCCCGCCGCCGCCCCGCGCGGAGGGCATGAAGCGGACGATCAGGGCCTCCGTGATCGATGGCGACGCCGACATCGACCGCCTGATCGGGAAGCTCGACGCCTGCGGCAGGGCGGGTTGCGACATCGTATGCCTGTGGGAGTACGTGTGGTACGGCAACGACGCGGAGGTCGAGAAGTTCAAAGAGCGCAACCGCGGCTACCTGGCCCGCGTCGCGGAGGCGGCGAAGCGGCACAAGATGTATGTGGTCATCGCGGGCGAGCTCGACCGCGGCTTCAACGAGGCCGTCATCTACGACCGCGAGGGCAGGGAGCTGGGCCGATACACCAAGATCAATCAGACCACCGACAAGAAGTCCAGATACTACCGGGCGGGCGACAGGGTGGGGCTATTCGACCTCGACTTCGGCCGCGTCTGCGTGAAGATATGCGCCGACGTATATTCGCCCGAGATCGACCGCGTCGCCGCCCTCCACCAGGCCGACCTGATGCTGCTGCCGACACAGGATGCCGGTCCCTTCAGCGACCATACCCGCATCCGCGACCTCAGCCGCTGCATCGACAACGGCTACTTTCTGTTGCGCGCCTCGTGCGGCACGCGCCAGACCGACCACCGTGCCTACATCGCCGACCCGTGGGGCTTCGTTCTGGCCGCCTCTCAATACGCCGCCGACAACGCCCCGGTCATCGCGACCCTTCGGCTCGACAATCGCCCCAAGTACTACGAGTGGCCCGAGGCCGTGCGCAAGGCCGGCCCCTATCCCGACCCCGTGATTCGCGGCGTCCCGCGCGAACGCTTCGACCAGATGTATTCCGGCCGCAACCACCCCGAAGCCAAGGGCGATCTCCGCGCCGTCCTGATCAGGTGCCGCCGCCCCGAGCTCTACCGCCCGCGTCCGGAAGCGGGCAAGTGACGTCACCGCCGTCTTCATCCTTGAATTGCCTACCGCACCTGTTACACTCGGCGTGCGGCCGCCGCCCGCCCGGCCCGGGGCCTTCTGGAAGGAGGAGAGATGCTCGCCAACAGGAAGATCGCCGTCGTCGGCACCGGCAAACTCGGGGAGATACTCATCAAGGCCCTCCTGGAGGCGAAGGCGGTCCGGCGGGAGCAGGTAATGGGATCGGACAAAGATCCCCGCGCGGCCGAAAGCAAGGGGCGGGCCCACGGTTACAAGTTCACCACGGACAACGCGGCGGCGGCCCGCTGGGCCGACATCGTGATAGTCTCCGTGAGGCCGCAGTCGATGGCCGAGGCCCTCTCATCGATACGCAAGGCCGTCGGCCGCAACAAGCTGGTGATATCCACGGCCGCCAGCGTCTCGACCGCCTACATCGAGAGGCACCTGCCTTCGGGCGTCCCCGTGGTCCGGGCCATGCCCAACACACCGTGCATGCTCCGGGCGGGGATGACCGCCCTCTGCGCCGGCAGGCACGCCAGGCGCGAACACCTGTCGGCGGCGGAGGCCGTATTCAGCGCCATCGGCCGCGTGATCGTGCTGGACGAGAAGCACATGGACGCGGTCACCGGGCTCTCCGGCAGCGGTCCGGCCTTCATGTACGTCGTGCTGGAGTCGCTGGCCGAAGGCGGCGTTGCGGTCGGCCTGCCCCGCGACGTGGCCACGGAGCTGGCCGCGCAGACCATGCTGGGATCGGCGCGCATGGTCCTCGAGACCCGCGAGCACCCCGCGAAGCTCAAGGACGTGGTAACCACCCCGGCGGGATGCACCATCGACGGGCTCATGGAACTGGAGGCGGGCGGCCTCCGGGTCACCCTGATCAAGACCGTCGTCCGCGCCGCCAAGAGGGCGTCCGAACTCATTCACGGATAGCCTTACTTCCGCGCGCCCGCGGCGTCATAATTAGTGTGATGGACTGGCGGTCTATCGTCGAGCCCCCGGCGGTCCCCGAGGAAACCGTGATCCTGCGCGGCATCCCGGTGACGGTGCCGGAATGCTACGGGCGCTTCCGGCGGCGAAGGCTCCTGACGCTGGGGGGGGTGGCGTTCCTCCTCCACCGTCTCATCGCCTACTCGGTCGCGGTCGCGGCCCACCTGGCGGCCGCGTACGTCCTGATGTTCATATACCTGGATCTGGGCGAAGGCGACGAAGGTTTCTTGTGGGCCGGTCTCCACCGCGGGGACGCGGGCGAGGAGGGGAAGCTGGTCGAGATGGCCGAGTACGAGGCCATCCGCGAGACCCCGGAGCCCGAACCGGAGGTCCCCTCCCCGGAGGCCGTGCCGGAGATGTCCCCGACGGAGCCGGACGCTCCACCCCATGCCGATGTGCCTCCATCGCCGGAGCCGCCGCCGTCGCCTTATCCGGCGGCGGGGCCGGATACCGACGCCCCGAGGCCGGCCGCCGTGGGCGCGGGCGAATCCGTCGCGGGGACGCCGGCGGCGGATGCCGCGGCCAGGCGTATCGAGGAAGATCCCATCGGGGCCCTCAGGGCGCGCAGGGCGGGGGACCTAGACAAGCTTCGGGCCGGGAACCCCCACGATATCGTCGTCGTGGCGGGCTGCTATGATCGCGTGGAGGACGTCCTCGAACGGCTCGGCATCCCTCACAAGGTGATCCGTGCCGCGGATCTTCCGGATGCGGATCTCTCGAGAACGCTCATCCTGCTGGTCAACTGTTCGGAGGCCTACGCGACGTTCGCCATGAGGGCCGTGAGCGCCGGCGTCCTGGAGAAGAGGATCGACGCGCTTGAAAAGCGCCGGAAGGAACTGGAAGGGCGGATAGACAAGAGCGGGGACAACAAGGCGGTTTATCGCCTCAAGTTGGAGCTGATGTGGGTGACCTCCGAGTTGGAGGATCTTCGCCGCCAGGCGGCCTTGATCGATTTCCCCAAGCGGGTGGTGGACAAGATCCGCCGCTTCGTGCACGGGGGAGGATACCTCTTCACCAGCGACTGGGGCCTGACGGTACTGGAGCTGGCGTTCCCGGGACACCTTGCCAACGGCGGAACCGTCGGTCCGAAGTCCGTGGGACTCAGGCCCAGGGCGGGGAAGGAGGGGCATCCGCTGCTGGAGGAGGCCTTCCCGGACCACGCGCTCGGCGGCGGTGGATCCGCGCGCAAGTTCCGCTGGGAGGTCGATTCGGGCTCCTACTACGTCAACGTTTTGAAATCGTCGGTCGAGACGCTCGTGGAGAGTCCCGATCTGGCGAGGCACAGGGCGGTGGCGGTCGCCTTCCGGCCCGACAAGCCTCACGCCTGGGTCTACGCCGGGCCGGAGGAGTTCAGACCCAAGCCGCCGGATCCCGAGCCGGGCAGCGGGCGGGTGCTCCACGTCATATCGCACTTTCAGCGGCAGGCCACCAACGAGGGCGACTACGCTCTCCAGAACATGCTGTTGAACTTCCTGCTGGACCGCGTCAGGTCCCGATAGGACTCACCGCCTCTCCTGCCGCCGTTCTGAGAAGGCGCGTATCTCCTCTTCGGAGAGGGAGCGGTCGTGGAGCGCCAGGCCGCCCAGCAGACCGGAAAATGGGCGTATCTGGCCGAGTTCGGGGCGCGGATGCTCGACGAGGCGCCCCACGAAGACCCGGCAGGGTGCTATGTCCTCGCCGGGATCCAGCCTCGACGCGCCGGAGAGCCGCCCGTCCAGGTATATCTCCATCCGGTCGGGACGCCGCTGGGCGACGACGTGGGTCCAGGCGCCCGGCCTGTAGGGGATCCTGGTGAAGACGTTGGTTCCCCCGCCGGCCCCGGGCGGCCAACGGTGGAGGAAACGGACCGCACCGGGCGCGTGGAAGATGTCGCGGCTCACGGCGGTCAATTCCACCAGCAGGCAGTGGACCTCTGATCCGGTGGTTTCCGGCGGCGGGCTCAGGCTGACCAGCGTGGCGCGCGCGTATCCGGAGGCCATGACCCAGAATTGAATCGCGTAGCCGCGTTCGCGGGACGGGCACCAGAGACCGTCCAGCTCCAGGTAGGCCTCGCCTTTTCCCGGCTCGAAAGAGAGCGCTCCCCCGGCCGGCCGCACGGCTCCGATCCTGCGGAACGGGAATCCCCCATCCGTCTCGTTGCGGAAAAGGTCGCCTTCGGGGCCGTCGAACCTCCAATATCCCCATGGCCGGGAGGCCTTGATGAGATCGTCGTGACCCGGTGCCGACGGCATGGGCCACGAAGGGCTTGCCGGCGGCTCGGGGAATGCGCCCATCTCGACCGCCCGCAGGCTGCCGGTCGCCGGGTCGATCTCCAAAGCCGTCCGCGGCCCCACCAGCGCGCTCTTGACGGTCGAGCCGTCCTCCTTGAGGAGCGACAGCTCGGCCTTGCCCTCGAAGACGGCCAGGCGCGAAGGGCCTTCGCGCGGCACGTCGAGGCCGAATTCCGTCCCCAGGTCGACCACGGCGTATCCGGGCGCCGACACCGTGAAGCCCTCCGACCCCCGCGGGGCCCGCACGCGGAGGCGTCCGAACCGGCACGATACGCGATCCGGCGAGAGTAGATCGATTTCGGCCGGGCCCTCCGCGGCCAGGACGGCGCCGCTCAGGAATGCCAGCGTGACGCGGCCGGAGAGGAACCGCAGGCGTCCCGCCGACACGCCCTGGCCCGGTCCCGGCCTGAGCGAATAGGCGCCGTCCCAAGCGGCGTCCTCCACCGCCGTGACCGCGGCCACGTGGGGGACGGACGGTGGCGTGCGCGCTGGACCGCCGCGCAGCATGAGCCATGCCACCGCCGCCAAGGCCAGGACAGCGGCGGCCATGGCCGGGATCATGAGTCCGCGGGGTGTCCTGCGGAACCCCGTCCCGGCCCTCTCCATCACGCGCCGTTCGAAGTCATCCTTACGTCCGGCCGCCCCGCCGATCTCGTCATGGAGCCTCAGCCAGCGCGGCTCTGGGGTCTGGACCGCCCTCAACCGGCCGATCATCGCCAGCTCCGCCGCCAGGGCCCGGCGCAGGGCGGGATCCGTTCTGATCATCTCGACCAGCCTTTGGCGGCCCGCCTCATCCGATTCTCCCCCCGTGAAGGCCGCCAGCGAATCCAGCAGGTCGCGTTCCGTCACGGCGCCTCCCTCTGGACGCATTCGCGCAGGAGCTTGGCTGCCCGGTAGTGCAAGGTGTAGACGGACCCGACCGACGTCCCCAGCGTCTCGGCCAGTCGCGCCGGCCTGTCCCCCTCCAGGCCGGCGCGCACCACCAGTCTCATCCGTTCCGGGAGCCTGGCGATGCAGGCCAGCAGCGCTTCTATCGTTTCGTGGCGGTCGCCGGCCGCCTCGGCGTCCAGTTCGCGGCCGACCTCCTCGACGACCCTCTCGCGGAAGCGGGCCAGGGCGTCGTTGCGGCGGCGCGCCCGGCGGAAGTGGTCCAGCAGCTTGTGTCGCGCGATGCCGCGCAGCCAAGTCCAGAAGTCGTCGCCGCGGCGGAAGCGCGAGATGTCCTTGAGCGCGGCCAGGAAGGTTTCCTGGGCCAGGTCGTCGGCGTCGTCCATGTGGTAGACGTGGGCGGCCATGAAGCTCCTCAGCGGCAGCGAATATGCCTTCACGATGTGGTGGAAGGCCTCGGTTCGCCCCTGCGACATCTCGTCCAGCACGGCGGCGATTTCGAGCGGGTTCATGTCGGCCGGATATTATTCGCCTGGGCGGGGGGATTTTCACGCGAATTTCGGAATCCGCGTGAGAAAAGGGGGGGGTGCGGCGAACAAGTATGTGAACCACGGCATGGAGGAGGAGATAATGAAGAACATTTCGCGGCGCGGCTTCCTCGGCGTCTCCGCCTGCGCGTCGGCCCTTGCCGGCTGCGCCGGTCGGTCCGGCGCGGGCGCCCAGGAGCGGCGGATCAGGCCCGCGGGTCCGGCGTCGAAGTACGCCCCGGTCGTCCACGCGGCATTCGTTCGGCGGAAGGGCGACTATGGGATGCGGTGGCCCGGGGCGATATACGACGGCGAGGCGGCGCGCGCCGACATCGCCCGGAGGGCGGAGGCCGCCGCCAAGGATGCGAAGGTCAGTCTCGTCATGAGGCCCGAGGTGATTCATTCCAAGGAGGAGGCGGCCTCCTGGATATCGCGGGCGGCCGCCGAGAAGGCGGACGGCCTCTTCGTGGTGCTGTTGGACCGGCAGGAACACGCCTGGCCCACGGCGGCCCTGGCGGCGGACTCGAAGATCCCCACCGTGGTCTACGCGCCCGTGGGGGCCGCATTCACGACCAACACCGCCCCCCTGGCCAGACGAAGCGGTATCGTCATCTGCTCGACCGACGATTTCTCGCAGGCGGCCTGGGGGTTGAAGATGCTCGCCGCAGGCGCGAGGGTCCGCGAGATGCGCTACGTCGTGATTCGAGGGAACGAGCGCCGGGATTCGGAGCTGGGCCATTTCGGCACCAAGATACGGACCATACCGGCGAGGACCTTTCTCGAGGAGTACCAACGGACGCCGGAGGACGGAGAGATCCAGGCGATGGCCGACGACTACATGGGCCGCGCGAAGCGCCTTTTCATGACGACGCGGCAGGACGTCGTCAACGGGATCAAGAGCTACGTCGTGGCGCGGACGATCATGGAGCGCGAGGAGGGGGACGGGATCACGATGGACTGCCTGGGGGCGCTGGGGGCCACCAAGGTCAGCCTCCCCTGTATTGCGTGGTCACGGATGCTCGATGACGGCATACCCGCGGCGTGCGAGGCCGACATCGGTGCGGCCTTGACACACGCCATCGTTCAGTATCTTCTCGGCAGGCCCGGATTTCAGCAGGATCCGGTGCCGGATACCGCCGACGGGACGCTGATCGGGGCGCACTGCTCGTGTCCGACGCGGCTCAACGGGTTCGACGCCGAGCCCGAGCCGTTCTATCTCACGTGCCATCACGGCAAGCGCGACGCCGTCCCCCGCACCATGTGGAAGGAGGGGCAGCGCATGACGTCCGTGATCGTGGGCCTCGGGAAGGACAAGGCGCCGCCCCACATGGTCATCTCCAGCGGGACCGTGGTGGGCAATATCGCGGCGCCCCCGGCGGGAGGCTGCGTGGTATCGGTGAAGGTGAAGCTCGACGGGGTGGACGATCTCCTGGCGTATCCGGGGTTCCACCAGCTTTTCGTTTACGGCGACTTCAAGAGGGAGCTGAAGGCCTACTGCCGGCTCTTCGGCATCGAGGACAGGGTCGTCTGAGCCGGCCCGGCGGTCATCGTTCCAGCAGCAGGATGCGCGGGGTGTCGGTCACCGGCACGGTGACTTCCAGGGAGTCGCCTCTCGTGACCGCCTGGAGGGGGATTTCGCGCTCCGCGACCGGGTCGTACAGCCGCGCCGACCTTGCCTCGGAACCGCCTATGGTCAGCTTATAGCGCTCCTCGGCGAAGGGTTTCACCGCGTCCAGGGTGGAGACGTACACGGCTACGGCGTAGCGTGTTTCATTGACCTGGAAGGGAAGGATCGCCAGCAGGTCGGCGTGTGTGAGGCCGGGGAAGACCGTCGGCGGCGCGCCGACCGGACTCGCCGAGACCGTCAGCGGCCTGGTTTCCTTGAGTGGGACGGCCCCCGCGAACGCCCGCGTAAGGTTACGCACGGCCTTCATCGGGGGCGTGGCGACCTTCTCGAACGAGGCGTCGGATGGGAGTTTGGCCGCCCCCGGCGGCAGGAGACCCATTCCCAGGGGATTGTCTTCGTGGGCGCAGAAGTAGTGGAGGACGTCGATTCCCTTGTTGAGCCACATGCAGAAGGACCGGAGCGCGCACTTGGTCTTGATCTCCCACCCCCGCGGTTCGTCCGTGATGCCGCATTCTCGGGGCACGACGCCGTGCTCGGTCATGTAGTGGAGGAACCGCTCGACGCCGGGGGGACGGCGCCTGCGTGCCTCCGGGTTGAGGTGGCGCATGAGGCTTTCGGTCTGGATGAAGCTGTGCGCCCAGCCCTCCGGGCAGCGTATCTCGAGCGTCGGGACCGACCTCTCCAGGCAGAATTCCGGACGGTCCTTGTGTGATTCCCTGTCGGGCAGCTTCCGGGTGCCGGTGCCGTAGGGGTGATAGGACTGGCCGTCGGTGCCGGGGGGCAGCTTCTCTATCGGCGTGTGGAAGAACGTGGTGTTGGAGAATCCCCATATGAAACGGACCTTGGGGTGATCGCGCCGCACGGACTCGATCGTACGGCGCGCCAGCTCCCAGCACTGGCCTCCCTTGTGGAGGAAGTCCTTGGGGTATTTGAAGGGTTTAGGATCGTGGTAGTTGTTGGCGTTCAGGAACCGGGTCCCGAAGGTCAGCTCGTTCCATATCTCCAGGTCAAAGTCGTCGATGCCGGCTTCATCCAGGAGCCGGCATATAATCCGCGCGTACTTGACCCATCCCGCGGCGGTCTCGTCGAATTCCGGTGTGCCCACGGGATAAAGCGGCAGGTACTTGAGCGTCGCCATCTGGACGTCCTTGCCTTTCTTGAGCTCCTTGGGCAGCGGCTTGGAGAGCTTGCACTCCCCGGATGCCTCGTCGATGCCGGTTATGAGCGCCTCGGCGGCCCAGTAGTCGGTCAGGCCGCATATCCCCGTGCGTCCGATGGTTATGTCGCGGGTGTCCGCGAGTTTCACCGAGCGCGATCCGGCGGGGGCGTCCTCGGCCAGGCGCTTGTTGAAGAATTTCACCGGGCACGGCACGCCCTGGTGCGCGTTGAGGAGCATGGTCAGGCGGATCCCGTGGGTCTTGCACAGGGCGAAGAAGCGGCGGTGGCGCTCCTCGCCGTTGAGCCCCGACTCGTCCCATCGGACGCTTCCCCAGCCGATCTCCCGGCGGAAGGCCTTGAAGCCGGATTCGGCCAGGAGGCGAACCACGGTCTCGTCGTTCCCGGGCACGTTGTAGTTGATTCCGATGCCCCGGAGGAAATCGCAGGCGCGGCGCGTCTCCAGGAACCCGCGCCACGGCTGCTTCAGGTGGCTGTGTTTCGGCCAGGGCACGTCGAGATGCGAGGGGTCGACGTACGGCTTGTCCTGGGCCGGCAGCAGCGCGAAGATCGCCAGTGCCAGTCGCATCGGCGCCTCCTCTTTACGCGGGCGGCGGCCTGTTCGGCGGCGGCACCGCCGGGGCGGGGAAGATCTTTAGCCATTCCTCCCGGGCGGCGGCGGCCCGGTCGGCGTCTCCGGCCCTTTCGAAACATTCCCGCGCGAACAGATATTTCCCCTCGCGGAAGGCGCGCTCGCCCGCTTCCTTCCACTCGGCGTCCGATATCAGGTCGGGGACCACGCGCGCGATCCACGACAGGAGGAATCCGTCGCCGATAGAGACGGCTTCCTTCTTCACCCTCTCGAGCCGGTCGCGGTCGCGGGATCTCTCCAGGAACATCATTGCTTGAATGAGTTTTCCCGCGCGGATGAAGAGATCCGCGTTGCGGTTGGCTTCCTCCGGGGTCAGGTTCGGATCGGCGGTAAGGACGCGGATCTTTTCCTCGTTGGGGATATCCGGTGCGCCGGCCATGGAGATTATTATAGGAACGGCGCGGGGCGTGTCCACGCAAGCTGCGGCTTTCGGTCGAAACGGGGCGGCCGCTGAGGACCATGCAGAACTCCCGCTGCCAGGTGTCCGCCTGCCGGCCGTTTCCATCCCAGGTTTCCTTGATCTTGGTCCGGTGTGACTTCTGGCCGCCCTCGCGGAAGGAGACCGCCATCCAGCCTTCCCGGTTCTCCACGAAAGGGGCGGTCCCGTTCTCCCCGGTCATTGAGTAGAGGGCATAGCACTCGGTGATGCCACCGACGTTGAGGATGGCCGCCACGTGGCCCTCGACCTTCATCTCCAGGATCCACGCCCTGCCGCCGCGGTTGGTGAAGTTCGGGATCTTCCCGAATTCGGAGTTGAGCTGGCGGGCCCAGAGGCGTTGGGGGTGGAGTACCGCCGGGTGGTCGAACATCCCGTCTTCCAGGAATATCTCCCCCGTCCCCTGGACGGTGTTCCGGTAGCTCAGATCGCAATTCGGAAACCGCATGGTGCCCGTTGGGAAGGAAGACGATTTCGGCACCTCCGTCGATGGCTTCCTGGATCCCGGATGTGCGGCCTCCACGTTCTTGAGCACCAGATTGCCTCCGCTGATGATCGCGGGAGGCGGGTTTCCCGCCGCCGTGCATACGAAGGAGCTGTCGAGGACGTTGATCATGGCGTTATGGCCATCCACTCGGAGCACGGGGACGGCGTTGCGGCCGGAGATCCCCCGGAGGCTCATGAAGGGATGGTCGATCGCGTCGATGGCGCAGACCTTCTGGTCGGAAAGGAGGATGTGTTCGAAGGTCATGCTGCAATCCATGCCCTTCTGGCGGATCCCGAAGTCGAATCCCTCGACGGCGATGTTCTTCACCAGTGCGGGGCCCGGTCAGGGCCGGGTCATGTCCACCCCGCAGAAGCCGCTCCCTTCGGGCGCACGGATCGTGACCTCCTCCAAGGCGCCGCGGTTGCTGGCGAGGAAGTCCACTCCCACGGCGCCCGGATTGCCGCGCCCGACTTCGATGGTGAAGTTCTTCAGGGTGTTCTGGAAGGCCTCGTTGACCCATCCGCCCACGCGCTTGTCGTGGGGATGTCCGTGCCCCGTTGATCCGGTGATCAAGACGGCGTGGGGGCGGGCCGTGTCGTCGAATCCCGGCCAGCGGTTCTTGAGTTTCAGGATCGTCCGTGAGCGGCTCTGACCCAGGATGAACAGGTCGCATCTCCAGCCGTTGCACCAAGTGGAACCGTCCTCCGGGCCGTCGTGGAGGCGCGCCTTGAGGGGGTGGCTCAGACTGTAGACCGCCAGCATCTCGTCCACCCCCGACTTGATGGCGGCCGGCTCCTTGTGGTATTTCTTCTGGATATCCTCAGGCATGGGGACGAAGTGATTCCAGTGCTCGTGACCGATCCCGTCGGGGACCTCGATCTTGTTCGATTCGGCGAGGACCCTCTTCCAGATCTCCCGGGCCCGGCGGCAGCGGGCCATGGCCTCGCCGGCTTCCAGGGCGGCAGCCTCACCGGCCAGCCTTTGACCGATCGATGTCCCCTTGAACTGTTCGACCAGCGGTTTGAGATCCTCCAGGGCGATGTCGGGCTCCTGTTTGGCGAGTTCCTGGATTTCCTTTAGGCGGGTCTCGGCGTGGCGGAGGAGGCATTCCAGGACCCAGCGGGCCTCGTCGGCCCTCCGGGGATCGCTCTCCCGGCGTACGCGGTCCGCCCGGATCATGGCCTCCCCAAACTTCCCGCGCGCGATGAACGCCGCCGCTTCTTGGAATGACCGGAGGTTGCGGAAATCCAGGCCGCCGACGTTCCCGAAGGGGTGGTAGGTGAATCCTTTGGCGATGACCGTCATTGGTGTGTACGGCGATGGTGTCGAAGAGGAGGAATTGCTTGGGGAGGCGGGCGGGGTCGGCCGGCTTCTGGGGCGGCTCGGGAGGTTTTCCCTGGAGCGCGCCGAGGACCGACAGCATCATCAGTAGGATCATAAGGGGCAACCGTTCATCCTGTTTCCATAAGAAATCGCGCCGAGCACGACGTGTATTACACCGATTCTCGAGGATTTTAGACGCTGCGCGGCCGGGGTAACGCGCGTCTCTTATCGAAGGTCGTTCTTCATCGTTGACAATGCGCGGGGTCACGGGCCCAATGGGGCCATGGCGCGGGGGAAGGGGACCGGTCGAAGGGGCGATGCTGGCGGTGTGGAGGAGGTGACCCTTCGGGACGGGTCGATCGTTCGCCTCCGGCCGGTCCGCCCGGAGGACAAGCCGCTCTTCCTGGAGGCGTGGGAGCGACTTTCGCCCCGGTCACGCTACCGGCGGTTCCTCGCCGCGAAGGACCGATTGACCCCCGCGGAGCTGCGCTACCTCACCGAGGTGGACGGGGAGAACCACGTGGCGATCGTGGCCCTGCACGGACCGCCGGGGCGGGAGCGGGGGGTGGGCGTGGCCCGGTTCGTGCGCCTCCCGGGACGACCGGGCGCCGCGGAGGCGGCGCTGGCCGTCACCGACGACTTTCAGAACCGCGGGCTGGGCGCGCTCCTGGCGGACCGGCTGGCGCGCGCGGCGCGCCGGCGCGGGATTCGCCGCGCCGTATGCGAGGTCCTGCCGGGGAACGAACCCGTGAGGAAGCTCCTGCGGAGGACCTTCCCACGCGTGGTAGAGCGGACGGAGGAGGGGACCCTCCTCGTCGAGATCGATCTTGGTACGGAGAGCAGGGGAGGTGCTCTTGGCCGCTTGGTCTCCTTGGCCGCGCGCGGCCTGTTGGCCCTGCGCCGTGCGCTCAAGTCATCTAGGGGAGGGCGGCCGTGACCACGGCAGGACCCCGTTATGGGGCCGGTACCTGCGTGTAAAATCTCAAGGAAGCGGGACACGGGGAAGCGAGGAAACGGTGAATCTGGGATTTGCAGTGCTGGTCGCGCTGGGCTTCCCCGGCCAAGGGGACTACCCGCCGCCCCGTCCGGCGGCCGACGCGTCGAGCTACGGGCGGCACATACAGCGGAGCATGACGTTGATGGCCGCCAGCACCCCTCAGAAGCGCAACACCGTCCGCATCCTGTACTACGGCCAATCCATCACCGGGCAGCGGTGGTCCGACCGGGTCGATGCTTGGCTCCGGAAGACGTATCCCAACACCGATTTCGTAACGGCCAACCTCGCCCTCGGCGGCTTCGCCTCCCGGTTGCTGGTCCGCACCGCCGAATACGACGTGATCCCGTTCTATCCCGATCTGCTCGTGTTCCGCGTCTACGGGAGCCACGTGTAGTACGAGAACCTGATCCGTGAGGTCCGCCGGCGCACCACCGCCGAGATCATCATGCAGTCGGATCACCCGACCCGCTGGCCTGATCCGAAGGCGGAGGGCAACTTCTGGCAGACCCAGAAGGAGTGGGACGACAAGATGAATTACCATCTCTTGCCGGCGATCGCCGCGAAGTACCGGTGTGCCTGGCGACCGCAGCGCTGGGAGTGGGTGCAATACCTCAAGGACAACAACCTCCAGCCCAGGGATCTTCTTTCCGACGCCGTGCACCTCAACGAGCGGGGCAAATGGCTGGCGGCGGAACTCTTGAAGCGTTTCATGGTTTATTTGCCGAACGAACCGAAGGACGAGTGGCAGGACATGGTCCGGACGTACGAGGCCGAGCGGGACTCCGCACGTCGGCTGGCCGGCCATCAAGAGGCTCGGCTGGGAGAAGCCCAGGATCCTGGAAGAATGGACGGCCCGCGAGAAATTCGTCAGCCGCAGCGGCCGCGTGGTCATCGAGCCGTCGGACTGGGTGCTGGCCTACGACCGCCAGGTGTCGGGGAAGCGGGCGCCGGCGGAGTTCGTCGTCCGGTGGAAGGTCATCCCACTCTTCGTAGATATCTATGAACCTCCTACCGTGGATGATCCGGCGCGCGAGCATCCGGTGGTGCTGGTTTCGGACCTCCCCGCCGGCCGACACACGCTGGAGCTGGTTGCAGAGGGCGATCCCCCGCTGATCCGGGTCCTGCGAGTGCACGAGCCGCCGTTCCCTTGATGGTTTGTGTCACGGGGACCGATGATGAGGGGGATGACCTGCGATGGTTTCGGCCTGACGAGCCGTACAGAGGCGGGGTTGATGTTTCGCACGGCCCGGGCCTTGGCTTCCGCGAAAGTAAGCTTCCGGTCGAGTTCGGGCGTCTTCTGCCACACGAGGGCGGTGTTGAGGTCGGAGATCGTGACGTCGCCGTTGTCCCGGTAGGAGGGCTTCAGGCCCTCGTGGAAGGCGTCCTGGCCGAAGAAGGCGTCGCCCGGCATTGTAAGAATTGCTCGGCACGATCGTGAGGGGGTGACTTGCCCGGCCGGCGCCGCCGGTTCGGGCTCATGTGCGACTAACGGCGAAGGGACTGGGGCACCTCGAGCCCGTGGGCCTCCATCAGCGCGGCGTCGGCAAATAGTTCACGCGGCGCGCCCTGGGTCACTAACCGCCCGCCGTCGAGCAGCACCGCCCCGCTGCAGATCTCAAGCGCCATCTCCAGGTCGTGGGTGGCCACCAGGCATGTACGGTTCAGCCCACGGAGGATCCCCATGAGTCTCCGCCGGGAACGCGGGTCGAGGTCGCCCGTGGGTTCGTCCAGCGCCAGCACCTCGGGCTCCATGGGCAGCACCGTGGCCAGCGCCGCGGCGCGCCGTTCGCCCCCCGAGAGTCGGTGCGGCGCCCGACCTTCCTGGCCCTCCAGCCCCACGCTGCGGAGGGCCTCCCGGACCCTTCGCTCGACTTCTTCGCGGGGCAGGCCCATCTGCGCGGGGCCGAACGCGACGTCCTCCGCCACGGTGGGCATGAAGAGCTGGTCGTTGGGGTCCTGGAAGACGAGGCCGACCTTCCGGCGGATCTCCCGCAGGTTCGACCGGCACAGCTCCAAGCCCCCAACGCGGATCGTCCCTTGTGCCGGCAGCAGACCCGCCAGCGCCAGCAGCAGCGTGGACTTCCCGGCGCCGTTGGGGCCCACGAGGGCCACCCGTTCGCCCGCCTCGAGGCGCAGATCGACCGCCCTGAGGGCCTCGGGGCCGTCCGGGTATGCGTACCGTACGCCTTCCATTTCTATGATGGGCGCCATGTCAGTTCAGGAATTCGCGAAGCCGGAGGCCGGCCGAGAGTACCAGTGCCGCCGCCAGGAAGGCCGCGTCCGCGGGCCCGAGTCGCGTCCCCGGCGCGCGCGGGAAGGCGCCGTCGAACCCGCGGGCGGCCATGGCGCGGCCGACTCGCTCGGCACGCTCCAGCGACCTGGAGAAGAGCCCAGCCAGCTGTGCCCCGGAGAGGCGGGCTCGCGCCGCGATGTCGATCTTGCCCACGGTGCGAGCCTCGGCCGCCCGGCGGCGTCTCTCGAACTCGTCCACCACGAGGAACAGATAGCGGTACAGGATCGCGACCTGCATCGCCAGGATCCGGGGGAGCCCCAGGTCGGACATCGCGCCGGCCATGAGCGAGATGCGCGTCGTGGCCGCCAGAACCAGGAGGGTGAGCGCCGATATCAGGAACTTTAGGGATATCGACGCCGCCGTCACCCAGCCGGCACGGATCGTTCCCGTCCAGGGGCCGGCCGACACTTCCACGGGCGCGGTTTCGAAGAGGGGATTCACGGCGGCCACCAGTAGGACGAACGGGGAAACCACAAGGACGCGCCGGAGGATAAAAGCCGCCGGCACCCCGCAGACCAGAACGGCCGCCAGGGGCGGCACCAGGTACGGCAAGAGCCCCGCGACCTCGCGGCGCGGTTCGCTCACGGCGGCGGCGGTGTAGGCGAGCGCCGCCAGGAGTTTCGCGCGGGCATCCAGGCGGTGGAGCGGCCCGCTGCCCCCGGCGAAGCGATCGATGGAATCGTGGTGCACGTGCTTGGTCCCCGGTCAGGAGGGTTCCCTCCGGCGCGGGGCGATCGCGCGGCGGAGGGACGCCGCCAGCCCCGCCACCAGCAGGCAGCCGAGGATGCCGGAGAGGGTCTTCCAGTACCAGCCCCCGCCGGGGCGCGTGTAGTCGGGGAGGAGGGCGATGCGATCGCCGGTCCGTTCGGCGGCCTCGGCGGCGGGATTGGGCGGCGCCCCTTTGACCGCTCCCGTCCGCTCCAGGGTCGACTCCAGCCCGTCCGGTTTCCCGGAGGCTGCCAGCGAGGCGAATCCGGCCACGAGGAGGGCGGCGATTCCGAAGGAGAGGGCGATCGTGGAGATGGGGAGGGCCCCCTGGGCGGGCCGGGCGCGCGGCAGGATATCCGGACGCATCCTTGCCAGGGCGGCCAGCACCGCGAATGTGAGTACGCCCTCCGCAGCCCCGATGACCGCGTGGACGCCGGCCATCGTCCCCAGGAAGAGGGGCAGGGGGATGCGGGCTACGCCGGCCAAGGCGACTTCGATGGGTACCAGGACCGCTCCCGCCATGACGGATGCCATGGCGGCGGCAAAGGTCGCGGCGTAGAACCGGCCGGGGCCGGCTCGGCCGGGTTCGGGAGCGACCCAGCGGAAGA
>FWPU01003819.1_pt1 | contig 36789 bp, 38 predicted proteins | sample 2228361 | NCBI WGS metagenome assembly FWPU01 (sample SAMEA103939777, study PRJEB20133) | metagenome
GTGACTGGGCTGCCTTACCCGCCCGGCAAGAATGTCTTGGGGAGCGTTGATGACTCATCTGGCTCTACTATACAAACCTTGCAACAGAGCAAGGACAAATACCCAAAACTCATTTCTTGGGCGGTCGACTGGGGCGTAGCTCGAGCTGGCTGGGAATGACCCTAGGATCGCTTTGCAAAAGGTAGAGCACGGCCTGGGCCACATCCTGGGGCTGAATTTTCCAGGCCGCCCCCGGGGTATTGCCAGCAAAAGGCGTGTCCACCGAACCGGGCAGGATGCTGCTCACTCGGATACCCTGGTAGCGCAGGTCAAGCATGGCGGCTTCCGAAAAGCCCAGCAGGCCAAACTTACTGGCGTTGTAGGCAGCCCCCCCAGCAAAAGCGTTTTTTCCTGCCAACGAGCCGATGTTGACGATGTACCCCCCACCCCGCTTCAGCATGAGCGGCACCGCAGCCCGGGTAGCAAAAAAGGGGCCGCTCAGGTTAGTCTCGATAACCTCGGCCCATTCTTGGGGGGAAATTTCGTGTACCGGCTTAAAAAGGCCCACTCCCGCATTGTTGATAAGGTAGTCCAGGCCGCCAAAGTGCGCCTCGAGCCGCCGCACAGCTTCTTCCACGTCCTCATAGCGGGTGATGTCCCCCGGCAGGGCCAAACAGTTCCCCAACTCCCCCGCGATGCGGGCCAGCTTAGCCTCGCTGCGGGCGAAAAGCCCCACTCCAACCCCATGGGCCACCAACTGCCGGGCCACCTCGAGGCCAATCCCAGAAGAAGCCCCGGTTACCAAAGCGACCTTTCCGCGCAAGCTGGACATAGGCAAGATAATACCCAGAAAAGTTAGGCAGGCCCAGGGCCCACCCACACCATCAGCCTCACTTAGGTTTGTAGATATCCACGCCACCCGCTTTTTCCAGGCTTTTCATCAGGAATTGAGCGGTGACCAGCGGTCTAGAGTTGGGATCTCCTGGCAGGGTGCCGGCGAAGACCTCGAGTATGTCGGCATAACCATCCCCATCCGAGTCTTCCATGGCTACAAGGGCTTGATAGAGCGCCTCGCCAATACTGCCTTTGAAGCTAGAGCGCACCCGGTCGCCAAAAGCATTCCAGGATGCCCCCCCATTGGGACTCAAATGACAATACTGGCAGGTGACCACCCGCACCCCGCCGCTATCGGCGACCAGATTGAACTGGTTGATGGCTTGCAATCGGTAAGATGGGCGGGCCACCGCCACAGGCCAAAAGAAAAAGAACAAAGCCAAGAGCACTATAAAACCAGCGATCACCAAACCTTGCCCGCTATAACCAGCTCTGATGCCAGACCGGCAGGCTTGCTTTAGGGTAAGACGGTTATTTTGCCACGCATTGTTCCGGCGTGATCCTGAATAGCGCATACGTACTCAATCTCGCCTGCCAGATTAAACACGACCTTTTCCCGCGATCCACTGAGCAGATTAGGCGTGGCAAAGCTAAGCCCTGCGGGAGCATTAACGCTTTGCGCCAAATGCACATTTACGGGGTCGTTGTTCACAAACTCGATGCACCCCCCTACCTTGAGGGTCACATTGGCGTTGCCGGTGCTCTTCGAAACGAACCCCGCCTCCAGGCTTGGTATCTCCACCACCTCGCAGGCGTTAGAGGCTTTATCCGTGCATGAGGCTAAAAATACCAGAGCTACAAGCACCAACCACCGCATACCCTAAATGTACACCGAGAACCCCCTAAGTGGGTGTTAAAACACCAGCCAGGCCCACACCCCCAAGGCAAACAAAGCCGCCAGCCCCAGCACCACCCGGAAAAACAAGACCAGGTAGGCTGCCCCGAAAAAAAGCAGCGCCCCTACCCCGGCCAGCCAGGCCCCTGCCTGGGCCAGATGGCGGGCCATTCCCTCTAAAAAACCCATCAGGTCTACCCGGATGCGCAACAGGTTTTTTTCCAGATTGGGGTCTATGGTCTGATTGGCCAGGGTAAAGGCCAACCAGGCCAGCAAAGCCCCCAGCACCACCAGCAAGCCGCCCAAAAGCTCGAGCCACATTGCAGAGGGGTTCGCCTTCATACCCCTTAAGATAGGGGGGTCATGCCAGCTATCCGCATCTTCATCTTGTTGCTTTTGGCCTACTTCCTCTCCTACTTTTTCCGCGCAGCCAACGCGGTTATCTCACCCGATCTGCGCCAGGATTTGGGCCTCAGCTCGGCCCAGCTCGGCCTGATGACCAGCCTGTTCTACCTTACCTTTGCCCTGGTCCAGCTGCCCCTAGGCAGCCTGCTCGACCGCTTCGGGCCGCGCTTCGTGCATCCGGGCCTGATGCTGCTGGGCGCAGTGGGGGCTTTGCTCTTTGCCAGCGCCCAGGACTTCCTCACCCTCTCGTTAGGGCGGGCGCTTCTAGGCATCGGCTTTGCTGCGGCCCTGATGGGGGCCCTGAAGGCCTTTTCGCTGTGGTTCCCGGCCAGCCGCTACGCCAGCGTAAGCAGCCTATACGTGGCCCTGGGGGCCTCGGGGGCCATTGCCGCTTCCTCGCCGCTGGCCTGGCTCAAGGAGCAGATCGGCTGGCGGGGGGTGTTCGAGTGGGGGGCCTTGGTGATTGTGGGGGTGGCGGCGCTGGTGGCCCTCGGCGTGCGCAACGCCCCCAAAGGAACCGCGCTGCCCCCAAGCACCCAGGCCGGGAGCGCCGCGCAAATCTGGCAAAGCGGCCTGTTCTGGCGCATGGGCTGGCTCAACTTCGTGCTGGGGGGTGGGTTTCTGGCCTGGCAGACTTTGTGGGGGGGTGATTTCCTGTTTAAGGTGCGGCAGATGGAAAGCCTCGAGGTCGGTAGCCTGCTGTTCGCCTTTTCCCTGGCAGCAGTGCTGGGCTTCCTCCTGTGCGGCCCGCTGGCCGACCGCTTTGGCCTGCCCCGGGTGCTGCTGGTAGCAGGGGTCTGCTTTACCCTGGGGCCGGCTTTGCTGGCCCTGTGGCCTGGTATGCCCCCCTTTGGGCTATATGCCTGCTACGTGTTGATGGGCTTTTGCGGTGCTTTCAACATCCTCACCCTTTCCCAGGCCCGCCTGCTCTTCCCCACCGCCCTCACCGGGCGGGCGGTAACCGCCATCAACTTCATGGGCTTTATTGGGGTCTTTCTGTTGCAGTGGGGCATGGGGATTGTGCTGGGGGTCTGGGGCTACCCGGTAGCCCTCCTGGTGTGGGCTGTGCTGCTGGCCTCGGCAGTGGCAGTCTATGCCCCTATTGGCCTAGGCCACCAGGCGGCTGGGGCGAATTGAGGAATCTTTACCCATGGCTCATAGCCCGCCCGCCGGCACAGGGTATGCTGAAATCATGTTCAGAGCGCTTTTGATGCTGGTATTGGCCCTTACCCTTTTTTCCGCCTGCAATAACCCCCCGGCTATATCGGTCAGCATCCATCCTCCTGGCCCCTTCAGCCTGCAGGTTGGGGAAAGCCTTCAGCTGAGCGCCCAGGTCCGCCATACCTCCAACACCGCCGTCACCTGGAGCAGCAGCAACCCCAGCGTCGTGACCGTTAGCAATGGGTTGGTGACAGCGGTGGGCCCAGGCAGCGCAACCGTACGCGCGACCAGCCAGGCCGATAGCAGCAAAAGCGCCTCGGTGAGCGTTAATGTAAATGCCCCACCCCCATCCGATAGCAACAGCATTAGCGGAACCGTCCGTTTGGTCTCCGCTACCAGCATCCAGACGGCCCGCTTTGTGCCGGGCGAGATTATCGTGCGCTTTGCGCCGCGGGTGAGCCTGCAATCCCTCGAGGCCCTCTCGGTGGGGGGCGTGCGCCTTCAGCGGCTGCGCTCCTTGAGCCTGGACAACACCCACCTCTACAAGGCCCCCCTGGACGAAGCCGGCACCCTGGCCGCGGTGGCCGCGCTCATGGCCCGAAGCGACGTAGCCTACGCCGAGCCTAACTACATCCTAAAGCCTTTCCTCACCCCCAACGACCCCCGCTACCCCGAGCAGTGGCACTACGGGGCCATCCGGCTAACGGAAGCCTGGGACCTCGAGACTGGCAGTAACTCGGTTCGCGTAGCGGTCATAGATAGCGGGGTATACAAGGCCCACCCCGACCTGGCCGGCAGGCTGCTCTCCGGCTACGACTTCGTCAGCGACGCCAGTGCCAGTATTGCCGGCGATGGCGATGGCCGCGACCCCGACCCCGAGGATACCGGCAGCAACAGCGACTTCCACGGAACCCACGTGACCGGAACGGTGGGGGCGGCCACCCACAACAACACCGGCGTAGCCGGGGCAAGCTGGGGCGCACGGCTGGTTCCAATTCGCGCCCTGAGCAGCGGGGGGGGCACCCTGGCCGACGTGGCCGATGCCCTGCGCTGGGCCGCCGGCCTCAGCGTGGCGGGGGTTCCCGCCAACCCTAACCCCGCCGACATCATCAACCTGTCGCTGGGGGGGGCGGTGAGCTGTGCCCCCGTTTCAACCATGCAACAGGCCATCAACGATGTGTTGGCCGCCGGAAAGATGATCGTGGTGGCCGCCGGGAATTCCAACACAGAGGCCAGTACCTTCACCCCTGCCGGTTGCAGCGGGGTGATTACCGTGGGGGCCACCGACCGGAACGGCAACCGGGCGTACTACTCCAACTACGGCCCCCGCATTGACCTGATGGCCCCTGGAGGCGATACCCGTAGCAATGCCGCCGACGGCGTGTTGAGCACCGTGGGCAACGGTCAGTACGGCTTTATGCAGGGCACCTCGATGGCCGCACCCCACGTGGCCGGGGTGCTGGCCCTGATGAAAAGCCGTAAGCCCAGCCTTACCCCTGCCGAGGCCCTGACCATCCTCAAGGAGACCGCCCGGCCCCTGAGTGCCAGCCAGTGTAACCGGCCCAGCAGCAGCGATTGCGGGGCCGGTCTGATCGATGCCAGGGCCGCCTTGGACCGCCTGGCTGCCCCAACCCCGGCCCTCAGCCTGAGCGCCGCACCGGCCAGCCTTAGCCTGCGGCCAGGGGAAAGCAGCACGGTGTTCATCGGGGTCAACCGGGTCAACTTTAGCGGCCCGGTGAACCTATCCCTGAGCGGCTCCCCCAGCGGGGTAACGGGCAGCTTCAGCCCCAACCCCACCAGCGCCAACAGCACCCTCAACCTGAGTGTGGGCAGTGGCGTAAGCCCTGGCAGCTATACCCTGGTGGTGGGTGGCAGCGGAGGAGAAGCCTCTGCCGAGACCCGCCTCACCCTGAACGTAACCGCACCCCAGGCCCCACCCCCGCCCACTGCCACCCTCAAGGGAACCCTCCTCACCCTCTTCGGGGTATCGGATAACACCACCCGGTGCGCCGAGGAAATCCCCATCGAGCAGGACGTCTTGAGCTCGCCTTTCCGCTTTGCCAGCCTGCCCGCCGACCTCCAGTACCAACTCCAGGGCTGGAAGGACGTGAATAACAACGGCCAGACCGACCCTGGCGACCTGTTCGCCTGGTACACCGAAGGGGGCCAGGTGGCCCTGCTCAGCGTGGGCCGCAGCGACCTGGAGCTGGTGCTCGAGCCCTACGTGGAACCCCAGCCCTACACCCGCCCGGCCCAGCTCTTCCCCCGCTGCAGCCCCTAGCGGTGGTAGGGCTCGCCTTTCTTGAGAGTCTGAACGCGGTAAAGCTGCTCGAGTAGCACCACCAGCGCCAGCTCGTGCTGGAGGGTGAGGCGGGACAAGGCCAGCAGCCAGTCGGCTTCCTGGCGCACCGCCGGGGCGTGGCCGGCCGCTCCCCCAATCAGGAAGGCCACCCCTTTTTCCGCCCCCATTGCCCAGGCCTCGAGGCGGGCCTTGAAGGCCAGGGTGTCGGGCAGTTCGCCCCGCTCGTCCAGAACTACCCGTTTGTACCCCGCCGAGGCCTCCAGCAAGCGTTGGCCTTCCTGGGCTGGCGTACCTTCTTTGAGGTAGATAAGCTCGAGCCGGACATAGCGCCCCAGCCGCTGCCCATACTCCTCCAGCCCGGCTTTGGCATAGGCCAGGCGGGGCTTTCCAATCAGGCAGATACGCAGCTTCATTTGCCACCAGCAAAAACCGCTATAATCTTAGCTACCAAGAGGTGGGTATGGGTATACGAAGCCGGGGGCTGTCTTTTATAGCTGCCCCCATCCAAACCCCTATCCCGGTATACCAAAAGGGCACCTCGAGGTTCCCCAGGAGGGCTCTTACCCAGAGCTACCCTGGACACGGAAGCCTTTACCCAAGGCTTGGCAGGTCGGGCGGGCTGGCCAACCCAGCACGCCAGGAGGAGATATGGTTCAAGAAAAAATCCGCTTCGAGCCCTTTAGCCAAGAGCCTATCCGGCTAATAGACGAGCAGGGCCACTGGGTGGCGCCCTTTGCCCATGGGCTGCCCCCGGAAACCCTCCGCCGCTTCTACCGCGATATGCTGGCCGCACGGCTGCTGGACGAAAAGCTGGTGCTGCTGATCCGCACCGGAAAAACCAGCTTCATCGCGCCCCACGCCGGCCACGAAGCCGCCCAGGTGGGCATCGCCCACGCCCTGCAAAAAGGCCACGACTGGCTCTTCCCCTACTACCGCGATATGGGACTGGTGCTGGCCTTGGGGGTGCCGCTGGTGGAGATTTTCGGCCAGACCCTGGGCACTGCCGCCGACCCAGCCAAGGCCCGCCAGATGCCTTCCCACCCTGGTTCCAAAAAGCTCAACGTCTTTACCGTTTGCTCGGCCATCGCCTCGCACATCCCCCCCGCCACGGGCGCGGCCATCAGCATGAAGCTGCGCCGTACCGGCCAGGTAGCGGTCTGCACCTTTGGCGATGGGGCCACCAGCGAGGGCGACTGGCACGCTGGGGTTAACTTTGCTGCCGTACAGCGGGCCCCGGTGGTGTTCATCTGCGAGAACAACCGCTACGCCATCAGCGTGAACATCCGCCAGCAGACCGCCTCCGCCAACATCGCCATCAAGGCTCGGGCCTACGGCATACCCGGCTACTATACTGACGGCCTGGACGTACTGGCCAGCTACTTTGTGGTGCGGTGGGCCCTCGAGCAGGCCCGGGCAGGGGCAGGCCCCAGCCTGGTCGAGCTGGTGGTGCACCGCTTTGGAGCCCACTCCTCCGCCGACGACGACAGCCGCTACCGCTCGCGCGAGGAACTCACTGCTGAACGCCAACAAGACCCTCTACAGCGCTTCCAGCGCTTTCTGGAACAACAAGGCCTATGGGATGCCCAGTGGGCCAACGAGCTCAGGCTGGAGATCGCCAAGGAGCTCGAGGCCGCCCTGCAAGAGGCCGTGCAGGCCGGGGAGCCCGACCCTCTGGAGATGTTCGACGACGTCTACGCGGCCCGCCCCTGGCACTTGGAAGAACAGCGCCGGCTACTGGCGGAGGAACTAGCCTAGGAGGTGCTGCATGCCCACAATGACCATGATCCAGGCCATTCAAAGCGCTCTGGATGAAGAGATGAACCGCGACGAGCGGGTCATGCTTTTGGGCGAGGACGTGGGCAAGCGGGGTGGGGTTTTCCTAGCCACCGAGGGCCTGCAGGAAAAATACGGCCCTGAGCGGGTCATCGATACGCCCCTTTCCGAGGCGGCCATCATCGGTGCGGCGGTGGGGCTAGCGGCCCTTGGCATGCGACCGGTGGCCGAGATTCAGTTTGCCGACTATGTGTTTCCCGGCATCGACCAGCTTTTCTCCCAGGCGGCCAAGCTCCGCTACCGTTCCGGCGGGCAGTTCACCGCCCCCATGGTCGTGCGGATGCCCACCGGGGGCGGGGTGAAGGGCGGGCACCACCATTCGCAAAGCCCCGAGGCCCACTTCGCCCACACCCCTGGCCTCAAAGTAGTGGTGGTCTCCACCCCCTACGACACCAAAGGCCTGCTCAAAGCAGCCATCCGAGACGACGATCCGGTGGTCTTCATGGAGCCCAAGCGCCTCTACCGCGCCATCAAGGAAGAGGTGCCCTCCGACGAATACCTTTTGCCCATCGGCAAGGCCGCCATCCGCCGCTCGGGCCGCGACCTCACCTTGGTCTCCTATGGAGGGCCCATGGTCGAGGTGCAAAAGGCCGCTGAGGAGATGGCCGCCGCGGGCATAGAGGCGGAGGTCATCGACCTGCGCACCGTGATGCCCTGGGACAAGGAAACCGTGTTGGCCTCGGCGGCCAAAACCGGGCGGCTACTGGTGGTCTCCGAGGCCCCCCGCACCGCCAGCCTGGCCTCCGAGGTGGTGGCTACTGTCTCCGAAGAACTCTTCGACCAGCTGCTGGCCCCTCCCCTACGGGTCTGCGGCTTCGACACCCCTTACCCGCTGGCCCAGGATAAGCTCTACATGCCCACCGTGACCCGCATCCTGAATGCGGCCAAGCGGATTCTGGAATACTAGCCCCTAAGTGCGACGATGTGCTTGGAGTAGTCTGAACCCAGGAGGAAGCATGCCCAAGGAAGTGGTGTTGCCGGAGCTGGCCGAATCGGTGGTGGAGGGTGAAATCCTCCGCTGGCTGGTGGATGAGGGCCAGCCCCTCAAAAAAGACCAACCCTTTGTGGAGGTGATGACCGATAAGGTGACGGTGGAGCTACCCAGCCCCTACGAAGGGGTGTTGCTGCAAAAGCTGGTCAAGGAAGGGGAGGTAGTGCCGGTGCATGCCCCCATTGCCCTCATCGCCGAACCCGGCGAGGTGGCCGCCCCCATTCGCGATAAAAACCCCCAGCCCGCCCCCAGCCTGCAAGCCCAGGAGGAGCGCTCCATTGTGGAGCCGGGGCAGGTTCAAGAAGACGATGGGGCCAACCTCTCTTTGTTCAAACCCGACACCCGGCCCGAACAGATCAAAAACCCCTTCGCCCAAACGGCCTCCCAGGCCAAAGCCACCCAGGGCCGCATCCTGGCGGTACCCGCGGCGCGCAAGCTGGCCCGCGAGCTGGGGCTGGACCTGGCCCAGATTCCCGGCTCGGGCCCCAATGGGCGGGTGCGGGTGGAGGATGTCAAAGCCTACGCCGAGCAAAGACGCGCCCCTCAGCCAAGCCCTGCCGCCCGGCCCTCCGCCCCTGGCGGGGTGGCCCCGGTGCAGTACAAAACCCCTAAGGGCTATGAGGAGCGCGAGACCCGGCTGCCCTTGCGCGGCCTAAGGCGGGCCATCGCCCAGCAGATGGTGGCCTCCCACCTCTACACCGTGCGCACCCTCTCGGTAGACGAGGTGGACATGACCGAGCTGGTGGCCCTGCGTACCCGGTTGAAGGCCGAGGCAGAGGCCCAGGGGGTCAGGCTGAGCTACCTGCCCTTCATTTTCAAGGCGGTGGTCCAGGCCCTAAAGAAATTCCCTGCACTCAACAGCTCCTTAGACGAGGCCAGGCAGGAAGTCGTGCTCAAGCGTTACTACAACATCGGCATGGCGGTGGCTACCGAGAACGGACTGGTGGTGCCGGTGGTCAAGGATGTGGACCGCAAGAGCCTGCTCGAGCTAGCCCGCGAGGTGAACGACCTGGCCGATCGCGCCCGCAGCGGCAAGCTCAGCCCTGAGGATATGAGCGGCTCCACCTTCAGCATCACCAACATCGGCAGTATCGGGGCCCTCTTCAGCTTTCCCATCATCAACGTGCCCGACGCGGCCATCCTGGGCATCCACTCCATCCAAAAGCGCCCGGTAGTGGATGCGCACGACCAGGTGGTGGTGCGCCACATGATGTATATCTCCCTTTCCTTCGACCATCGGCTGGTAGATGGGGCTGAAGCCGCCCGCTTCTGCAAGGAGATCATCCGCCTCTTGGAAAAACCCGAGCGGCTCTTCCTGGAGGCCCTGTAGTTTTTTATCAGGCGGATTTAGTTTTTTGCAGACACGCCCACTAGAATGGAGGGGCTATGGCCACAGTCTACGACGTAATCGTGATCGGAACCGGCCCGGGAGGCTACCACGCAGCCATCCGCGCAGCCCAGCTAGGCAAGAAGGTGCTGGCGGTAGAGGCCGAGCGGGTAGGCGGAGTCTGTCTGAATATAGGCTGCATCCCTACCAAAGCCCTTTTACACGCGGCAGAGGAACTCGAGGCCACCCGCCACAATAGCGCCTTTGGCCTCGAGGTCAAGGAGGCCCGGCTTGACCTGAAAAAGCTGGGGAGTTGGCGCGACGGCATCGTCAAAAAGCTCACCGGGGGGGTCTCGCAGCTCTTCAAGGGCAACAAGGTTGAACTCAAAACCGGCTTCGCTAAGTTCGTAGATAAACACACCATCGAGGTAGGCGGTGAGCGCATCCAGGGTAAAACCTTCATCGTGGCCACCGGCTCGGAGCCGAATACCCTACCTGGCTTCGAGGTCAACCAGAAGGACATCGTGGACTCTACCGGGGCCCTTTGGGTGGAGGAGCACTTTCCCAAGCGGATGCTCTGTATCGGTGGGGGGGCGATTGGCCTCGAGTTCGCCCAGGTCTATAAGCGTCTGGGGGCCGAGGTCACGGTGATCGAGTTCATGGGCCAGATTCTGCCCGCTGCCGACCCCGAGACGGCCAATCTGCTGGCTAAAATCCTGGGCAAAGAGGGCATCACCATCAAAACCCAGACCAAGGCCCTAGGGGTGGAGCGTAAGAAGGACGGCCTACACGTCACACTGGAAAACACCCAAAGCGGCCAGCCAGAAACCCTTGTTGTGGACAAGATTCTGGTAGCCACCGGGCGGCGGCCTCGCGGCAAGGGACTGGGGCTGGAGGCCATCGGGGTACAGGTGGACGAGCGAGGCTACGTGCCCACCAACGAGAAAATGGAGACCAACGTACCGGGCATCTACGCCATCGGCGACGTGACCCGTCCTCCCCTACTGGCCCACAAGGCGATGAAAGAGGGGCTGGTAGCGGCCGAAAACGCAGCGGGGGGCAACGCGGTCATGGACTACCAGATTCCCAACGTGGTCTACACCAGCCCGGAGTGGGCTGCGGTGGGCCTAACGGAAGAGGAAGCCCGTAAGGCTGGTTACACCGTCAAGGTGGGCAAGTTTCCCCTGGCCGCCTCGGGCCGGGCCCTTACCCTGGGAACCAGCGAGGGCCTGATCAAGCTTATTGGCGACGCCGAGACCGACCTGCTCCTAGGGGTTCACATCGTAGGGCCCAGCGCCTCCGATCTAATTGCCGAGGCAGCCCTGGCCCTAGAGATGGGGGCTACCGTTACCGATCTGGGCCTGACCGTGCACGCCCACCCCACCCTGTCCGAGGGGCTGATGGAAGCCGCCGAGCACCTGCACCGCCAGGCTATCCACATCGCCAACCGCTAAGAGTGACGGGCTAAAAGACCCCTTTCGACTTTTCCCCTCGGGCCTGGTATAACTCTTTTGCATGCGACTGCGCGCCACCCTCAATGCCCTATCCCTCCGGCTCGACGGCCACGAGACGCCCCAGATGCTGCGCAAAGCCCTGGCCGAACTGCCCCCGCTACCGCTGGAAGTGGAGGTGGCGGGGGTGGTGGGCCAGGAAGTTCTGGAAGCCCTACTAGAACTGGGGCGTGAGCGAGGGCTGCAACTAAGGCCTCAACGGGGGGAAAAATACATTCCCTATACCGAGGTCATCGACCAGACCCTACGGGCTGGGGCCCGTGTCGAGTCCCCCGGCACGGTCGTCATCCTGGGCGATGTCAACCCAGGGGCTGAGGTGGTTGCTGCGGGCGATATTATCGTGGTGGGCAAGCTACGCGGCCTAGCCCACGCCGGGGCAGGCGGTCAGGAAGGGGCCGCCATCTGGGCCATGCGCCTGGAGGCCAAACAAATTCGCATTGGGCAGTACGTGGCCCAGGCACCGGATGGGGCCTCGGAGGCCCGGGGCCCCGAGCGGGCCCGGGTGGTGGAGGGGCGGATCGTGCTCGAGGCCTGGGGCAAGAAAGGCTAAAAACCAATGCCCCCTGCGGGCTCACCGTAGCGCTTGAGCACCTGGTCAATTACCCAGCCGGTGATGGCGACGTACAGCCAGATCGGCACCGTCCAGCGGGCCCAGGCTTTGTGCACAGCAAAACGCTGCTTGAAAGCGTTGTAGAGTAGCCAAAGCACCAGTGGCCCATTAATGGCAGCCAGCAGGGTGTGGCTTGCCAGCAAAGCATAGTAGGCCCCGCGCCATTCCTCCGGGCCAGCATAACGGGTGGTGCCATAAAGGCCCCACTTCAGCAGGTAAAACACCAGAAACAATGCAGCCAGAAGCGTAGCCAGCAGCATCACCCGGGGGTGCCAGACCCGGTCACCCCGCCGGATCAGGACCACCCCCACAATCACCGCTAGGCCCGACAGGCCGATTAAGGCGGCGGCAATGTCGCCTAAAAGCTCTCCCATAACGTGTTTTCTCCTCTAGCGGGCAAACTCCTCTCCCAAGCGTTCAGCCAACCGGCGCACCCGTTCCTCCCTCGAGGTGCGGGCGTAGCTATAGCCCAGCATGTAGGCCCGTTCGGCCTCGGCCCGCCGGCCTAGCTGGCGCTCGGCCTGGGCCAGTCGTAGGTAGGCCAAGGCCATCATGCCGTCCCGCTCTTTTGCAGGGCGACAGGCTTCCAGAAGCCCTATGGCCTCCCGCAGGAAGGCCAGGGCTTCAGCCGCGGGCAGATCCCGCGCGTTTTGGATCAACCTGGCGGCCTGATCGAGCAAACGCTGCACAGGCCAGAGTATACCCAAAGGTTTTCCCCTTTGAGCGTGAGCAAGAGCAACCTTTCCGGTATGCTTACCCCATGACGCCCTACGAAGCTTTTCAGATGCTCGAGCTGCGCGTCGGACGCATCCAAAAAGCCCTATCCCACGAAAAAGCCCGCAAACCGGCTTACAAGCTGTGGATAGACCTAGGCGAGCTAGGCGTAAAGCAAAGCAGCGCCCAGCTCACCGAGCTTTACACCCCCGAGGCCCTGGTGGGCCGGCTGGTGATCTGTGCCACCAACCTGGGCGAGCGCCACATCGCCGGCTTCAAATCTGAGGTGTTGGTGCTGGGCGTGCCGGACGAACAGGGGCGGGTGGTGCTCCTCTCGGTAGAGCGCGAAGTACCCTTGGGCGGACGGGTCTTCTAATCCCCTCCCGCCCGGCCTAAAGCCCACCCCAGCGCCAAGCGGTCGGCCACCTCCTCGGCCCAGGCCCGCACATCCTGCCAGCGACGAAAATCCCCCTCGGGCAGCCCCTTGGCCAGAACCCGTACCTGCTCCTCGGGGCTGAGGCGGCCATAGTCCAGCGCCCCGGCAAACAGGCCCAGCTCTAAAGGTGGGGCCAGACGGCAGACCTCGGCCAAGTAACCGTAGACCTCGTGGAAATGCTCGGGGGTGGGGTCGCCCAGCACCCCCGAGAGCACAAAGTAGACCAGGGGTAACTGGCGCAAAGCCTGGTGGTGGGTCTGCACAAAACGCTGGGCTTCGGGCAGCCAGGCCTGGTCTTGCACCGGGCTGCCCAGCAGCACCGCCTGGTAGCCCTCGAGATCTTGTACCTCCTCCACAGGCCGTATCTCGACCTCCATCCCCCGACGGGTTAGCACCTCAGCAATGGCCTGGGCCACCTCCCGGGTGCTGCCATGCCGGCTGGCATAGGCCAGCAAAATCCGTGGCGCTTGCATGCTTATAGGGTAGGCCTCCTGGGTTCGGCCCTGTAGAGACATCTGCCCCCGATCCAAAAGGGTATGGTTATAGCGAGGTGAGAAGTATGCTGGTCAAAGATTTCATGACCCCCAACCCGGTTGTGGTCGCCCCAGATACCACGGTGCCTGAAGCAGCCCAGATGATGAAAAAGGGTGGATTTCGCCGTCTGCCCGTAGTCAAAGAAGGCCGGGTGATCGGCATCGTCACCGACCGCGACCTCAAAGAGGCCATGCCCTCCGACGCCACCTCGCTTTCCATCTGGGAGCTCAACTACCTGATCGCCAAGCTCACCGTAGGGGAGATTATGACCCGCGACCCCATCACCGTGGCCGACACCCTGCCCCTGCAAGCTGCGGCTAAGCTAATGCTCGAGCACAAGGTAGGGGGCCTGCCGGTGGTGCACGATGGCCGGCTGGTGGGCATTATTACCGTAACCGATGTGTTACGGGCCTTCCTCGAACGCGAAGCCGAGCTTCTGGTGGGAGCGGAGGGTTAGGCCTGCCGCTTTAGCTCTAAAAGCCGCTCCGCGGGCCAGGTGTTGACCACCCGTTCGGGGTGCAGGCCAGCTTTGTGGGCAAAAAGCAGGCCGTACTGGAGATCGGCTAGGCCCTCGAGGCTGTGGGCGTCGGGGCCCAGGGAAAAGAACAGGCGCTCCCGCCAGGCCAGCATGTACCGCCAGTCCAGGTCGAGACGGTAGGGGTTGCAGTTGAACTCCACTGCCTTGTGGTTTTGTTCCGCCCGCTTTAGCACCGCCTCCCAGTCGGCCTCGGCCCCTTTGCGCCGCAGCAACAAGCGCCCGCTAGGGTGGCCCAGAATGCTCAGGTAAGGGTTGTCCAAGGCCCGCAAAAGGCGCTGGGTCTGCTGGGTTTTATCCAGGTTCAGTCCGGAATGCAGGCTACCCACCACCACCTCGAAGCGGGCCAGGAGTTCCTCGGGGTAGTCCAACGAACCATCGGGCAGGATGTCTGACTCGATGCCGCGCAGGATACGGAAGGGGGCCAGCTCGGCGTTGAGGGCCTCAATCTCGGCCCACTGACGCAACACATCTTGTGGTTTTAGTCCGCCCGCATAGGCTGCGCTCTGGGAATGGTCACAGATCACCATGTAGGCGAAGCCTTTGGCCATGGCCGCCTCGGCCATCTGGCGCAAGGTAGCACTGCCGTCGGAGTAGGTAGAGTGCACGTGGATCAGCCCCCAGAGCGCCTCGGGTTGCAGAAGGGCGTGGGGCAGGGGTTGGCCAATGTGTTCTTTCTCCCGCCAGAACGGGGGCACAAAGGGCTGACCCAGAGCCTGAAAGACCGCTTCCTCGCTGGGTAAGCCCTGGGGAGGCCCTCCCACCGCCGCCAGCCAGTCCTGCGAGCCGGTGGCGCGAAACAGAATGGAGCCAAAATTCTGCTCGCTGGCGCAAAAAACCCGCAAGGGTAGGCCCTCTAGCCGCCCTAGCAACACCTCGCCCTGGACTTCCTCGAGGTTTCGCCCCAGTACGGGAGCTACCTGTTCGGGGGTGGCCTGCACCACCAGGTCCAGATTGCCCACCGTCTCCAGACCGCGCCGCACACTGCCGGCCAGCTCGGCCCTAAGCCCAGCCTGGGCAAAATCGGCCAGAAGTAGCCGGGCCGCCTCCAACCCTACCGGCAGCAGCACCCGGCGCAGGCTGGCCAGGGCGTAGCGTGCGGCCTCGAGCAGGCCGGCCTCGCTTTTAGCGCCAAAACCAGGCAGTGTGCGGATACGCCCCGCCTCGGCCCAACGCACCAACGCCTCCAGGCTATCGACCCCGTTTTCCCATAGAGCCCGGATGCGCTTAGGGCCCAGGCCCTGCACCCGGAAAAGCTCCAGCACCCCGGGTGGCACGCGGCCCTCGAGTTCGTCCAGATAGGGGAACTCCCCGCTTTGCACAATCTCGGTAAGCATCGGGGCCAAAGCCGGCCCCACCCCCGGCACCCCTTGAAAACCCCGAGCGGCTAGCTCGGCCAGGTCGGCTGGCTGCTGCTCGAGGCTCCGCGCCGCGTAGCGGTAGGCCCGGGCACGGAAGGCCCCCTCACCCAACACCTCCATCAGGTCGGCGGCGTACTCCAACATCCCGGCCAGCTCTTTGCGGTTCATGAAGGCTTCCTCCTTTCGCTGGGCTCACAGGGCATACGACACCGCCCGCCCTTCCCGGAAGACCACCGCCTGGCGGTAGCCCAACGACTTGAGTAGCCCAGTAGCCTCAGCGAAGCGATGGGCCACATCCTCGGGACGGTGGGCATCGGAGCCCAGCACCACCGGAATGCCGAGCTGGGCCGCCCGGGCCAGAAGCTCGGGGCTAGGGTAAAGCTCAGCAGCTTTTTTGCGCCAGCCGGCCGTGTTCACATCCAAAGCCAGCCCTTCCCCCGCAATGACCTGCAAAGCTTCCTCGGCCAAGTCCGCGTAGCCCTCTAGGGGCCGGTAGCCCATGACCTTGGGCAGATCTAAGTGCCCGATGGCGTGGAACAAGCCAGTGCGGGCCGCCTGGGCCACCAGCTGGAAGTAAGCGCGGTAGACCTCCCGCAGGTCGCGCTCCTCGAACTCGAGGGCGTAGCGGGGGTTGTCGAAGGGCCAGGCCCCGAGGTAGTGCACCGAACCGATGATGTAGTCGTAGTCGTACTGGGCCCGCAATCGGCGCACGAAGTACTCGGTGCCGGGGTGAAAGTCGGCCTCGAGGCCAATGCCTACATAGAAATCTCCCGCTTCGGCTCGAACTTTTTCCAGCATGACCTGGTAAAAGGGCAGCTCCTCTAAGGTCATGCGCACCTCGGGGTCGAACCAGGCCGGCATAGGGCTATGATCGGTAAAGACAATCCCCTTTAGGCCCAAAGCCCGCGCCGCGTGCACGTACGCCGAGGGCGCGCCCACCGCGTGCTGACAGAGGGGGGTGTGCAGGTGGCTATCGTACACGGTTAGGCCTCCTGCACCCGCACCACCTGCCCCGCGCTGGCCCAGACCCAGAGCGGCCGCCCCAACAGGGCGCTGGCCTGGCTAGAGAGGGCTTCATCCAGGGCCAGCGGGCCCGGCAGGCGCTGCACTAAGCTGGCCGCCTCGGGCGGGGCCAAGCGAGGCTGGCGTTGCAGCACCGCATCGATCTGCCAGCGGCTAGCCCACAGCCGCTTGAGGGCCCAAAGGGCCTGGGAACGGCCCTCCGCCAAAGCGAAAGGGGCCTCACCCGCATATCGCAGCAGCAACGGCCCTTCCGGCAGGGCCACGCGAATCTCCTCGGCCCGCTCGGGCAGCAAGTACGACTCACGCAGCAGCTTCTCGGCAAACGCACAGGCCCGCTCTAGTTTGGCCTCGTCCAGCCGGGCGCCAAACACCCCGGCAAAGGCCCGCTGGATCTGCTCGGCCAGGTTGGCCAACTGGTAAAACTCCGCTTCCACCCCCACCAGCACCAGGGTCGGCACCACCGATAGCCCCGCTATCCAGAGGGCCTGAAGCCGGGCCACCTCGCCCTGGGGAGGGGCTTTTTCTAGGGCAAAAATCATGCCTCTATTCTAGGGCCCGCCACAGATACCAGGCCGCGTGGGAACGGTAGGGACGGAAGCGCTCCCCTAGGGCCTCTAGCGCCTGGCCTGGATACAACCGCTCGGCTCCCCGGCGAAGGCCCAGGTCCTGCAGCGGCCAGACATCGGGGCGGCCCAGCGCAAACATCAACAACATTTGCGCTGTCCAAACCCCGACGCCCTCCACCTGAACCAGCCGCTGGATTACCGCCTCATCCGGCAAGGCCTCGAGGCCCTCCAGCCCGCCCTCGAGGGCAAAGCGGGAAAGTGCTTGCACATAGCGGGCCTTGGCTTCCGACAACCCCACCGCCCGCAAGGCTTCCCTTTGGACCTGGTATACAACCTCCGGCTCGAGGGCGAAACGGGCCACCAAGCGATGCCAGATGGTCTCGGCAGCCTTGGCAGAAAGCTGCTGCCCTACAATCGAGCGAAGCAAGGTGGGGTAAAGGGGCTGAGGCTCAAAGGGGTGAGGTGAAAAGGGGGCCGGGCCATGCTTTTGCAGCAGGGGTTTTAGCACCGGGTCGTCTAGCACCTGCCAAACCTGGGGCAGAATACCCCTAGCCACGCCGCCACTCCCCCGACTTTCCTCCCGACTTGCGCAAAAGCCGCAGCTCGGTGATCTCGAGGCCCTTGCTGGCGGCCTTGAGCATGTCGTAGACGGTAAGGGCAGCCACGGCACAAGCGGTCAGGGCCTCCATCTCCACCCCGGTCTCGGCCTTGGTTTTGACCGTAGCTGTGATGTGCACCCGGGCCTCTTCGGGCAGGAAGCGAAGCTCGAGTTCCGCACTGGTGATGGGCAACGGGTGGCACAGCGGGATAAGCTCGCCGGTCTTCTTGGCGGCTAAAATGCCGGCCAGTTGGGCCACGCTCAAAGGGTCGCCCTTCCCCACCCCACCTTCCCGTAGGGCCTCTACCGCTTCGGGGGTCAGGCGCACGCTGGCCTCAGCGGTTGCGCTGCGCAAGGTGGCGGCCTTCTCACTCACATCCACCATGCGCGGTTTGCCGTCTTGAAAATGGGTCAGTTTGCCCATAACAAAAGCCTACCGCGTTTTTCAGATATCCTTCCGCTCAAAGGTCAGAAGGGCCAACAGGGCAAAACCCACCGTATAGATGATGAGCAGCGGCAACCCCCAGGAGACCGCTTCCGGACGAATGTACAGGTCGAGGTAACTGGTCAGTAAAAAGGGTTGCAGGACGGGGAAAGCCACCAACAGACGCATCAGCAACAGGGTGGAGACCGCGGCCAAGGCCGCCGAGGTGGTGCTAAGGAAGATCACCGCATAGAGTATGGCCAGCGCCGAAAGGGGCCAGAGCACCATCCCTGCCAGAGCATGGGCCCGCAAGAGCTCGGCCAGGGCCGCGGCTGGGCTTAGTTGGCCCACCCCGGCGAAGCTACCCTCCCCTACCCCGGTACCGCCAAAAAAGCTGTCCAGACCAAAGGGCAGCCCGGCCAGCAACGACCCCAGCAGGCTGACCAAAAGCAGGATAAAGGGGTAAGCCAGCACCACCACAATCTTGGTGCCAAGCAGGCGGCTGCGCGGGCTAGGCCGCAGCAGCACCGACTTGAGCGTGCCCATCGAGACCTCCGAGCCCAGCACCTCCGCCGCGGCCATGGCGGTGAGGAAGGGAAACAAAAAGTCCATACCCGTCAGGAGGGATAGCGCCGGCACCTGCCAGCCCGAGACCAGCTCGAGGCCATACTGCGCCCGTAAGCCAGGGGCAAAGGCCCACAAAGCCGGCAAAACCAGGGCAGCCAAAAGCCCTATCTGTACCGAGCGCAGTCGAACCAGTTTTCCCAGCTCCCAGATCAGTATCCGCAGCATGCCGCACTCCTCGAGCAAGACGCCGCCAAGGCTACCGGGGTTATCTTGCCGCTACGCATTTTTCACCCTTTCGCGGTAGTAGTCGTAAAGGTCAAAGTAATCGGGTTCCAAAAACTGTACCTGGAAGTTTTCTCGTACTAAAGCGGCCAAGGCTACGTTGGGCGACCCCTCGAAGATCACATTCACGTCGCGCAGACTTACGTTTTGCACCCCCGGTACGGTCTTGAGAAAGGCGGCAGCCCGGGGAGCATCGTCTACCCGCAGGCGGTAGGTCTCGCCTCTAGCCCCCAGCCTGACCTCTTCCAAAAGCCGCCCGCCTCCCAGAATACCCACCTTGTCGGCATAGGCCGAGACCTCACGCAAGTGGTGGGTCGAAAGCAGCACGGCCACCCCCTTCCAGGCCAGCTCGGCTAGTATCTCGTGCACCTTGCTAATCCCCTGAGGATCGAGGCCGCTGGTGGGTTCGTCGAGGATGAGAATCTGCGGCTCGTGCAGAATGGCCGAGGCCAGGCCCAAGCGCTGGCGCTGGCCCAACGAGAAGGTACGCACCGGCTGATCGGCCACCGCCAAGAGCTCGAGCCGGGCCAACACCTCGCGAATCCGTGCCCCTGCGTTGACCATACCCGTTAGGTAAGCCACCATCTCCAGGTTCTGGCGCCCAGTGAGGTGAGGATAAAAGGCCGCTGGGGCCTCCACCACCGCCCCCAAGGCCCGCCGCGCGGCGTAGCCACCGTTGTAGATGTCCTGGCCCAGCATCTTAACCACCCCTGAGGTGGGAAAGGCCAGGCCCGTCAGCAGACGGATCAGGGTGGTTTTGCCCGAGCCATTAGGCCCGGCCAGTGCATAGACTTCCCCGGGTTGCACGGCGAAGGTAATGTTCTCTAAAACCGGTTTTCGACCATACCTCTTGCCCAACTGCTGGGCCTCGAGGGCTGCTCCAGAGGTGCCGCTTGCCACAGCTTCGCTCATGGATGAGATTATACGCGTGTAACGCAGTCGGCCTGGTTTACGTCCGGCAGCCCAAAGGCAGAAGTAACGGTGAGGGCTGTTGCTTCAAGGGGGAGCTGTGCTATCCTTGAGGTCGCGTCCTCGGTCTGACGCGGCGTACCAGCGTGAACCGGGTCAGGGCCGGAAGGCAGCAGCCCTAAGCGCCACGGAGCGGGTGCCGTCAGGAAGCCGGGGGCGCTTTTTGTTTTCTACCATACCCCTGGCAAAGGCCGTCCATCTGAAGAGCGGTGCCCTTCTGCGCTGATGTTTTCACCGTGAAAAGCATGGCCTTTTCAAAGGGCATCAGTCCTCCGAGGCCACCACAAACGCCGAGGCCAGCTCGTCGCTCTCTGCCAGATTCATAATCCTGACCCCACTGGTGGCCCGCCCATACTGGGAAATCTGGGCCACCTTGGTGCGGATGGCGATACCCCGTTTGGAGAGCACCAGCAGGTCTTCATCACCCTTGACCCGCAAAAGCGCAGCAAGCTGCCCCACTTTGGGGTTGGTGTTGAAAGTGATAACCCCCATCCCGCCACGCCCTTGCAAGGGATACTCCGAGACCGGGGTTCGCTTGCCGTAGCCCAGGGTACCCACAGCCAGCACCTCGCTCTCCTCGCCTTTGGGCAGCACCACCAGAGAGACCACCTCATCGGCGCGGCCCGGCTTGAAGCGGATGCCGGTCACCCCCTGGCTAGCCCTGCCGGTGGCCCGCACCTCGGCCAGGTCGAAGCGGATGGCCTGTCCGCTACGGGTGGCCAGCATCACCTGGTCGCCCTCCTGGGCAATGGCCACCCCCACCAAGGCGTCGTTTTCCACCAGGTTGATGGCAATCAGCCCGGCGCTGCTCAGGTTTTGGTACTCTCTAATCTCGGTTTTCTTGACTAGGCCACCCCGGGTGGCAAAGACGAAATAGCCTGGCTGAGTCAGGTCGCGCACGCTGAGCAATGCGGCCACCTCTTCTCCCTCCGCCAGCGGCAACAGGCTCACCACATGGGTTCCCCTAGCCTGACGGCTGGCCTCGGGCAGCTCGTGCACCTTCTCCGCATAGACCCGGCCCCGGTTGGTGAAGAGGAGCAGGGTGTCGTGCATCGAGGCCACAAACACCGAGATGGCCTCGTCCTCTTCCTTGGGTTTGCCGGCCTGGGCCCCCACCCCGCCGCGGCCCTGGGCGCGGTAGGCCTCGAGGGGGGTGCGCTTCAAGAAGCCCTGGCTAGTAAGGGTAATGACCATCTCCTCATCTTCGATAAGGTCCTCGAGGCTGAAGCCTTCCTCAAACTCGGTTATCTGGGTACGGCGGGCGTCCCCGTACTTGCGCTTGATTTCCAGCAGTTCGTCTTTCACCACCTGCCACAGGCGCTTTTCATCCTCTAGGATGGCCTCGAGGCGGCCAATCTCCTCCTTCAGCTCGCGGTACTCCTGCTGCAGCTTCTCCCGCTCGAGGCCTACCAGCCGTTGCAGACGCATGTCCAAGATGGCCTGGGCCTGAATTTCGGTCAGGTTGAAACGGCTCATCAGCCCCACTCTGGCCTCGGCAGCCTCCTGCGAAGCGCGGATTAAGGCGATGACCTCGTCGATGTGGTCAAGGGCAATCAAGAGCCCTTCCAAGATATGGGCCCGCTCCCGGGCCTTGCGCAGGTCATACTCGGTGCGCTTGCGCACCACCTCGCCCCGGTGGTCGAGGTAGTAGCGCATCATCTGGGGCAGGGAAAGCACCTTGGGCTCACCGTGCACAATAGCCAGGAGGTTCACCGTAAAGCTGGTCTGCAAACGCGAGTGCTTGTAGAGCTTGTTGAGCACCACCTGGGGATTGGCCCCCCGCTTGAGCTCCACCACAATGCGCATCCCCTGGCGGTCAGACTCGTCGCGCAGGGCAGCCACTTCCTCAATGACCTTGTTGCGCACCAGGGAAGCTATCTGGGCAATCAGGTCGGCCTTGTTCACCTGGAAAGGAATCTCGGTGAAAACCAACATGGCCCGCCCATTTTTCTCCTCATTGCGCACCCTAGCCCGTACCTTGAGGCTGCCCCGCCCGGTGGCGTAGGCCTCGCGGATGCCCCGGCGGGAGAGCTTAGCCCCGGTGGGAAAGTCCGGCCCCGGGAGCACCCGCATAATCTCATCCAAGGTGACCTCGGGATTGTCGATCATGAGCACCAGAGCGTCGACCACCTCGCTCAGGTTGTGGGGCGGCAGGCTGGTGGCCATACCCACCGCAATGCCCGCTGCCCCGTTGACCAACATGTTGGGCAACGCTGAGGGCAGCACCTCGGGCTGCAGATGGGTGCCGTCGTAGTTGGGCACCATCGGCACGGTCTCTTTGTCGAGGTCCTGCAGCATCTCGTAGCCCAGGTTGGAAAGCCGGGCCTCGGTGTAGCGCGGCGCCGCCGCGGGGTCGTTGTCTATGGAGCCGAAGTTCCCCTGGCCGTCTATAAGAGGGTACCGCAGGCTCCACTCCTGGGCCATGCGCACCATGGTGTCGTAAATGGCTGCATCGCCGTGAGGGTGGAATTTACCCATCACCTCGCCCACAATTTTGGCGCTTTTGACGTGCTTGCGGTTGGGCAGCACCCCGTCTTGGTAAGCGGCGTAGAGGATGCGTCGCTGCACCGGTTTTAGGCCATCGCGCACGTCGGGTAAAGCCCGATCCACGATGACCGACATGGCGTAGTTGATGAAACTTTGCTTGACCTCGTCGGTAATCTCAATGGGCAAAACCTGGGACATCTGGTCTCTCCTGTCTTTTCGGAACAAAAAAAGCGCTTGGGTTGCGCTCTATTTCCAACAGCCCATTATACCCCAACCCGCGGTTTACGTCAAAAACAGAAAAGCAGTACGGCCGCCGAACCCGGCCGCCTCCAGCCCTTCCAAACTGCGCAGCTTTGACCTAGAAGAGGCGCAGCGGTTGGAAGGTACCCCCCAGCACCACCTTAGGGTCAGCCGCGATCCATTCTAAAGCAGCGGCATAGACATTACGAAAATCGGTCTGGTACTTCAGCGCGTTGAGTTCCAGATCCTCGAGGTTAGGCTCATCCCCGTACACCCCCCCTTTCACCCCTCCTCCCAGTACCAGCATCAGCCCTCCTTCGCCATGGTCGGTACCAAAGGAAGCATTTTCCGCTACCTGTCGGCCAAACTCGCTGAAGACCACCAACATCACATCCCTATCCCGACCGATGGCCTTCATATCGGCCCGGAAGGCAGCCAGGGCCTGGGCCAGGTAACCGAGCAGCTCGGCCTGGCGAGGGGGTTGTCCAGCATGGGTATCCCACCCCCCCAGGGTGGTGTAGTACACGCTGCTACCCAGCCCCCCGGCTACCATACGGGCGATATCGGCCATGCTTTTGCCAAAGGCATTGTCAGGGTACTGCGCCTGGTTGCGAACCGTACGCAACGCCCCGACCCGGTCCAGCGCGCTACGTAGGGCCAACATTGCCTGGCGCACTTCCTCGGCAGGGCCACGGCGAGGCTGGCGGATTTCATGCGCCAAAGCCTGCTCAAAGGCGCGGGGCAAGCGAATGGTGAAAGTATCGATGCTTTGGATAGCCGGTGCGGTGTGCTTATCCCCTACCAGGGCCTGGGGGGAGGCTCCACCCAAAAATGTGTCGCAAAAAGGGTCTTCCTGCGAATCACCCCAACGGCCCAGCCAGCCGGTTTTCTCCTTGCGACTGGGATCGGCAGTGTGCCAGATAGATGTCGAAATAAAATGGCTGCGGTTGGGGTTGGGGTAGCCCACCTGAGGGATCAGGGCCAGGTCGCCTTGCTCCCACATAGAGATAAGCGGTCTAAGGGCTGGGTGAAGACCCAGTTGTTGCCCGTTGAAGCCCAGGTCCAAAACTTCCTCGCGTTTGATGGCGATATTGGGCCGCAGGCGGTAGTACAGCTCGTTGCGGTAGGGCACCAGGGTGTTGAGCTGGTCGTTGCCGCCGAAGAGGTTGATCACCAGCAGGATTTTGTCTTTGGACTGTGCAGCCAACGCTGTTTTGGAAAGCAACGAGGGGGCCCCCTGGCCCAAGGCCAAGGCCAGGAGGGATCGCTTGATAAAATCGCGTCTATCCATGAAAGGCTCCCTACAGTAGCTGCGCTTCTGGCTTGACCAAAGCCAGGGGACTATTGGCTCCATCCATAAATACAGCCAGATCGAGGGCCTGTTCACGGCCCGTAAAACCGGTCAGCAGGTTCAGGCGGGTCAGCAGGGGCGACTCCGCCAGCCAGGCCCGCCCACCCTCCCAGCCCGCCACGCTGGGGGGGTCGAAAGGAATCTGGCCCATAGCCGCCAAGGCCTGGTAAAAGGTCCGGCCTGGCGGCCCTGAGAAGTCCACCCTTTCTACCCTGGCGGCGTACAGAAGCCCCACCAGGTACTCCAGCGGGCTCTTGATGAGGACGTTGCGGTACTGCGGCTGGTAGAACTCCTCCCGGGTAAATAGCCAGCGCAGCGCCTCCCGGGTTCCCCCCGCGCGCAAAACCCTAGCCCCCTCCTGCACCATGGCCTCGGGCGGCTCGGGGCTTAGGTAGAAACGCAGCAGCTTGCGCGCGAGGAAGAGATAGGTCTGGGGGTGCTCAATCAGGATTTCCAGCACCTCTTCGCCGGTACGCACCCGCCGGCCCAGAAAGGTCTTTTCCCCGGGGTCATGCCAGGCGCGGTTAAAAACGAACTTGAAGGGCAGGTTGGCGCTGGCCTCGCGGGGGCGCTGTCCGCCAGAAAGCCGCACCGTCCAGCCCGTGAAAGCTCGAGCCGCCTCGAGGATGTCCTGCTCGGTATAGTGGCCTGGGCCCACAGTGAAGAGCTCGAGCAGCTCCCGGGCCCAGTTCTGGTTGGGGTGCTCCTTGCGGCTCTGGGCGTTGTTGAGGTAAAGCAGCATCACCGGGTCCTTGGCTATGGCCCTGAGCAGTTCGCCGTAAGGCCCATAACCCAGGCGGCGGAAAGTGGCAAACTGGTTCCAGAAATCGACCCCCTGGGCCCCCATGGTCTCGCGAAACTCAGAGGTGAGGTGACCGTGCCAAAACAGCACCATTCGTTCCGCGGCAGGGGTAGGGGTACGGAGCCAGTGGTTGATCCAAAGCTGGCTGATTTCGCGGTGTTGCTGGGCACGCTCGTTGCGGGTGGCAGCAGTAGTGTAGGGAGGAGCAGGTCTAGGCGGTTGCAACAGGTAGTCTACGGCCGCCTCCAAGCCCATTTCGACTAGCCCCTGGGCCTCTTCCCGGTGCCCTCGGGCCGCAGCCCGTCGTAGAAGGTGCACGGCGTTGGTGTAGGTGAGCACTGGCATTGCTTTTCCTTGCACGGGTTTACTTGTTCCTAAGAACATACCCCCGCAAGATGAGTTTGCGCTAAGTAACGCCCCAACCCCTTACTCCCGCAAGCGAACTGCAGCCCGGGTAAGCGCAGTGTGCTGCGGTGTAGCCACTAAGTCAAGCTCGAGGCCCACCACCTCGGGTAGCTCCTCCACCAACCGAGATACCCGCAAAAGGAGGTCCTGCAAGCTTTCCAAATGGGCCTTACCCTCTAAAGGAGCAAGCATCTGCAAAGCCTCAATATCGGTCAGCGGGGTGATACGAATACCCAACACCTGCTCCCCCAAAGGCAGGCCGGTGAGGGCTAAGGTCAGCACCGGGCCAAACAAGGGGTCGTGCACGATGCGCAAAGCCAGGGCAATACCCTCCTGGGGTGGGGGGGAAAGCCTAAGGCCGAAGTAGCCCAGCAGTTGTGCAGCTAGCTTGGGCGTCAAGAGGCCGCGGGCCTGGCCCACCAGGGCCCGAGCCTGGTCTTCTTGTACATCGTGGTCGGGAATCTCTCCTGGGGGGCTTTCCCGCCAGCGGGCATAGGCGTAGGCCGCCGCCAGGGCCCGCCCTGCCGATTCGGGGAAACGGTAGGAAGGCACCTGTTCACTTTGCAAGCGCACCCGGGGCCGCCCGGCGGCCATAAAGCAGGTCAGGACTGGAATGCCCACCCCCTGGGCTCGAGCCTCTTGAAAGGCCTCACGTAAAGCCCCGGCCACCTCCTCTACGCTAGCGTAGCCTAGGGGCACAAAAAGGGCGATAGCAGCGTGGCAGCCGCTGGTTAGCAGCGCCTTGGACGAACTCCGGTAGTCTTCTGCCGAGGCCCTCGAGCCCAGATCGCGCAGCTCCGCCACCAACCCCTCGGCCCGCAGGGCCTCCGCCGCCAGGGCCGCCGGGCCGGAGGCGTTGGTGAGAAGGGCTACTCGAGGTCCCTCCGGCAGGGGCTGGTGGGCCAGTAGGGCGGCGATGTCGAACAACTCCTCCAGGCTTTCCGCCCGCACCACCCCGGTCTGTTTGAACAGGGCCTCCACCACCGCATCCCGCCCGGGCCGCACCGCCAGGATGGGTTTTTTACGCCCCACCCGCCGGGCCAACCGAGCGAAGCGCCGGGGGTTGCCGAACGACTCCACATACAACAGGATCAGGCCGGTGTCGGGGTCCTCCTCCCAGTACTGGATCAGGTCGTTGGAGGATATATCCGCCTTGGCCCCTAGCGAAACGAAGTCGGAAAACCCCAGGCCCATCTCTCGAGCGTATTCCAGCACGGCCAACCCCACTGCTCCGCTCTGGCTGGACATAGCGATGCGCCCGCGCAAGGGAAGGGTGGGAGCCAGACCAGCACAAAGCTGTACCTCAGGGCTGGTACTCATCAAGGCCAACGACCCCGGCCCCAGCAGGCGCATCCCATATTGTCGGCAGGTTTGCAGCAAGGCTTGAATCTGGGGGGGTTCCATATCGGTGGTAATCACCATCAAAGCCCGCACTCCGCGCTGTCCACAAGCCTCGGCGGCCTCGAGGACCTTGTCCCGGGGGGTGGTGATGACCGCCAGGTCCACCGGCCCGGGCACCGCCTTGATGGAGGGGTAGGCCAGCATGGAGCCCACCACCGGCACCTCCCCCGGAGCCAAGACCGCCGCCGGGTTGACCGGGTAAACCGGGCCCTGAAAACGGTTGAGCACTAGATGCTCTAGCACACGGTAGCCCACGCTGTTGGGGTCGCGCGAGGCCCCCACCACCGCCACTCCTCGAGGGCGCAGCACCGGCAAAAGCGAGGCCACCGTGGCCACCCGCTCGCGTAGCTCGAAACGGGCCACCATCTCCGGACTGGGCTCGATGTCGAAGCTGACCTCCACCTCGCCCGACTCGGCGTGGGCCTCCACCTTGAACCCGCTGGCCTTGAACACATCCAACATCTGTTTGTTCTCGGCCAGGGTGTAGGCGTGGAAGCGGCGGATGCCCCGCCGCACCCCAATCAGGGCCAACCGCTCCAGCAGCAGCGAGCCCAGCCCCCGACCTTGGTACCAGTCGTCCACCAAAAAGGCCACCTCCGCCGAGGTGGCCCCTGGCCCTTCCTGCACGTACTCCCCAGTGGCAATAATACGCTCGGGATCACCGGTGAGCACCACCAAGGTTACCTTGTCCTCCCCCTCCGGCTTGCGCAAAAGCAAGTCCGCAGCAACCTCAGGTTGGATTTCCGAAAAGAAGCGATATGTGCGGGCCTGAGGGGAAAGGCGCTTAAGGAACTCGATGAACAGCTCGCGATCCTCGGGCCGGGCCGGGCGCAAAGTAGCGGTGCGACCATCCTTAAGCAGGATGGGGCCGGACTCGAGGGCGTACTGTGGGGTAGGTGGAGGAATGTAGCGTTCGGGCATAACAGCGTCCTATTACCAGGATAACGGCAAACTATGAGGTAAACTGTCCTTCCAGGGGTAGTGCGCAAAAACGCAAGCGGGCCCAAAGCTCGACGGGCCGCAAGAGCAAAGGAGGGTGGATTCATTACACGTATGAAACTACAGGATCATATTATGCGACTAGCCAAGCCTATCCTCATTGAATGGCCTGCCAGGGGAAAGAAACTCTACGAGTTCAAAGCCGACTTTCTTCAGACCCTCGAGCCCATCAAAGAGCGCATTTTGAAGGCCCGAAACCCCCAGGCAGAAGAAATTACCCGGCACATCATCGGCATCGAGCGTTGGGGCCAGCACCGGTTGTCGGTGGCCTGGGGTCAGCCATTGGTAATGGACGAGCACCATGCGTATAAGCCCCCTCAGGGGCTCAGCCAGGAAGCCTTGGCAACCGAGTTTCACAACACCCGATGGCACACCCTCTGGGTCGTTGAAAGGCTATACAGCACCATCGACCCCGAGTACATTCCCCACAACGCTATGGGCCCTCTTTCCATTCGCGGCTGGTTGTACTATCTTTACCTGCACGCCAACTGGGAAAGCCGCAAGTTGCGCTAAGCTGTCGGCATGATCGTGCGGCTTAGGGCGAAGTTCTGGCTCGAGTCTGAATCGGGTAGTTTCCTGCTGGGGCCCGGTACCCTGCGTTTACTGCTGGCGGTAGCCGAGCAGGGCAGTCTAAAAGCTGGGGCCCAGAGCATTGGGTTGGGCTACCGCTCAGCCTGGAATCGGCTCAAAAAGGCCGAGGAGGGCCTGGGCTTTCCCCTACTCGAGCGTTACTCCGGCGGAGAGGGTGGAGGTGGAAGCCACCTGACCCCCGAGGCCCTGGAACTGGTACAACGCTATCGCAGCTTCCTGCAAGAAGCGGAGGGGGTGCTCGAGGATCGCTTTAACAAAGCCTTCGCCAATTGGCTCCTGCCAAATGAATCAAAAAAATAGAACGTTTGCTCGTTTTATATGAAGCGTTTTACAAAAAATGGCCCCTTTGAGGAAAGTCGTTGACACAAAATATGCCATATACTATATTCTTATTGCCAGACGCTTCGTGTACACCCCCCCGGTAGCCAGGCCGGGGGGCCTCCTCTTACCACCCCACCCGGACTTCGTCAGGGCGGGGACCCCGGCCATGCCTTTGGTACGGCCACATCTTCACGCAAGAGAAGGGCTGAAGGTAAGCCCCCCGAAAAAAGCTTTAGGCTTCCGGGTTAAAGGCCGTGGGGGCCACAGCTTCAGGCTTCTGGGTCTGGGCAATGATTTCCCTCACCCGCTCGCCCTGCACAATCTCCGACTCCAAAAGCTCCTCGGCCAAACGGTGGACAGCCTCGGCGTGCTGGGAAAGCACCTCTTTGGCTTTTTCATAGGCCCGGTCGAGGATGGCCCGGATGTCGGCGTCAATCAAGCGGCTGGTCTCTTCGGAGTGATCCTGCTTCTTGGCGATCTCCTCGCCCAGGAAGATGGGGCCGGTGTTGGAGCCCCAGGCCACGTTTTTGAAGTGGTCGCCCATTCCCCAGTCCAGCACCATCTGCTTGGCCAGGCTGGTGGCCTGCTTGAAGTCGTTAGCCGCGCCGGTAGTGATGGTGCCCACGAACAGCTCCTCGGCAGCCCGGCCCGCCAGGGTCATGGCCAGGGTGTCCTCGAGGTGCTCCTTGCTCATTAGGATGCGCTCTTCGGGCCTGCTCCAGCGTACCCCCAGGGCCATTCCGCGCGGCACAATGGAGACCTTCTCGGTCTTGTCGGCATAGGGCAGCACCTCACCTGCGATGGCGTGGCCGGCCTCATGGTAAGCCACCGCCCGCTTTTCCTGTTCGCTCAGCTTGAGCGTGCCGCGCTCGAGGCCCAGCATAATCTTGTCCAGGGCCGTCTGGAAGTGAGCCTGGCTGATCTCGCTGGCGTTCTCCCGGGCGGCTTGCAGGGCGGCTTCGTTGACCAGGTTTTTCAAATCGGCCCCGCTGAACTGGGGGGTCAGACGGGCCAGGTTGTTCACATCCACATCGGGGGCAAACTTCTTACCCCGCATGTGCACCTGCAGAATCTCCTTGCGCTCTTCCAGGGTGGGTAGGCCGATCACCACCTGCCGGTCGAAGCGCCCCGGGCGCAGAAGGGCCGGGTCGAGGATGTCGGGGCGGTTGGTCGCAGCCAGCACAATCACGCTGGTGTCCTTCTCGAAGCCGTCCATCTCCGAGAGGATCTGGTTGAGGGTCTGCTCCCGTTCGTCGTGCCCCCCGCCAATGCCAGCGCCGCGCTTGCGCCCGATGGAGTCCAGCTCATCGATGAAGATGATGGCCGGGGCGTTGCGGCGAGCCTCCTCGAAGAGGGTGCGCACCCGGCTGGCCCCCACCCCCACGAACATCTCCATGAACTCCGAGGCCGAGACCGAGAAGAAGGGCACCCCGGCCTCGCCCGCCACCGCCCGGGTGAGCAGGGTCTTGCCCGTTCCGGGCGGCCCCACCAGCAACACCCCCTTGGGAATCTCGGCCCCAATGGCGATGTATTTTTGCGGGTTCTTGAGGAAGTCCACCACCTCCATCAGCTCGCGCTTGGCCTCGGTGTGCCCGGCCACATCCTTAAAGGTGGTGTTGACCCGCCGCTCCTTGCCGTACAGCCGGGCCCGGCTCTGGCCAAACTGCATGACCTGTCCGGCCCCGCCCTGGGCCCGCATGAAGAAGAACCACCAGAAGGCGATCAAAGCCGCGATGGGCAGGAGGCTATACAGCAAGGGCCCCCAGATGCTGGGCGGGCGGTTGGTGATCTCAACCCCGTTTTTGCGCAGCAGTTGGATGAGCTCGAGGTCGGTGTAGCCGGCGGGCAGGGCCACCACCGTGAAGCGGTCGGTGGTCTCGGTGGTGTTGCCAGTGGAGATGCGTTGCGGAGCTTTGAAGTAGGCGGTAATGCGGCCCTCTTGCAAAACCACCCGCGCTATCTTTCCCTCCTCCACATAGGCGATGAAATCGGTGTACGAGACGCTAGTACGGGTGTTGTTACCGGCCAGCAGGGTAAAAAGCCAGTAGGCCAGGATGACCACTAGGATCAGGCTCCAAGGATTGATACGTGTAGGCAAATCAAGACCTCCATCAGGTACCCAAACAAGGGCAGGACATAGGGTTCGCCGATTATATACCGGCGAACGGGCGTACCCCTGCAGTATATGCTACGCAATCTCTGGATGAGGAATGGGTCCTGGGGCCTAAACCTCCCTTGGGTTCTAAAGTAGCCCGGCCAAATCCCTTAAACCCGCTGGGTGCCACGCATCGTTACCTAGCGCTCATCCCTTCTAATCCCGGGCGATATGATGTGAACAATGCAAGTGGTGCTCGAGGCCCTCCATCAAGGCGACTACGATACCGCATTCGAGGTGCTGATACGCACCCTGGCGCTGGCTCAGGGCGAGAAGGCCGCGGAGGTGGCCTTGTTGCTGGCCGAGGCCTACTCCCTGTATGGCGAGGGGGGCGTGGAGGGGGCCCACCGGGCTCTGGAAGAGGGTCTGGCCTGTCTCCCCACCCTCGAGGCCCACCCCCGCTATCGCTCGATACTGGGCGAACTGCGCGCTTTGGAAGGGGCCTCTGAGGAGGAGGTGCGCCAGATTCTACCCAAGACCAACGACCCCCAGGCCCTCTACCACCAAGCGCAAGCGCTGATGTACCTGGGCCTGCCGGAAGAAGCCCTGGAAATCCTAAACCGCTCCCTGCCCCTGCCGGCCTTCCTAGGCTGGCGGGCCCATACCCTGCGGGGCAAGGCCTACGAGCGGCTAGGCCAGGCCCGCGAGGCCGCCGCAGCCTACCGCGAGGCCGCTCAGATGGCCTTGGGCATGGAACGCTACTGGAACCTGATCGATGCCGCGGCCATGTACGTGGAGGCTGGAATGGGTCAGGAAGCCCTGGAGGCCCTACAGGAAGCCCAGCCCCCCACACCCGAACTGGAGGACCCCGAGGATGCTGCCACACGCCACTACCTCGAGGCCCGCGGCCAGCTTTTGCTGGGCAACCCCGGCCTGGCCCTAGAGGCCATCCAGCGGGCCTTGGAGAAGGAGCGCGAAGGGGCTGAACCCGCCCACGGCACCCCTTTGGTACACGGGCAGGCCTTAATGCAGCTAGGCCAGACCCAAGAGGCCATCGAGGCCTTTAAAGAGGCGGTGCGGCGGGCCGAAAACTCCGATAAGAGCCACGCTCTGCACGAACTGGCGGTGGCCTACCTCGAGGCTGGCGAGCTGGCCGAAGCCGAGGCTACCTTGCGCAAGGTACTGCGCGACCCAGAGTACAGCTACCCCGGGGAGGCCTACGGCGACCTGGCCGAGACCCTCTACCGGCTAGGCCGCTACGAGGAGGCGGAAAAAGCAGCCCGGGAAGCTATCCGGCAGGGCAGCTTGAGCGCGGGCCACCTTATCCTGGGCAACCTGGCCTACGACCTTTTGCACCTGGAGGAGGCCCTCGAGCACTACAACATGGCCGCACAAGAGGCCCCCGAGGGCAGCCGCGACTGGGTGACCGCTCAAGAGATGGTGGTGGACACCCTGGCCCAGCTGGGTTTCCGCCACCCCGACGAGATCGTCTCCCGCAGCGAGGCTGTGCTGCCCTATCTGCACCCTTCCGACGAGTGGCACCAGACCCTAAGCCACTATGCCCAGCGGGCCCGGGGCCTGATGGGGGGCAAGCGCAGACCCAACTAGGGCTACAGGCGTAGAAGCTCGCTGGTTGGAAGCGGGTTCTGGGCGTAGAGGGCCAGCCAACGGATAATGTTTTCTACATCGTCCAGGTCAATCATCTCCGAGGGGCTGTGCATGTAGCGGTTGGGCACCGAGAGGATGGCGGTGGGAATGCCTTCCCGTACCAAGGCGATCTCGTCGGCATCGGTGCCGGAGTAGCCCCCGTGGGCCTCGAGGGTGTAGGGAATGGCGTGGCTCTGGGCGATCTGCCGTAGGCGCGCCACCACCTTAGGGTGGGCAAAGGGGCCGATATCCAGCACCCCTCCCTTGCCCAAAGCCCCCTCCCCCACGAGCTTCCTGTCCATCTCGGGCGCCGCCGAGCAGTGGGTCACATCCACCACTAAGGCGGTGTCGGGCTCGAGGCGGAAAGCCGCCGTGCGGGCCCCATAGGCCCCGATCTCCTCCTGCACCGTGGCCACGGCGGTCACCTGGGCTTCCACCCCGAGCGCCTTGGCCTGGCGAAGGGCCTCCAGCACAATAAAGGCCCCTATGCGGTTATCAATGGCCTTGGAGACCAGGCGGCGGCCCAACAAGTAGCGGAAGGGCTGGTCAATAACCCCGATGGAGCCCACCTCGAGCCACTCCCGGGCCTCCTGACCATCCTTAGCCCCGATGTCGGCCCAGAGGGTTTTGAGCTTCACCGCTTTTTCTCGCTCCTCGGGCTCGAGTAGGTGGATGGCCTTGCGCCCCACCACCCCGCATACCTCTCCCCGGGGCCCTTTGAAGCGCAAGCGCTGCCCTACCAACACCTGGGGATCCCAGCCGCCCAGGGCCTTGAACCAGACAAAACCGTTATCGTCGATATGCGAGACGATCACCCCTATCTCGTCCATGTGGCCGGCCAGCATCAAACGAGGGGAACCCTCGGGGTTTATGGTGGCGTAGACGTTGCCGTGGCGGTCGGCATCCACCTGCTCAGCAAAGGTACGGGCCTGGGCAAGCCACAAAGCGGCCACCTCTTGCTCGAAGCCGGTAGGGCCTAGGGACTGGAGGAGCTGTTTGAGGAAATCGAGGTTCATAGGCATCTCACCGCCAGCGATTGTACAACCTGCATAGAATGGGGCTATGAAAGCACTAGCCCTCATCGCTCACGATGGCAAGAAGACCGATATGGTCTCCTTTGCCAAAGACCACAAAGACCTGCTGACTCTGTTTCCCTTGGTCGCTACCGGCACCACCGGACGGCTTTTGCAGGAGAAAGCAGGTCTAAAGGTAACCCGCCTGCTCTCGGGCCCACTGGGAGGCGACCAGCAGATTGGGGCCATGGTAGCCGAGGATAAGGTGCTGGCAGTCATTTTTCTACGCGACCCCCTCCAGGCCCAACCCCACGAACCCGACGTACAAGCCCTGATGCGAGTCTGCGACGTGCATAACGTGCCGCTGGCCACCAACCTAACCGCTGCCGAGGCGGTGCTGGCCTGGCTGGAAAGCAAACGTTCCCTCGATGAGCGCAGTGAAGCGTAAATCTGGCCCGGTCTACTTTCGCGCAAGCCAGGAGCGAAATATGCTACCGGTATCTCGGCCAAAGCCGCTCAAGGCCAACCCCACCCGGCGAATCCACAAGCGGCCTGCCCCCGGGTAGATGTCGCGCAAGGCCCGGTAAAGTACGGGCTCGCCCTCCAGATAAACCTGAAACTGCTCCCCGTCGCAAACCACCCGCAAACGAACCGGCACGCCATGGTAGAGCAGGTCGGGCACCCGGCTAAACACGGTATCGTAGGGGTCCTCATAGCCAGCAAAACGCAGGGCCGCCGCCACTAGGCTTACCTGGTCGTCTAGGTGCAGGGCCACCACCAGATAGTGCTGGGCATCCTGCCAAAGGCAAAGCCCCGCACGGCTCTGGTGTCTTTCTTTGGGATGGGTGCCTGGAGGAAGGATTTCAGCTTCCAAATCCACCAGACCACCCTCCGCCCAGGGCACGGTGTAAAAGGTACGCTCCCCGCCGGCTGCCTCGATCCGCACCCCTCCCTCAGCAGGGGAGAGCACCCCCTGGCCCAGGGTAGGTTCCCAAAAAACCAGCAAATCCTCGGAAGGCTGGTTCAGATGGGGAACGAACACCGTCTGGTGCCCCCAGGCCTGCCAGGGTAAGCCCAACTCCAAAGCAGGGGGCAAGGACACCTGGCGTGGATGCACCTCCAAGTCGGTGGCCTGCCCGGCCAACCCCACCCCGGTTGCCTGGGCAAGGCGGGGCTCGAGGAGGGGAGACTCGGAAAAAAGTGGGCGGCCATCCAGGGTAAGAGTCAGGGCAAGCCCGTCGTCGAGCACCTGAAGCCAGTGGGGCTGCCCAGGTGGTGCGCCATAAGGCTCAGACGCCAGCACCGCCTGCCGCAAACCATATTGCAACTTCAGGCGAACCTCATAGGTGTTCAGTTCCAGAACCAGGTAGTGCTGGGGGTCGTGGTAGCGCCAGATCAGACTGGCGGGTGCGCTCAAGCAGACGTGGAAAAGGCCGCCGGGCTCAGGTAGGTGGAACAGCATACCTGGCCCTTGGAGCCGCCATACCCCTCCCAAAGGGGCTTTGCGCCCAAGCTGTGGCTGGGGGTCAAATAGTAGGGCGGTACCGTAGCCCTGCCACTCGGGCACATCGGCTACCCGAACCCCATAGACCCGGGTATCAGCCCGGTACCCTTGCTCCCCCAGGATGGACTGATAGATACCCGCATACAGGTTTGGCCCAGGCTGGTTGTAGGGGTCTATGGCTAGGGGTCGCAGCTTGGGCAGGGCCGGTAGGTGGCGGCTTCCCTCGAGGGAAGCCCCATAATAAACTACCCCTCGCTCCCGCAGTAGGGAAACCAGGTAAAGGGGATTGTTCTGTATACCCAGCAGCAAGTGGTGGAGGCCCCGCTGCTTGGCCACACAAAGTCGGCCATTGTAGTAGGAATGCCCCTGCACGACCAGGGCCTGCCCGGAGTCTAGGGGCTGGCTCGGAACAGGATGATCGAACCAACCCACAGCCAAGTTTTCCCGCAGGGTCTGGGCTGTGTAGTGGGCCTTGAATGGCAGGGGTGTGCCCATGCTGGGTCGACCTCCCAAAAGCTGCCCTGGCAGCGCACCCGGCTCAGCGGTTTGGGAGTTGTTGTGCCCGTTGAGCAAAAAAAACGCCAGGGCCAGGCCGGCCTTTCGGGCAAAAGGGCCATAGGCCACCCCCTGACGGCCCCACCCTGGGGTGTCTAAGGGAGCAAAACGCAAAGCCCCATCTTCTATGGAAATTTTGGCCTCTTCATCCACCCCAAGGCGCACCACTCCCTCTTCGGTAGTACTGCCAATTACTTCACCTGAGCGCAACTCTTGGGAAAAGCTATCACGGATTTCCATTGGGGCAGACAGCGAGGGTTTCATGGTATCTGTTGCTTATGCCAGCTTACTTTACCGTGATAGACATAACCCTGGCGTAAAAGAAAGAAAAAAACTGCCGACAAGCGACGAGGGTTGCCGTATTATGCTCCCCCATTGCCGAGACTTTGTGTTAGAAACGAAAACATAACGCCCCGGCATAACGGTTTTGCCGGGAGAAAAGCCTTTGGCTTACAGCCAAGAGGCTGGCCTCGCACCGAGCACCTTTAGGCCTGAATACGGACGGGAGGGGTCGCGGCCACCTCTTCGCTACGGGCACCCTGTTGGACGCCAATGAGGAAGCTCATTTTCATCATAGCGATGATCTGTTCGGTCTGGCCGGCCTTGACCAACTCGTCCACATACTCCGCCAAGCCCGGTGGGAAAGGCATCTGCCGCAGGGCCTCACGGTTGGCTTCGACCATCTGTCGGATCCATTCAACGGGCGTCATACCTACTTGCTAATATAGCACTCAACTTTTCTTACATTAGGTTCTTTGACACTATCGGTCCAGTGAACCATGGGGCCTCCCTAGCGCTGTCGGCCCCCTGAGGATGTCTGGGTAGGGCAAGGCTACAATGAATTTTCCGCCCCTCCCTAGGTAGTCTGGGTAGAGACGAGCCACCTCCGCAGGCGAGTGATCCAGCAAAAGCAGGTAGTCGGGCTGGGCCTCCAGCAGCTTCTGCCCCCCGTAGATGGGAAGGTGCACTCCGGCGATAAACCCCCCTGCTGCACCGGGGTCTTCAGCGATTACAAAATCGATGACCTCGCGACCCAGCCCCACGTAGTTGAGCAGGATGGCCGCCGGGGCCTGCGTACCAAAAGCAGCAATACGCCGTCCTCGAGCCCGTAGCTCGCTTAACAGAGCCAGCAAAGCCTCCCGCACCGCGGCCACCTGGGAGGCGAACTCGAGGTAGGTGGTAGCCTCCCCCAGGCCCCGCCGCTGCTCCTCCTCCAGGTATCCCCCTACCGAGGAGCCCACCTGCCGGGCCTGGCCGAGGTAGCAGCGCAGGTAACCACGCGCCAGCGGCTCGACCTCCTGAAGCCACAGCCCGTGCCGCTGGGCCAGGTGTTGCAGCGCGCCCAGCGAGAGGTAATTGGCCTGTTGAAAGGTAAGGCGGTTGAACTGCCGGGCCTCGAGGAGATCGCCTAGGTAAGGCAGCTCCGCCACCTGACCTCTAATCACCCCCCTTGACCCAAAAGGCGAAGGGGGGTTGGGATATGAACATGCTCACCTCCAACCCCCTCTACCAGTCTATCCA